>VOFE01002541.1_pt1 | contig 28139 bp, 44 predicted proteins | sample 5384071 | NCBI WGS metagenome assembly VOFE01 (sample SAMN12384724, study PRJNA508395) | human gut metagenome | isolation source: healthy gut D | host: Homo sapiens
TGGCCAGATGCGCATGCTCAACGAAAAGCTCGAACGGATTCTGGTTGAAAAGCGCGATATGGACATGTTTCTGCGCGCGATTGCGCCGCGCTACATGGGCGTGTATGCCGTGGATAACGACACGGGGCGGAGCATCGTCATCCCCGATCGCTTCCGGCGGATTGTGAAGGAAGCGAAGGGGTTGTTCATTCCGGCGCTGGCGCAATACGCCAAGGAGGTTGTGGCGGACGCATGGCGCGGGAGCTTCGACCCGTTTCTCGATCTGCCCGGCGTCATCCGCCGCGTCGAGCGGGAGGGCATGGTCTGCGCGACCTTCCGGCGCAAGGACGGCGCGTGGATTCGCCTGCAGGTGATGCGGTATCTGCCTGATGAAGACGAGGGCGGCGGAACGCTGTGGATTTTTTCCGCCGCAGACGCGGACGAACAGCGCGCTTGACAGTGCCGCGCATGTGCGATACAATGTCCCCTTGCTGCAAAGAAAAGCATAACCGAAATTCCTGATATTCCCCGGTAAACGGGCAATCCGGAATTTTGTATAAATTCCGATAACGGGCGCGCGATGCACCCCAGACTGTAGACAAAAAGCTATTCTCCCCCCCGAAGGGGGGAGAATAGCCCTTTCCGCAAATGAAAGAATAGCTGAATTTCTTGATTTTGCTATTCAAGCCAAGTTTGCTTATGTCAACAAGCTGCGGGCGCGCGATGCGCGCCCTACGACGCTGCGCGATTCGAAAGGAGCGCCTATGTTTGACTACCTGAGCACGCTGTTCAGCGAGCCGATTGCCTTTTTCGATCAGGCGATTTTCCGCACGCTCGCCGTGCTGATCGGCCTGTGCTGCCACGAGTGGGGTCACGCCTATGTGGCCTACCGCTGCGGCGACGACGCGGCCAAGCGCGCCGGGCGGCTGACGCTCAACCCGCTGCGCCATCTCGACCCCGTGGGCACCATCCTGATGTTCTTCGTGGGGTTCGGCTATGCTAAGCCCGTGCCGGTCAACCCGTATAACTTCAGGGGCGACCGCAACAGGGACGATTTTCTGGTGTCCATCGCGGGCATTACGGTCAACCTGATTCTCTTTGTGCTCTTCACCTATCTGGCCGTGCTGTGCAGCGCGTTCATGTGGGACGGGCGCTTTGTCGCCTACAACGGCCTGAGCAGGGTGGTCAGCTACGAATACAACGCCGTCTGGTCGGTGATTGCGGGCAGCGCGAAGCAGGACTTCGGCGCGGTGATCGCGCGCGGCTGGCTGGTGCCGTTCGTGCGGCTGTTCGCCTACACGGCGCTGGTCAACCTGAATCTCGCGGTGTTCAACCTGATTCCCCTGCCGCCGCTGGACGGCTATCGTCGTCAACGACCTGATCTTCAAGGGGCGCTTTCAGCTCAGTCAAAACGCCTTCCGCATCGGCATGATGATCGTGCTGGTGCTCTCCGCGCAGGGAATTGGGCAGAATCATCAGCTGGGTCGTCTATCCCGCGCAGGGGCTGCTGCCGCGCCGATCCGCGCGATTTGGGGGTAAGAGGATGTATTACGTCTCCCTCAAGCAGTTTGAAGGACCGCTCGACCTGCTGCTGCACCTGATTACCCGCGCCAAGGTGGATATCCACGATATCTTCGTTTCCGAAATCACCGAGCAGTATCTGGCCTCGATGGGCAGCGTGGATGAGCTGGATATGGATACGGCCAGCGAGTTTTTGACCATGGCCGCGACGCTGCTGGAAATCAAATCCCGCGCGCTGCTGCCGCGCCCGCCCGAACCGGCGGAGGACGGCGAGGAAACGCCGGAACAGACGCTCATCCGCAGGCTGGAGGAATACAAGCTCTATAAAGAGAGCGCCGGACGCATGAAGGAATTTGAGCAGGCGGCGATGCAGGTATTTTCCAAGCTGCCGGAGGAATACCCGCTGCCGCCGCAGCCGGTCGAGCTGACGGGGCTTTCGCTGGATGGGCTGGGCGCGCGCTGGAGCGTATTCTGGCGCGGCAGACGCAGAGCGAGGAGCCGGGGCGCGTGTTCCGCTCCATCACGCGCGACCGCTTCACCATCGAGCAATGTGTTCAACCTGACGGCGCGGCTGAAAAAAGGACCGGTGCTGTTTACGGATATGCTGTCCGACGAGGTGACGCGGGACGAGATCGTTTCGTATTTCATGGCGATGCTCGAATTGCTCAAGCTGGGGCGGCTGCATGCCCGACAGGAGCATGTGTTTGACGATATTTTGATTTTACCCGGCAGGAGGGACGAGGATGGAGACGGAGAACCCGCAGGCGAACAGCCCGGAGAGCCCGAAGACGACGGGCAGCGCGGATAAGCCGGAGCTTAACGAGCGCGTGGGCATCGTCGAGGCGATTCTGTTTGTGACGGGCAATGCGGTGGAAAAGAGCGAAATCTGCCGCGCGATGAACCTCACGGAGGAGGAACTGGAGGAGACGCTCAACGCGCTGGAAGGCGGGTATGATTACGACCGCCGGGGCTGAGGCTTTGCGCTTTGGCCGGCACGTGCAGCTCGCGACGCGGCCGGATTACGCCAAATACGTCGAGAAGCTGCTCCAGCCGGTGCAGAAGCAATCCCTCTCGCAGGCGGTGATGGAGACGCTGGCGGTGATCGCTTATCGTCAGCCGGTGACCAAGGCGGAAATCGAGCTGATTCGCGGCGTGAAATGCGATTACTCGGTGCAGATGCTCGTCTCCCGCGGGTTGATCGAGGAGGTCGGGCGCAAGGAGGCGCTCGGCCGACCGATTTTATACGGCACGACGGACGCGTTTTTGCGCCACTTCTGCCTGACCTCGCTGGGCGATCTGCCGGAAATCGACTTTTCCGCATTGGCACAGAGAATCGCCGAGGCGGAGGCGAAGCAGGCGAGCGAAGCGCCGAAGGCCGACCCGGTGGACAAGCTGGCGCAGAACATCGCGAAGGAAAAGGGCTGAGCTTTTGCGGCGAGAGCCGCTCAGACAGTAGACAAAAAGCTATTCTCCCCTTCGAAGCGGGGGGAGAATAGCCCTTTCCGCAAATGAAAGAATAGCTGAATTTTTGATTTTTGCTATTCAAGCCAAGTTTGCTTATGTCAATAAGCTGTGCGGTGAGAGCCGATTAAAAGCATAAAAAGCGAGGGAGATACCCATGAAAAAATTCTTCGAGGATTTCAAGGCGTTCGCCATGCGCGGCAATGTGATCGACATGGCCGTCGGCGTCATCATCGGCGCGGCGTTCGGCTCGATCACCACGTCGCTGGTCAACGACATCTTCATGCCGCTGATCGGCGTGCTGACCGGCGGCATCAACTTCGGCGGCCTGTTCGTCGCGCTCGACGGCGGCAGCTACGTTTCCGCTGAGGCGGCCGCCGCGGCCGGCGTCGGCACGATTAACTACGGCCTGTTCATCCAGAACGTCATCAACTTCATCCTGACCGCGTTCTGCATGTTCCTTTGTCATCCGCGCGATGAACAAGATCCACAGGAAGTCGGAAGCCGCCCCGGCCAAGCCCAAGCGCATCTGCCCGTTCTGCAAGGGCGAGATTGCCGACGACGCGACCCGCTGCCCGCACTGCACGTCGATGCTGGAATAAGCAAAAAAAGAGTACGCCTTCAAACCAGAAAGCCGCCAAAGCCCAACCGGGCTTGGCGGTTTTTTGTTGCCCCAAAAAGGGCGCGGAGCATGAAAACGGCAGACGCCCGCATATCATCGCCGGAGGGATGAACATGCGATTGATTGCCTTTGGCGGGGGACGAGAGGATGCGCGGGCGCTGCTGGCCGCCGGGCGCGCGGGCTGGGAGACGCTGCACATCGAGGATGCGGCGGACGTTCCTCGGCGAAATGCCGCCTGCGCAGGCGGTCATGCTGCCGGGGCCGAGGAGCCCGGGAGGAACGGCTGATTTCGGCGAAGGGCGGGCTGGAGCGGGAGCGCGTGCTCGCGCTGATCCCGGCCTGCCGCGCGGTGCTGGCGGGCGGCGACGTGAAGGAAGAGTGAGCTGGCGCAGACGGCGCTGGTGGTTCGCCCGGAGAAGGACGAGACGTTTCTGCGCAAAAAACGCGCGGCTGACGGCCGAGGGCGCGCTGGCGACGGTGATGCGGGTCAAAAAAGCGGGCGCTGATGCGCGAGACGGCGCTGGTGACGGGCTACGGACGCATTGGACAGGAGATGACGGCCCGGCTCTGCGCGCTGGGAATGTTCGTCATCGTCTGCGCGCGCAGCGAGGAGCAGATGCGCATGGCGCACGCGGCGGGGCGCATCCCGTGCCCGCTGGCGCAGATCGCGGCCGCGTGCCGGCAGGCGGATGTGATCGTCAACACGATTCCGGCGCATGTGCTCGGCGACGCGGCGCTGGCGGCGACGGCGCGCGATACGCCGATCATCGAGCTGGCCAGCGCGCCCACGGGCTGGAAATGCAGAAGGCGGTCAAGCTGGGGCTGCAGGTCTGCGTGGAGAGCGGCCTGCCGGGGCGGTATGCGCCGCTGGACGCGGGGAAGCGCTGTTTGACGCGCTGACGCGGGCGATGGGGACGCGGAAGGAGGATGCGCAATGCGCGACTTGACCATCGGGTTTGCGGATTACGGGATCATTCTGCACGTTCAAGGCGGTCTTTCCGCAGATGAATCTGCTGGTGGAGCACGGCTATCGGGTGCTGCCGATTATGAGCGAAAACGCCTACGCGACGGATACGCGCTTCGGGCGTGCGGCGGACTGGGCGGCGCAGGCGGAGGAAATCTGCGGGGAAAAGGTGATTCACACGATTGCGCAGGCCGAGCCCATCGGCCCGAAAAAAGCTGCTGGATCTGCTGATCCTCGCCCCTTGTACGGGCAACACGCTGGGCAAGCTGGCCTGCGGCATATACGACACCGCGCCGACGCTGGCGGTGAAGAGCCACAGGCGAAACGGGCGGCCGGTGCTCATCGCCGTATCGACAAACGACGCGCTGGCGGGCGCGGCGGCGGAATCGGGCTGCTGATGAACCGGAAGGGGACGTATTTCGTGCCGCTGCAGCAGGATGATTTTCGCGCGAAGCCGACGAGCTGCGTGGCGGATTTCGCGCAGATTCTCCCGGCGGCGGAGGCGGCGCTCGCGGGCGGCAGCTCCAGCTGATGATTTTTGAAAAAATAGATTCGCCTGGGGAAAAAAAAAGGCAGGGCTTTCGTCTCTTTACAAAGCGATTTCTTTTCGTGTACAATAGAGGGCAAGAGGTGATACGCCATGAAACGCTTGACAGCGATCCTGATGGCGCTGAGCTTGGCCTTTCCCGCGTGGGCGGCGGCCGAGCTCGACGTGAATATGGAGCAAAAGGAAGAAAACGGGCAGACGCTGACCGTCTTTTCGGCGGCGGAGGCGGGGGCGGCTGAAACGACCGCCGCGCCGGAGGAAACGCCCGACCCGGCGATAGCGACAGCAAACGGGCTGATTGAAGCGCGCTTTGAGCAGGCGAAGGCGGCGCAGTTGACCCAGCGCGCGGGTGCGGAGATCATCCAGAGCGGCGAAACGCACACGCTGGGGAACGTCGCGTCGCTGGTGCTGCGCTGGAACGGCACACAGCCGGACGGCACGGCGGGAAGCGCCGTGCGCGCGCTGGTGCTCGACCGGACGACCGGCGAGGAAATCCGCCTGGAGCAGTCTTTTTGACGATGCGGACGCGGCGATAGGCGCGATGGAGCGGATCATCGAGGACGATGTGCTGCCCGAATTGAGCGACTATATGGAATACAGCGAGCTGCTGCCGATGCCGCGCGACGCGTACGCCGTGGACGAATACGGGCTGACGGTGTTCTATCCCGACGACAGCTATCGCTACTTTGACGAGCAGAGCGGCGCGGTGCAGTTCGCGTGGCACGAGCTGGCGGCGTATATCGGCGAAAGCAGCCCGGTATACGAGGCGGCGCACGCGCAGGGCGACATGAACGCGCTGGCCGACGCGGCGGGGAAGGCAGGCTGCCGGGGCCGATGACGCGGGCGGCGGTGGGGCAGAAGCTCGGCGAGGCGCTCTCCGCCTATACGCTGCTGACCGACCCGGATTACACGAAGGGATTCCCGCGTGTATCTGTTCGAGGAGGCTGAGCCTGCGCGGCTGGGCGGTGGAGATTCCCAAATACGCCGAAACGGACGAGGCGGAAACGCCGATTTCCGCAATCCGCACCACGCGCGCGGACGTTTGCGGGCTGACCGTCGGCAAGACGACGAAGGCCGAGCTGACCGCGCTGCTCGGGGAGCCGCTGGAAACGAGGGCCTACGACACGGACGAAGCCGCCGACCGCATGTTGGAGGCGGGCGAGAGCCTGTTCTTCGCGCTTTCCGGGCGCATTTTGCAGGCGCATGTGGATGAAAACAGTGTGTTACAGTGTCTGATTCTGCGCGACGCGATTCCCGAAGCGCTTTACTGATGGAAATAAACGTGGTATAATAATCTGCCTGACTATGCGCGGGCAGATTGTTTTTTTCATATTTTGAATGATTTGGGATTATAGATTATCATTATAAAAGAAAGCGGGCGGGCTTGGAGCTTCGGGCTTTTGAGCCGGTTCGGGCGGCAAGCCCGAAAAAAGACCCCTTTGGCGAGAGAAGATGGCGAAAAAGGCGGCTAAGGGCGCGGCGGCGAAGAAAAGCGCACGGTTTCCGGCAAGCGGGGAAAGCCGGGGAAAAAAGACCAATCAGGGCGTTGACCCGCGCGGCGTTGCGGGCATTGCGGTGCTCTGCCTCGGGCTGCTGGCGCTGTTTTGCCAGTTTATCCCGTCAAACGGCGGTTTCCCTCAACCGGTGCATGCTGATTGTGCGCGGGCTGGGTGGCATGCTCTGCCTGCTGCTGCCGGTGGTGGTCTGCTGGGCGGGCGTGGTGCTCGTGTTCTTCGGCGAAAGAAAGCTGAGCGCCAGAACGCTGATCCTCGGTTCGCTGATTTTTCTGTTTGTGGAGGCCATGTTCCAGCTTTTCCGCATTTCCAGCGTGAACGCGGCGCTGGCGGCGGACGGCGCGCAGGCGAGCTACGGCGCGTTTCTGGCGCGCTCGTTCACGATGAGCTCGCTGGATTGCAAGGGCGGCGGCCTCATCGGGCGCGCTGCTGGCGTGGCCGCTGTATAAGGGGCTGGACATTTGGGGCGGCATGATCGTGCTCATCTTCGCGACGGCGATTGCGCTGATGACGCTCACGGGGTTCTCGTTCGGCGGCATCGGCATGCGGATATCCGAATGGGCGGATGATTTCCGCGTGGAGATGCGGGAGCGCCGGGAGGAGAAGGACGCGCTGCGCGACGCGCGGCAGGAGGAAGAGCTGGAGCGCGAAAACGCGCTGGCCGTCGAGCGGCAGAAGCGCAGACAGGAGCGCCTGCAAAAGCAGAAGGAAGAGCAGGAGGCCGCCGCGCGCGAGGCCGACGAAAGAGAGAAACAGCGCAGGCGGGACGAGGAGATCCGGCAGGCGTTTGAAACGGAGACGACGGAGGACGCGCCGCAGACGGACAAGCCGACGCTGACCGTGATGCGGCGGCAGGAGGACGAGCTGCCGGACGATCAACCGGCGATCACGAGCAGGCCGCCGAGAAAGGACGCCGCGCCGCGAAAGCGCAGGACGATTTCCGACAGCGCACAGCTCTACATCGAGCGAGACGACGATTTACCCGCGCGCCGGTGGACGAGCATACGCCCACCACGCCGAGCCGCCGCAACAGTTTCACCATGCAGGAGGCGGAAAACGCCTTCCTACGGGATGAACGGCGGCCAACAAAACCGGCGGGTATGTGTCCCAGCACGATGCTTACGGCCGGCCGACTGCGGAAAACGCGCCGCTTGGTTCGAGCGCGCCGGGTTATCCGAGTGAACCGGGGTATCCGAATGAACCCAATGAATGGAGAGAACCGAGCGAACCGAACGCATGGGGCGAGCCGGATGATTTGAACGCGCCGATTGAGCCGAACGTGCCGAACGCCCCCTATACGGAGGACGACGAGGACGACGAGACGGCGGCCATCACCAACGTGCGGGCGGACGGCGCGGACAGACCCATCGACGAGCGCTACTTCCGGCAGGCGGACGCATCCGAGGACGAAGCGGGGATTCCTCCGCAGGGCAGGCGGCGAACGTTGAATACGACGACGGCGACGCGCAGGTGACGGCGGATGAATCCCACGACGAGCCGGAGGAAGCGCCCGCGCCGCCGGTGAGTGGATCGTTTGGCGGCTGGCCGGGACAAGCGCGCAGACGGCGGGCGGAAGCACCCCGTCGAGCTACTCGGCGGTGGCCATCGACGCGGCCAGAGCGCGGGCGGAGCGCAACGCGGGCTATCAGCCGCCGGTTCAGCCGCAGGGACAGGACGTTTTGAAGGCACAGCGGGTCAACGAACAGCAGACGGTCGTGCAGCTTCGCGGCAACCGGCTCGACGGAACGCCCATCGTCATGCCGGCCAAGGACGTACACGAAGCGCCGCAGACGGCGAAGGAGGAATACGTCTTCCCACCGATCGACCTGCTCAACCAGAGCAGCACGACGGCAGACCCGGATCAGCGCGCCAAGGACGAGGCGGGCGCGCGCAAGCTGCTCGGCACGCTGGAGAGCTTCGGCGTGCAGGCAGCTGCTGAACGTGACCCACGGTCCGGCCATCACGCGCTATGAGCTTGCGCCCGCGCCGGGGTGAAGGTATCGCGCATCGTCGGTCTGGTGGACGACATCGCGCTGAACATGGCCTCCGACGGCGTGCGCATCGAAGCGCCGATTCCCGGAAAACCGGCGGTCGGCATTGAAATCCCGAATCAGAAAATCGCGACGGTCTCCCTGCGCGACGTGCTGGAAAGCCCGGAGATGATGCAGGGGAGAAATCGCCGACGGCGGTGGCGCTGGGCAAGGGCATTTCCGGCGCGCCGGTCATCGCGGATATGGCGAAGATGCCCCATGTGCTGATTGCGGGCGCGACGGGCTCGGGCAAATCCGTCTGCATCAACACGATCATCAACTCCATCATCTTCCGCGCCAGGCCGGAGGAAGTGCGGCTCATCCTCATCGACCCGAAGGTTGTCGAGCTTTCCGTCTACAACGGTATTCCGCACCTGCTTGTCCCGGTCGTGACCGACCCGAAGAAGGCGAGCGCGGCGCTGAGCTGGGCGGTTGTGGAGATGGAGCACCGCTACAAGCGGTTTGAGACGATGGGCGTGCGCGACATCCGCGGCTACAACAACGCCATCGGCCCGAACGAGGAGCCGATGAGCAAGATCATCGTCATCATCGACGAGCTGGCGGACCTGATGATGGTGGCCCCCGGCGAGGTGGAGGAGTCCATCTGCCGACTGGCGCAGCTGGCGCGCGCGGCGGGCATCCATCTGGTGATCGCGACGCAGAGGCCGTCGGTCAACGTCATCACGGGCGTGATTAAGGCGAACATCCCGAGCCGAATCGCGTTCGCGGTGTCCAGCCAGATCGACAGCCGGACGATCCTCGATTCCGGCGGCGCGGAAAAGCTGCTGGGCAAGGGCGACATGCTCTATGCGCCGCAGGGCGCGGGCAAGCCGACGCGCGTGCAGGGCTGCTTCGTCTCCGACGACGAGGTGCAGCGCATTGTCGAGTTTGTGCGCGGCCGCCACAGCGCGGATTACAACGAGGACGTGATCGAGCAGATGAACACCGCGGCCGACGAGGACAGCGGCGCATCTTCCGACGCGCCGAGCGCGGGGCGATCCGGTGGACGAAATGCTCGCCAAGGCGATTGAGCTGGCTGTGGACGCGGGGCAGGTTTCCATCAGCATGCTCCAGCGGCGGCTGCGCGTGGGCTATGCGCGCGCGGGGCGGCTGGTGGACGAAATGACGCTGCGCGGCATCACCGCCGAGGCCGAGGGTCCGACGAAGCCGCGAACCGTGCTCATTTCCCGCGAGGAATGGCGGCGCATGCAGGAAAATCAGGAGTAAGGGCGAATAACTTTTGAGGCGGGCGAAGCCGCGCTCGAAGGAGAAAACACGAAAGGAATCACAACCAGGAAATTCATCAAAACGCCCGTCAAGGGCATGTGCGATATGCTTCCCGCCGACATGCGCCTGCGCGAGCATGTGCTCGGCATGATTAAGGAAACCTACGGCGCGTGCGGCTTCATGCAGATCGAAACGCCGGTGATGGAGCACATCGAGAACCTGACCAGCAAGCAGGGCGGCGACAACGAGAAGCTGATCTTCAAGGTGATGAAGCGCGGCGCGGAGCTTCAGCGCGCGCTGGACAAGGGCGACGGCGAGCTGGCAGACAACGGCCTGCGCTACGACCTGACCGTGCCGCTGGCGCGTTACTATGCGAACAACAAGGAGAAGCTGCCGACCCGTTCAAGGCGATGCAGCTTGGCAACGTCTGGCGCGCGGACAACCCGCAGAAGGGGGCGCTTCCGCCAGTTTACCCAGTGCGACATCGACATCCTGGGCGACGACAGCAGTCTGGCGGAGATCGAGCTGATTACGGCGACGGCGACGATGCTCAGCAAGATCGCAGAGGCAAACCTGAACGCCTTCACCATCCACATCAACGACCGCCGGATGCTGGCGGCGGCGGCGCTCACGGCGGGCTTTGAGCAGGAGGAAATCGGCGGCGCGCTGATTTCGCTGGACAAGTTTGACAAGATCGGCATGGACGGCATCGAAAGGATCTGCTGGAGAGCGGTTACGCGCCGGAAAAGGTGGAAAATACATGGCGTTCTACCGCAGCGTAAGGCCGGGCATGGAGATTGCCGACTTCTGCGCGGGCGTGAACGGCGAATATCTGGAAGCGCGCGTCGGCGAAGCGCTGGCGGACATCGTGGGCTGCGTGCAGCCGATGCTCGGCGAAGGCGTGAAGATCGTCTTCGACCCGACGCTGGTGCGCGGCATGGGCTACTACACCGGCCCGATTTTCGAGGTGACGCTGGACGGCTACAACTTCGCCATCGCGGGCGGCGGACGCTACGACCAGATGATCGGCAAATTCAGCGGCCAGAATGTCAGCGCGTGCGGCTTCTCCATCGGCTTTGAGCGCATCGTGACCATCCTCAAGGCGATCACGAGCAGGGCAGCTTCAAGCTGCCGGAAGACTCGTGGCGTATCTGATCGGGCAACAAGGCCCGACGGCGCGCAAGGCGGAGGTGCTCGCGCAGGCGGGCCGAGGCGCGCAAGGCGGGCGTTGTGGCGACGGTTCTGCCGATGAGCAAGAACATGAAGCACCAGATCGAGCTGCTGGAGGCCGAGGGCTTCACGAAGTTCGAAAAGATTTACGAGTAAAAGCGGGAACGTCGGGGCGACGCGACCGGGAAAGAAAACCCATGACCAACAAAGGGTTGCCAGGGACCGCCGAAAACGGCGATACGCTCACGGTGGCGTTTGAGCGCCACGAGGCCTGCGGCGATTGCCACGCATGCATGCACGGCAGCGAGAATTGCGCCAAGCACATGGTCAAAATCAAGCGGCAAGGCGCAGGTCGGGGACGTCATCGAAGTGGCGATGGACGACGGCACGTGATGGAGGCTTCGGCGCTGGCGTACATGCTGCCGCTGGCGGGCTTTATCGCCGGGCTGGCGGCGGGCTGGGGCATTGCGAAGACGGGTGCTTTTGGAAACGGCGAGCTGCTGATGGCGCTGTGCGCGATCATCGGCACGGCGGCGGCGTATTTCATCATGCGCGCGCTTGATCCCAAGCTCTCCAAGGGGCGCTGGGAGCAGAAGATCATTTCGGTGACGCATCCCGAAGAGACGGATGCGAAAAAATAAAGACAGGAGGCGTTTAACATGGTTGTACATTTTGACGAGAAGACGTTTTTGACGAGGCCGTGCGGCGAAAAGCCGGTGCTGGTCGATTTCTGGGCGACGTGGTGCGGCCCGTGCCGCATGATCGCCCCGGCGGTGGAGGAAGTGGGCCGCGTGGATTTTGAAGGCCGCGCCGTGGTCGGCAAGGTGGACGTGGACGAGCAGACGGAGCTGGCGCGCCGGTTCGGCATCATGAGCATCCCGACGCTGGTTGTGATGAAGGGCGGCAAGGTCGTCGAGCAGGCGGTCGGCGCGCGCGGCAAGGCCGATATCGCCGCGATGCTGGAGCGGCACCTGTAAAGAGAACTGCTCGCAGGCGGGCTGAAAAAAGAAAAATGAACGGAAAGCGCTCGAAGGGATTCAAAAACGGGCGCTTCCCTTTTTTTTGGCGGGATAGACTTTGACAAGCAGGGCTTTTGTGCTATAATAAACCAGATAAACTCGAGGTATTATCCTCAAAATGTTCGGATTTTGAAAGCCTGAGAACGACATAAAGGGCTTTTGGAAGATAAAAAAAAAAGGAGACGACAGAAAGGAGGGACGCATTTGCGAAGCTGAGGATTATCCCGCTGGGCGGATTGGGCGAGGTCGGCAAAACATGACGGCCTTCGAGTTTGGCGACGACATCGTTGTGGTGGACTGCGGCTCGATCTTCCCGCGGGCGGATATGCTCGGTATTGACCTTGTGATTCCCGACATCACCTATCTGGAGCGAAACAGGGAGCGCGTGCGCGCGTATCTGATTACGCACGGGCACGAGGATCACATCGGCGCGACGCCGTATGTGCTGCCGCGCGTACCCGCGCCGGTTTACGGCACGAAGCTGACCTGCGCGCTCATACGCGGGAAGCTGGCGGAGCATAATATCGGCAACATCCAGTTCCATATCGTGAAGCCGAAGGACGTGGTCGAGGTCGGCGCGTTCTCCGTGCAGTTCATCAAGGTGAGCCATTCGATTGCGGGCGCGGTGGCGATGGCGATACGTGCCCGGCCGGAACGGTGATCGTGACGGGCGACTTCAAAATCGACTACACGCCCATCGACGAGGTGACGGACCTCAACACGCTGGCCGCGTGGGGGCAGCCGCGGCGTGTTGGCGATGCTGGCGGAATCCACCAACGCGGAGCGGCCCGGCTACACGATGAGCGAAAAAGAAGATCGGCGAGACCTTCCACAACCTGTTTAAGGACGCGAAGGGGCGGATCATCATCGCGATGTTCGCCTCGAACCTGCACAGAATTCAGCAGGTGGTGGACAACTGCATCGAGTTCGGGCGGAAAATCTGCTTTGTCGGCCGGAGCATGGTCAACGTCACCAAGCTGGCGATGGAGATCGGCGAGCTGAAAATCCCGCAGGACGTGTTCATCGACGTCGGCGATCTGGATTGCTACGAGGACGACGAAATCGTGGTGCTGACGACGGGCAGCCAGGGCGAGCCGATGAGCGGCCTGACGCGCATGGCCAACAGCGAGCACCGCAAATTGCAGATTCGGCAGGGCGACACGGTGATTATCTCCGCGACGCCGATTCCGGGCAACGAGATCATGGTCTCAGAATCATCGACCAGCTCTATCGCTGCGGCGCGAACGTGATTTACAACCGCATCGCGGATGTACACGTCTCCGGCCACGCCTGTCAGGAAGAGCTGAAGCTGATGCACACGCTGGTGAAGCCGAAATACTTCATCCCGGTGCACGGCGAATACCGCATGCTGCACAGGCACGCGCATCTGGCGCAGGAGCTGGGCATGCCGGAGGACAACGTCATCATTCTGGAAATGGGGCAGGCGCTCGAACTTTCCGAGGACGAGGCGAACATCACCGGGCCCGATTCCCAACGGCTCGGTGATGGTGGACGGTTTCGGCGTGGGCGACGTGGGCAACGTGGTGCTGCGCGACAGAAAGCACCTCTCGCAGGACGGATTGATTATCGTCGTTGTCGGCGTGAGCCGGGAGACGGGGCTGGTGACCAGCGGGCCGGAATTGATCTCGCGCGGTTTCGTCTATGTGCGCGAAAACGAGGAGCTGATTTCCGGCGCGCGGAACGTTGCGATGAACGTCTTGCAGCGGTATGACCGCATCGAGCAGAGCGACTGGACGAGCGTGAAGAACGGGATCAAGGACGAGATGCACAACTATTTGTTCGATCTCATCAAGCGCAACCCGATGATTCTGCCGATCATCATGGAAACATAAAAACAAGGAAGTTGAAGCATGAACATTTACGATACGGCGCACAAGCTGGCCGAGGAAATCAAGAGAAGCGACGAATGTGCAGCTGGCGGAGCTGCGCGAGCGCGCCTACGCGGATGAGACCAACCGGCTGCTGCTGGAGGAATACAAGCGGCTGCAGGTGCAGCTCCAGATGAGCATGGTCGGCGCGGCAGGGGAGATGCCCAGCGAGGACATGCAGCGCTTTCAGCAGCTCGCCTCGCTGCTGTATATGAACAGCGACGTGCAGGCCTATCTAATGGCGGAAATGCAGATGCAGAAGACGCTGGCCGATATCTTCAAGATTTTGACCGAGGCGGCGGGCATCCGCTTTGACGTGCCCGACAAGCAATAAACCGGGAGGAAAGCGACATTGGCGAAGAAAAAGAAGCGCCCGATCCGCGACGCGGAGGAACGCGAGCTGCTTGAAAGCAGGCGGTACGGCTTTTTCTGGTACGACTGGATATGGCGGATCCTGCGGCCGATTCTGGTGTTCGTCTGCTCGTTTGTTATCATCTGCGGGCTGGTTTACACCGGCTGGCAGAAGGTGGACGACATGTTCTTTTCGCCGATGGACAGCGCGGACGGCCAGACCGTCGCTTTCAGCGTCAAATCCGGCAGTTCGCTCTCTGCGGTCAGCCGAAATCTGGAAGAGGCGGGGCTGATCCACAACCACACCGTCTTCAAATACATGGCCGATTTCATGGGCATGGGGCAGAAGATCCAGAGCGGCGACTACGAGCTTTCGCGCGCGATGTCCGCGACGGAGATCCTCAATCAACTGATTGCCGGCGACGGCAAGCCGCTGACGACGAGCATCACCATCATCCCCGGCTGGACGGTGGAGGACGTGGCGAATTATCTGGTGGAGCAGAAGATTCTCTCAAGCGCCGACGAGTTCCTCGGCCTGTGCAAATCGGGCGAGGCCTATAGCGGGTATTACTTCATCGAGGAGATGATGAAGACCGGCACGGCGAGCCAGCGCAAATACGCGCTGGAGGGCTATCTGTCGCCGAACACCTATGAGATTTACACCAGCTCGAGCGCCGATACCATCATCAAGCGTCTGCTGACGCAGATGGAAGCGGCGTATCTGAGCGGCTACGACGAGCGCGCGCAGGAGCTGGGATGACGATGGACGAGGTGGTTACCCTCGCCCTCAATGATCGAAAAGGAAGCCAAGAAGGGCGACTTTGCAAGGTCAGCGCGGTTTTCCACAACCGGCTCAAGGCGGATATGACGCTCGGCTCGGACGTGACGATCAAATACGCGACCGGCTCGCAGAAGATGGTGCTCGGCGACAGCGAGCTTTCCGTCAACTCGGCGTATAACACGTACACCCGAAAGGGGCTGCCGGTCGGCCCGATCTGCAACCCGTCGATGGACGCGATTGTCGCGGCGCTGTACCCTGATGAGCAATACGTGGCGCAGAAGTATCTGTACTTCTGCTCGACCGACCCGGCCTCCGGCGCGCTGCATTTCTCCAAGACGCTGGACGAGCACAACGCCGCCGTGGCCATGTATCGCCCGCTGTGGGAGGAATACGACAAGAGCCGCGGCCTGAATTGATCGGAGGACAGGATGAAGACAATGCCTTCGCTGCTCGCGCCCGCGGGCAACATGAGGGCGCTCCAAACGGCGCTGCGCTTCGGCGCAGACGCCGTTTATTGTGGCGCAAAACAATACGGCCTGCGCGCGCAGGCGAACAATTTCGATGAAAAACAGCTCGAGGAGGCCGTGCGGCTGGCGCATGCGGCGGGCGCGCAGGTGAACCTGACGCTGAACATCTTCGCCTTTGACGGCGACCTCGACGGCATGGTGAGGACGGCGCAGAGGGCGCGCGACATCGGCGTGGATGCGGCAATCGTCTCCCGACCTCGGCGCGATTGCGCGGATTGCGCAGCGCCGGGGCTGGATGTGCACGTGAGCACGCAGGCGAGCACGACGAACAGCGAATCCGCCCGCGTATACAAGGCGCTGGGGGCAAAGCGCGTCGTGCTGGCGCGGGAGATGACGTTTGAGCAGATCGAAGCGATGAGCGCGCGATTGGGGACGAAATCGAGTTGAGACGTTCATCCACGGCGCGGCCTGCATGTCGTATTCCGGGCGCTGCATGCTTTCCAGCTTTGAACGGGCGGAGCGCGAACGCGGCGCGTGTAGCCAGCCGTGCCGATGGACATACACCCTGCGCGAGCGGACGAGGCCGGAGGAGGCCATGCCCATTGAGGAGGACGGCGGGGGACGGCGATTCTCTCCAGCCGGGACATCTGCATGATGGAGCATCTGCCGAGGCTGATGGAGAGCGGCGTTTGCTGCTTCAAGATCGAGGGGCGGATGAAGACGGAAATCTACATCGCGACGGTCGTCGGGGCGTATCGCCGAGCCATGGACATACGCAAAAAGCCCGGCGGGCTATCGGGCGGACGCGGCGCTGCAAAAGCGGCTGCGCGGGGAGCTGGACAAGATCAGCCACCGCGTATACGATACGGGCTTTTACTTCGGCCAGCCGAAGGTCTGCGGCGAGGCGGTCGGCGTGACGCAGGAGGCCGAATACATGGGCTATGTGCTGGATGCGTCGGGCGGCGAGGCGCTGGTGGAGATGAAGAACCGCTTCTTCGTCGGCGACGAACTGGAAACCGTCACGCCGAAGGGCAGCGAAAAGCTGGTGATCGAGGACATCGTGATCGAGCGGACGGGCGAGCATGTCGGCGTGGTGAACGTGCCGATGGAGCGGGTGCGCATTCCTGCGGCGGCAAATTGCAGGCGGGCGACATGCTGCGCGGCCCGGTCAGAAACCGAGCGTGACCCGGCTTCGATACGGAGCGGCGACGGGAGAACGCCAAAAGAGCGGATAAACGGATGCGCGCAGAGCGCGTCGCAGAACATCAGAAACGCCCACGCATCGTCGGGCGTTTTTGCTTTATCCGGCAAGGCCAGAAACCCGTGCGGATGGGTGACGACCGAGGGAACGCGAATCCGGCACAGGGGCAGGAACAGCGCGCTGCGCGCCTGTGCGCCATCCAGAATATCGGCCAGCCACGGTGCGGCGGCTTGAGCGCAGGCGCGCTCGATCTGCGGGAAGGGAACGGAGCGCCGCGTCGCAATCGGCCATGCGCTCGCGGATGGCCTGCGCGGCAGCCAGCGCGCAGGCGGTTTCATGCGCGTCAAGCGGCGCAGACGAGATCAGGAAGGAGCGAAAGCATTTGCCGCGCGGCTTCGTCCGGCTCCAGAAAGCCGAGCATGACAGCCGCCGCAGGGCGACGAGCATCGCCGCGCCGGGGCGGCATGATCGACGGGCGGCAAACGCTTCCCGCGCGAGGCGCAGAAGCCGCGCGTTCGGCTTCGCTGAGCGGGATGCGTTCGGTTTCCGGGAGATTCAGCGCGCGGAACAGGCGGCGCGGCCAGCCAGAGCAGCGAAACGAAAGCAGCGGCGCGCAAGCGCGCGCAGGCTGAGAAACGCGGCGGGGAGCAGCGCCGCGCCGCAGACCGCGCAGGCGGCCGGGGTTTGCGCGCCCTTGGGAAAGCGGACGCGCAGAAGCGGGGGAACGCGCCAGACGATGCGCGAAAAACGCGTTGGCCGCGCAGAACGCCGTCATCGGCAGAAAGGCGAGGCGCACGAGCGCGGCGGGGAGCATGCGCGGATGCAGCAGGGCATAAGGCTCCAGCAGCGCCAGCACGGCGACCCATTCCCAGCCGGACGCTGCGGCGAAAAAGAGCAGAAGAAGCCGAAGCGGCGGGGGCGGACAGCATGAGCTTTTGCAGCCCCGTCGGCGCGGGCAGGCGGCAGAGACGATCCAAATCCGCCGCGTCTGGCAGAGCGCGCCGCGCAGAGAGGGGGAAGCGTCGGCCACAAAGGGGGGACGTCCCACAGCGGGCAGACGTCCGACCCATCCGACTTCTCAACGGCGGAAAAAGCCCGAGACGAGGCGAGAGCACGCCGTCGGAAAGCGCGCGCGACGGCGGCGGGCGAGAAAATCATCCGACGCGGCGCGCGATTCCAAAAAAGAAAAGCCCGACAGACGGTTTGACAGCGGCGCGTCGTCGGCCAGCGGGGGCAGGACGCGCGCGGCCAGAAGGCCGGATTCGCCCAGTGCGGCCAGCATGCGGCGCGGAACATCCGGCGCGCAGGAGACGTTGGCGGGGCAGAAGAGCGCGGCGGAGAACTGCCCGGCCAGCGACGCGGGCGAAAAGCTGGCGGCGGCAAACGCGGACGGCGCATGCCCGTGGGCGAGCAGCGCGGCGACGGTCTGCATGGGCAAAAGCGGCTGATTTTCGCCCAGATACAGCCGCGCCGCGTCATCCCAGACGCGCTTGCGGACGAGCAGCAGAAAATGCCCCGGACAGCGCGCGTCGGCGGCCATCACGGCGGATTGCAGCGCGCGCAGCAGCGGCGCGTCCTCCGGCATGACATCGGAAAAAGGCATCCGGCAGGTCGCACAAAAGCAGCAGCGCATTCCGCGCAGGGGCGCATGGAAAGCAGACGGCGGGCGAGCGGGCGAACCTGCGCCGGGGTGCGCGGCGCGGCGGAAAGAACACAGAGCAGGGACATGGCGCGCCTCCTTTTGCTTAGCCTGCCCCAAAATGAAAACATACGCGCATAAAAAAGCGAGGCGCGGCATAAAAAATCAGAAAGGCAAAAAAAAAGACCGAAAACCACAAAAACGCTTCAATACCACGGATTGAGGATTGAAAAGCCATCCGCCCCGTGCTATAATATAAGATAGCGTTTTGGGATTTCCGGGGCGCAACCATTACCGTAGAGGAGCATAAGATCATGAGCACCACTGTTGAAAAGATTTCCAGCAATAAGGTGAAACTTTCCTTTGACATCGACGCGGCCAAGTTCGACGAGGCGATGGGCAAGGCATACATCAAGGTTCGCGGTCAGGTGACGATCCCGGGCTTCCGCAAAGGGTCGCGCCCCGCGCAAGATGATCGAGAACATGTACGGCGAGGGCGTCTTCTATGATGAGGCGTTCGAGCTGATCTTCGACGAGGTGTACGGCCCGGCCATCGACGAAAACAAGATCGAGGTCGTCGATCGTCCGCAGGTCGATATCCAGCAGATCGGCGCCGGCAAGAACCTGCAGTTCACCTGCGAAGTGTTCGTCAAGCCGGACGTGACCCTGGGCGAGTACAAGGGCGTTGAGGTCAAGCGCGAGCCCACCCTCGTGACCGAGGACGAGGTGAACGCCGAGATCGAGAAGGAGCGCAGCAAGCAGGCCGCCGAAGTCGCCGTTGACGACCGCCCGGTTGCCGAAGGCGATACCGTGAACCTCGATTACTCCGGCAGCGTGGACGGCGTGAAGTTCGCCGGCGGCACCGCCGAGAACCAGACCCTCAAGATCGGCAGCCACACCTTCATCCCGGGCTTTGAGGAGCAGATGGTCGGCATGAACATCGGCGAGGAGAAGGACCTGAATGTCACCTTCCCGACCGAGTATCACGCGGAGGAGCTGGCGGGCAAGGAAGCCGTTTTCCACGTGAAGGTCAACGGCATCACCGAGACCCAGCTTCCGGCGCTTGACGACGATTTCGCCAAGGACATCAGCGAGTTTGACACGCTGGACGCATACAAGGCCGACGTTCGCGCCAAACTGGAAGCTCAGGCTGCCGAGCGCGACAACAACGTGTTCACCAACGCGGTGATCGGCAAGGTGATGGAGAACGCCACGGTCGAGATTCCGGAAGCGATGATCGAGCGCCAGATCGACTCCATGATCCGCAACTCGAGGCGCGTCTGGCTCAGCAGGGCCTCAAGCTCGCCGACTTCATGAAGTATACCGGTCAGGACGAGAGCTTCCGCGGCCAGTACCGCGATCAGGCCGAGAAGAGCGTTCTGCGCGAACCTCGTGCTCGAAGCGATTGAGAACGTCGAGAACTTCGAAGTGAGCGACGAGTGAGATCGACGCGAGATCGAGAAGTTTGCCGCAGATCGGCCAGAGCGTCGAGGAGCTCAAGAAGAACCTGACCGAGGGCGACCGCGAGTATTTCAAGGCCGACGTGATCCGCGACAAGGCCGTGAAGTTCCTCTGCGACAACGCCAAGGCCGAGTAATCGACCCGACGCCGGTTTCGCGTGTGAAATCGCTTTGACGCATATTCAAACGAGTATACAAGCGAAAAAGGAAATTGAAAATAAACGCCTGTTAAGGAGGCGTCCATGATGACCAACAACAACTATTACTTTGAACCCAGCGTCATTGAAAAGACGCCTTTACGGCGAACGTTCTTATGACGTTTACTCCCCGCCTGCTGAAGGACCGCGTGGTCTTTCTGCGCGGCGAGGTGAACGAGGCGCTGGCCAACAGCATCGTCGCCCAGCTGCTCTTTCTGGAAATGGAAGACCCGGACGCCGATATCTCCATGTACATCAACAGCCCGGGCGGAAGCGTGACCGACGGCATGGCCATCTTTGACACGATGCGCTACATCAAGCCGAAGGTTCGCACCGTCTGTCTCGGCATGGCCGCCTCGATGGGCGCGTTCCTGCTGATGGCGGGCGAACCGGGATGCGCCTTGCGCTGCCCAACAGCGAAGTGATGATTCACCAGCCCAGCGGCGGCGCGAGCGGACAGGCCACCGACGGATGCAAGCTGCACGCCCAGTGGCTGCTGCGCACCAAGGGCAGATGAACGGTAAGCTGATGAGCGAAATGCACCCATCAGCCGCTGGAGCGCATCGAGCGCGACGGAACGCGATTACTTCATGACGGCCGAAGAGGCGCTTCGCCTACGGCATCATCGACGAAATCTACCAGCTCGCAAACGATAAAGGCGTTCTATCCCGAAAAGGGAGGGGAGAATTGCTATTCGGCCAAGACGTGAAATCAATGTTTTCTGAGGGCGAAATGCCAGGACGAAACCCGGAGCCGCGCAGTGGCGCGCTGTGAACATCTGCGATAAAAACGCAGGATCAGGTTCGCCGCATCATTGCGGGCAACGGCATATTCTGCGACGAGTGCGTCGCGCTGTGTCAGGAGATCATCGCGGATGATCTGGGCACGGCCCCGACGCAGGAGCCGCAGAACCTGCCCAAGCCCACCGGGAAATCAAGGCGGTGCTCGACGAGTACGTGATCGGTCAGAAAAGGCCAAGCGCGCGCTGGCGGTCGCCGTCTACAACCATTACAAGAGGATCAACGCGCCGAAAAGCGCGGCGACGTGGAGCTGCAAAAGAGCAACATCGTCATGGTCGGCCCGACCGGCTGCGGCAAGACGTTCCTCGCGCAGTCGCTGGCGAAGATCCTCAACGTTCCCGTTTGCCATCGCGGACGCGACCAGCCTCACCGAGGCGGGCTACGTCGGCGAAGAGATGTGCGCCTGATTCAGAACGCCGATTACTGCGGCGCAGCGCGGCATCATCTACATCGACGAGATCGACAAGCGCGCGCATCCATCACGCGCGACGTTTCCGGCGAGGAGCGCAGGCGGCTCAAGATCATCGAGGGCACCGTCGCCAGCGGGGCATCGGATTTACCCGCATCGAGTTCATCCAGGTCGATACGCGCAACATCCTCTTCATCTGCGGCGGCGCGTTCGACGGACTTGACAAGATCATTGAAAAGCGCGAGGGCGCGGGCTCCATCGGCTTCGGCGCAGACGTCAAGAGCAAGGGAGACGCGCAACGTCGGTCAGGTGCCAAGGCGATATCCGCCCGGAGGATCTGCCTGTTCGGGCCTGATTCGGAGTTTGTCGGCCGCCTGCCGATCATCGTGACGCTGGATAACCTCGACGAGGACGCGCTGGTGCGCATCCTGACCGAGCCGCGCAACGCGCTGTGCCGTCAGTACGGCAAGCTGCTGGAGATGGACGGCGTGGAGCTGGAGTTCGAGCCGGACGCGCTCAAGGCGATTGCCGCGAAGGCGATTGCCCGCAAGAGCGGCGCTGCGGCCTGCGCGCCATCATCGAGGATGCGCTGATGGGCACGATGTTCGATCTGCCGTCGCGCAGCGACGTGGCGAAGGTCGTCATCACGCCGGAGGTCATTTCTGAGGGCAAAAGAGCCGACGCTCGTGCCCGGCGAACCCAAGCGCAAGCTGCCCGCGGGCAAGACCCGCCGGGAAGGCGACAGCGCTGCGGCGAATAGAAGGCCGTCGGTTTCCTAATCCATAAATGTTTCCCCCTATGTCCGCGTCGAAACGACGCCGGGCATGGGGTTTTTTTAACGTATGGGGAAAATGTGGAAGCAGAGCCCGTTTTGAAGCCCGTCCGCGAGGGCTTTTTTCCCGCCCCGACACATAAACTCTTCTGAAAAGGGGGAGAGGCTATGCGGGAAACGGATTGCAACCGCGAGGGGTGACCTGACGGGCGACGGCGCCGGAAAGTTTGGTTTATCCGGCGAACAGAGCGCGGGATCGGCGTATTGGCAGAACATCGAGCTGGAAATCACGGATGACCGAAGGGGAGAACCGTGCGCGTCCCTTTGGCGCACGACGGAGGCTATGATCCACAATTGGTGCTGGGCAGCATGACGGCGCGCGACCGGGTGGATGCGCTGATTGCGCTGGAGACGGGATCGAGCGGCGCGGTGGGGCTGTACAGCGTCGTTGCGTACCAAAACGGCGCGTATCAAACGGTGTTTGACAGCGAGCAATACGCCCAAAAAGATGCGATACCGGGTGCAGTACCTCGATCAATACGTCGTTCGGGCGGAGAGCGAAAACACGGGCATGGTGTATTTCATCGATTTGGCGGGGAAGGACGGCGACTACCTCGCACAGCTCTACGACGAAAAACGGCGTGCTCAGGCAGCCGCAGACGGGCTTCGTCGATCCCGTGAGCCTGCTCTACCCGGCGGATGTAAACCGCGACGGGCTGCTGGAGCTGGTGGCATGGCAGAAGATCAGTGGGCTGTATCACGCGGACGCACTGGGCGACTTCATCACGACGCTGGCGTGGAACGGGCGAGCCTTCGCGCCGACCACGCAGACGGTCGGTATTTTGGGGTATTCGAAATTTTCTGAAAAAAATTTCTGAAAGCCGGGAACTTTTTTTGCCGCCTCATCCGTCTAAATGATATCGAACAAAGCGGTTCGACTTCAAAAAGACATTCAGGAGGACGACAATATGAAAAAGTGGATGATTCTCGCGGCGGCGATTCTGGTGGTTCTGGGAATCGGCTTTGCGGTGAAGGGCGCGAGCGACAAAAAGCAGAGCACGACGCCGGAAGGAGCGGCCGTGCCGGAGACGACGACAAACGCGCCGAGTGAAGAGGCGGAAAGCCGGCGAACGCGCTGCGCGAAGAGACGGAGACGACGGAGACGGAGGACGGCGCGGAGGAAATCGACACGCTCTGCGGCCAGATTACGGAGATCAACGACGAATATCTGATTCTGGAAGGCACGCAGCAGGGCACGGTGCAGGTCAACATCCTCGACGACACGCTCTACAACGGTTCGCTCCAGCAGGGTGAGCTGGCCGTTGGCCAGTATGCCGAGGTGATCTACGACGGCAAGATGACGCGCTCCATCCGGCGCAGATTGCGGCGCTGGCGATCAACGTCTATCCGCTGACGGGCACGGTGGACGCGGTGGAGGAGGACGGCCGTGTGCTCGTGACCCCGGCGGACGGCGGCGAGCAGGTGGTGCTCTCCCTGCCGGACGGCGTGACGATGGAAGCGGGCGAAACCGCGACCTTCTACACCAACGGCATGGCCACCATGTCCATCCCGGCGCAGATGAACGCCATCGGCGTGGTGAAGTAAGCGAAAATTAGGAAACCGGTGAGCCGCTTGATGGGGGCTTGCCGGTTTTGTATTTGGCGCTATTGCTTCCGAAGGTTGTTTTGGTATAATAAAACGAAGAGGGGAGGGAAGCGTTATGCCGACGATTTGCAGATTTCGAGGAATCAAGATCTCGATTAACTGGCGGGGATCACATGCCGCCGCATTTCCATGCTTCTTACGGCGAAGATGAAGTCATTGTGTCTATCCCGGATATCGAAAAGTTTTGGAAGGAAGCATGCCCTCCAAGCAACTTAAAATGCTGTTGGGCTGGGCGGCGTTCCATCAGGATGAATTGATGGAAAATTGGGAATTGGCGCAGAAAAGCAGGAACTTTTCGAGATTGAGCCGCTGAAATGAGTTTTTCATTCTTCGTTGGGTGAATCCGGAGGTGAGATGAATGAAAAAGACGGTTGAAGAATATCTGGCGCGTGGTTTTTCACGGCCTTACGCGGAGTATTTTGCAAGCGGACGTAAGCGGATTACAGCGGTAAAGGCGAACGATGATTATACGCTGACCTTGACGTTTGACGATGGAGAAAACGAAGGCTGGATATGCGCGCCGACTTAAGGGAAGGCGTTTTTCAGAAAATTGCTGACTTGAAGGATTTCAGGCGTGTGTATCTGAATGAAGATCACACCGTATGCTGGGATATCGACCCGAAGGTGGACAGCCGGGTGGTATGGAACAATCAAATTGATATTTGCCCGGATACATGTTATGTGGAGTCAGTACCGATAATGACGGAAAACTGAATATAGAAGGAAAATAGGAACATTCAATCCGAGATGAAACACGGTACAGGATATGAGAATATCTGAAATTTCTCTGAGTGTTATTGAAGAGGTCTCAAAAGATATAATTTGTTATTAATAATTACAAGCCACCTTCAAAAAAGGCGGCTTGTAATTGCTTTAGATCGCGTCTTCCGACCAGCGGGCTGACGGCGTTGTAGCCCTGCCCACTTTGCAGCAGATAGACCGTGTAGGCGCGGCCGCGCGTCACTTGCAGATAGACCGACGCGGCGGTATCGGGGAGCGGATTCGCGCCGATGAACGCGGAATCCAGCGTTTCGATATCCGTGTAAGCGGGCGCGGGAAGCTGATTGGTTTCCGCAAAGAGAAATTCGTATGCGCCGGGAGCGATGCGCTTGAACGAGGTGATCTCCTTTGAAGCGCACATCGGAATAGGCCGCGCGGCCATCCGGCAGAGAACATCGAGCGCGCCGCTGTTTCGGGCGAGGTTGCCGACGCGGAAATGCGCTGCCCGCGACGGGGCAAAGCAGCAGGTATCCGTGATGCGCAGCAGATCGAGCCCGCCGGGGCGATTGATGACGGCGACGGTGAAGCGGCCGCCGGATTCAAACGGAATGGTCTTCTGGATGTAGATATAGCCGTCCGTGCCGGTGACGGTCACGGTTTGGTAGCCCGCGGTCAGGCGCGTGTAGCCCGAGAGCGACGCGAAATTCAGCAGGCCGGCCGCCCGACGGTTGCCCACATAGACGCGGAAGGCGGGATAGCCGTAGGCCGCATTCAAGAAGCGAACGGCGGCGTATGTAATCGTGGGCAGGGGCTGGACGGGCAGCGGCTGGATGACGTTGCCGGGGGAAACGGGGCCGCCTTCGCCGGGGTTCGGCAGGGGCGCGACGGGAACGTGGCCGTCGTCGTCGGGATTGGGCCAGGGGATTACCGGAACCGGGCCGTCGTCCTCCCCGGAGTAGACGGGGCCGCCTTCGCCGGGATTGGGCAGAGGCGCGACGGCGCATCCAAAATGCTTCGATCTTGTTCCATATCTGCATGGCGGAGTTCGTCAAAACTCCGCCGCCCTCCTTTTCTCTGGGATACCATAGCCTATTCCAAAGAGGAGGGCGGTGTGAAGGGAAGGTTGCCCTTTGAAAAAGAAGACGCTTGATTTAACGGAATGGATGTGATAAGATCAAAATAGAGGAGAGAACATGGGAGAAAAGCATATGAACGAAGGAAGAACGATATCGTTTACTCTTGGCGGGCTTGCGTTCGAATACGATGAGCAAAAAGAATCAAATCAACATTAAAAAGCATGGAATTTCCTTTAAAAGTGCGGCGCGTGTCTTTTTTGATTATGACCGAATCGAATTATGCGACGATGAGCATAGTGAAGGCGAAATACGATATGATACCATAGGGGATACGTCGTCAGGCAACCTTGTGTTGGTTGGCGAGGTCGGACAATCTATCGGAAAGATCAATGAAATCCTGTTTGTTGTATACACGGAACGAATGAAAACGGAAAATAACGGTAAGCGGACAGAAGTGACTCGCTTGATTTCAGCCAGATTGGCGACAAACTTTGAAAGGGGGTTGTATTATGGTAAATATGAATAGCCTGCCTGCCGAAACCAGAAGGGAACTGGCTTTTACCCGGAAGAATTGGCGGAACTGGAGAACGCGCGGAAAATGCCGATTACATTTGACGAAGACTGCCCGGAAACAACGCCGGAACGGGCAATTAAATTCAAACGGGTGAACCCGCCGAGAAAACGGCGGACGCACAATAAAGAAAACGGATTGCCGAAGTTTGCAGAAGCAGACGGGCAATCCGTTTTGTTGTTTGAAGGTGCGCGTTTAATCCGCCAGCGTGCCCATCGGATCCCACGGCTCGAGGACGACCGGCTCCTGCGCGGCGAGGTCGGCGAGGCTGCCGAGGTATTCCCGCTCGACGGCGGCCTGGAAGACGTACTGATCGAACCAGCTATCCGAGCAGACATAGTAGCCTTTTTCGCCGTTCTTGTCGCCCCAACTGTTTTCAATCTTCCAGCGGGTCGGCTTTCCGGCTTCGTCGAGGTTCACGCCGGTGAGCACCATGGCGTGATTCATGGCGGCGAGGCCGTAATCCAGCGCGTCGGCCTTGTCCATGGCCAGAGAGAGACCGGTCAGCGCGGCGAAATCAAAGCTGTGGTCATCCCAAATGCCCAGCGTGCGCTCGCCGAAGTGGCCGACGTCGCTGCCGAACCAGACGACCTTGCCCGCCTTGAGCTGGGCGATGATCGCGGCCTTGAATTCATCCATCGTCAGGTTGAGGTGGACGACAGGGCGGCCCTCGACGACGTTGCCCAGCAGGCGGATGGTGTAGGTCCTGTGATAGGGCTTATCGGCCGTCGGGCGTTGATGACGCTGACGACCTGATCGAGCAGATCGCCGACGTAGCGCTCGGCGAAGGTCAGCGGGGTGAGGTTCTTTTCGATGTGATAGACCTGATCCTTATCGACAAACTCAAAATCGAAGGCCTTGGGCGGCTCGCCGTAGCAGCTGCAGAGGAAACCGTAAATCGCATTCAGCGTCTTGTTTTTTCGGCCTGAATGGCGTCCGCGTCGGCCTTGTCGGCAACCATCCGGCGCAGGCCTGCCGCCGCGACCTTGAGCGCGCGGTTGAGCTGCGCGTTCATCGGGCGGGTGTTGCTGCTCTGATACGTCTCGTCATAGACATCCTTGGGCACCACGCCGTATTTGCGGACGATGTTGGCGAACATATCCACTGGCCGCCGTCGTGCACGCCGGTGGAGAGAATGTGCATCACCGTGCGGTCGGTCGTCGGCAGATCGGCGGTTTTCCAAAATGCTCTCAAGGAAGTAATTGCAGCGCTCAAACTTATCCCAAAAAGGCGAGATAGCTCTGCGACAGCTCAAAATTTTCGAGGTTGCGCGCCTGAGCGATCCGCTCGCGCAGAACGTTGGTCGCCGCAAAGAGCCAGCAGCGGCCGCTGGATTTCTGGTTGGTGACTTCCAGCGTCGGCACCTCGACGGAAAACTTCTGGCGCATGGCGTTCGCGCCCTTTGAAGAGAATGCGACGCTGTTTAATTCGCTTTTGGAAAGCGCGAGGGTGGCGAGATGGCGCTCGGCGCTGGCTTCATAATCCGCGCCGAAACGATTCAGAAGGGAATCGGTAACAGGCTTCATCAGTGAATCATCCTTTCCTATTGCATTACTGGGAATTGATGGAACCAGTGTACGCCTTCGGCACCGACATGAATGACCCGCGTCTGGTGCAGGCGGCGAACAACTTTGCCGGTCTCTTGCAGGAGGGCGCGATCAAGGAGAACATTGACACCCTCATCATGGGCTACACCGAGGCGGAGGCGGTCAAGCTGTTCGCCAACACGTATCTGGCGCTGCGCGTCACCTATTTCAACGAGCTGGACACCTATGCTGAGATGCGCGGCCTGAACACGAAGCAGATCATCGATGGCGTCTGCCTTGACCCGCGCATCGGCGCCCATTACAACAACCCCAGCTTCGGCTACGGCGGCTACTGTCTGCCGAAGGACACCAAGCAGCTGCTGGCAAACTATGCTGATGTGCCCGAGAATCTGATTCAGGCCATCGTCGAGTCCAACCGCACGCGCAAGGATTTCATCGCCGACCGTGTGCTGCAAAAGGCGGGTTACTACGGCTACGACGAGGACAACGAGTATGACGCCAAGGCCGAGAAGACCTGTGTTATTGGTGTCTACCGCCTGA
>VOFE01002084.1_pt1 | contig 28077 bp, 35 predicted proteins | sample 5384071 | NCBI WGS metagenome assembly VOFE01 (sample SAMN12384724, study PRJNA508395) | human gut metagenome | isolation source: healthy gut D | host: Homo sapiens
GTTCGGTGTCAGCATCGTTTACGATGTGACCGACCCGGCACAGGTCGAGGAAGATCTTTCTCTTCTGGCCAAAGGCATGAAGCTGCTGCAGATGGATTATCTGGGCGGCCATGGTTCCCGCGGCAGCGGCCGTGTCAGCCTGAAAAACTTTGCGCTGGAAGGCTATGGCGCGCAGGTGGATCTCAGCCACCTGAAATCCCTCTTTGATGAGGTGGATAGTTATGAACTATTTTCTGTTTAAGCTGCAGTTTGACACAGCTGTTCATTTTGGAGGGGCCGACTCTGCATTATCGCTTTATACCTCCGAAGAAACCCTGCGGGCAGATACCCTGTTTTCTGCCCTCTGCCATGAGACCCTCGTCCAGCACGGAGAAGAAGCCTTAGAACAGCTTTGTGCGCAGGTCCGGCAGGGAAAATTCCTGCTCAGCGATACAATGCCCTGGTATGGCGAAACGTTTTACCTGCCAAAGCCCATTGCCGCGTCAGAATCCACCGAGGAGGTAGAAACCACCCTGCGTAAAAAGGTAAAAAAGCTAGCCTGGATCCCTGTGTTGGAATTCGACCGCTACGCCAGAAGCCTGCATGAAGGTCATTTTATCCCTGACGAGCAACCGGAAAGTTTTGGCACCCACTATGAGCAGACCAAGGCAGCTGTTCCCATGCAGGGGGATACCATGCCGTATCAGGTTGGACTGTTCCGTTTTGCGCCGGACTGCGGACTGTATTTCATCTGCGGATTTACCGAAGATGGTCAGGATGAAGATCTGGAGTATTTGCTGGATTGGCTGGGCGCTACCGGCATCCTGCGATTCTTTACGAAGTGGATGCTTCGAACGCGATGGATGCGGAACACACGCTCAAGGATATCGACTGCTTCATGCGCGATGCGAAACAGCGGGCTTATATACCGGGCAGCAGCGTAAAGGCGCAATTCGAACGGCGCTGCTTTTCAATGCGATTCAAAAGAGCGGACGCGCCACGACCTGATCGACGACAGAAGGGCATCGGAAGCAGATTATTTTCATACGCTGAATCTGAATCCAAAGAAAAAGGATGATGCGGTCAACAGCATCATGCGGGGGCTGCAGATCTCGGACAGCCTGCCGATTGACGACCGCAATATGATGCTGACCCTGAAAACGGACAGCGCGGTCAACGGACAGACCCATGCCATTAACCTTTGCCGGGAATGTGTCGCGCCGGGCACACGCATTCGCTTTGCGCTGACGTTGGATCAATCCATTCTGAAAAGGAAAATGGATGGCGGATTCGATTCTGGAAGCCATTGCGGCTTGTGCGGATTATGAGAATCAAACGTATGCGACCCGATTTACCCAGCCGCGCGAAAGCGTTCAGCCGGCGGGAAGAAATCTGCTGATGCTGGGCGGCGGCGTGCTTTTTCAGCAAGAGTCTGGCGTATCCCTATTTGGGGGAAGAAAAAGGGCTCCAATGGACGAGCCGGCGGTTGAGCCTGGCTTTCAGAAACCACCATCACGAACGGGATGTAGAATTGGGGATTTCTCCGCGCACGCTGAAATACGGCCGATATCGGCAAAGACTGCATGCGTATGGGGCTTGTGAAGTAACGATACAGTGATATGCAGGCGGGTGCAACGCCTGCATATCTCATTTATCCCCGCGAGGGGACAGAACAACGGCCTGTGCGGCAAAAAACGAAAACATTTGTTCAAACCGGCGTGAAGCGGAGATGGGGTCTGGGCGGCGGCCCAACGTAATGTCAATGATGGAAAATGAAAAGTGCAGTTTCAGAGCGGACTGCAGAGAAGTCTGCGATTGAAACGATGCCGGTTCAAAACAAAAATTCTACAAAAATCATATATAAAATAGGAAAAGGAAACAAAACAATGATTGTTCAACATAAAATAACCTTTGAAATCAAAGAAAAGCTGACGAGTTCGGCCATCGCGTATCCGCTTTATGCGTGGCTGCTTTCGCATGTTTCCAAGGAGACGGGCGACGCACTCCACGAGCAGGGGTTGCGCCCGATCAGCCAGTATGTATATCGGGAGGGCGAACAGATCCGATGGGTCGTGAATCTGCTGAACGATGAAGCTGCAGAGCTTTTCGGTCCGATTCTCGAACGAGAAAGCGCCGCGCTGATTCATCAGGGCGTGATTCCGTTTGGCGAACACCGGACAGAGACGATCGAATCTGCGCAATGTCTGCTCGGCCGCGCCCGAAATATGGACGATGGAAATCGATTTGCGCTGGATATGGTGACGCCGACTGCGTTTAAACAGAGCGGACGATATGCCATTTTTCCGCAGGAGGCGCTGATGCTGCAATCGCTCATCGCGCGCTGGGGATTGTGCTTTCCGGAATTTCCGCTGGATGATCCGGACGCGATGCAGGCGATACTCGCGGGGCTGCATGTCGTGGATTACAGACTGCATACCGCGCGCTATACGATGAAGCAGACGAAGATACCGTCTTTTATGGGGCACGTCATATTGGAAGGGCATCTGCCCGTCCCGCTGATGGAAATCGTCAAAACGCTGTATGTGTTTGCGCCGTATGCCGGTATGGGAATCAAGACGGCGCTGGGTATGGGCGGCGTGCAGCTGTGTGAAACCCAAAAGGAGGATGGAAAACGATGAAGCTGATGCACATATCCGATTTGCATATCGGAAAAAAGCTGTTTGAAACATCCATGCTGGAGGATCAGCGGTATATTTTGAACCGGATTCTCGATCTGCTGGACGATGAACGCCCGGATGCCGTGCTGATTGCGGGCGACGTTTATGATCGCGCCAATCCGACTGCCGACGCGATGGAACTGCTGGATGAGTTTCTGAATGCGCTGGCCCAGTGCGGCGTCTGCACAATGATCATCAGCGGCAATCACGATTCGCCCGAACGGCTGGCATATGCCAGACGCTTTTAGAGAACCGAAATATCCACATTTCCCCGGTGTATAACGGGCACATCGAGCCGATTGCGCTTTCCGATGCGTATGGCGAGGTCTGCTTCTGGCTGATGCCCTACGTCCATCCGGACAGCGTGGGCGGGTTCTTTGCGGATCAAACCATCCGCAACGCACAGGATGCGGCGCAAGCCGTGATCGGGGAAATGCGGGTTGACCCGAACAAGCGCAACGTCATCCTGTCGCATCAGTTTATCATCGGCGGAATGACCAGCGATTCGGAACGCAGGAATATCGGCACGCTTGAAAATGTTGATGCGGCGCTGTACGACGCGTTTGATTATGTGGCGCTGGGGCATCTGCATCGTCCGCAAAACGTCGGGCGGGCGGACGGAACCATGCGCTACTGCGGCACGCCGCTGGTCTATTCCCGAACGGAAATGGACGCGGAGAAATCCGTGACGATGGTCGAGCTGGGCGAAAAGGGAAAAGTCGCTGTTCACATGCGGCCGCTCACGCCCCGTCGGAAAGTGCGTCTGATCCGGGATGCATTTGACACGCTGGAGCAGACCGGGCCGGAAGCGGGAACCGAGGACGATTATTATTTTATTGACCTGACGGATGAAGAAGACATCCCCAATGCCGCGGCGCGTCTGACTCAGCGCTTCCCCAATCTGCTGGCTCTGCGGTATGACAATAAGCGCACGCGCAGTTTCGGCACGACGGATTCGCCGGAGGAAGTGGTGGAAAAGACGCCTATGGAGCAAATGAAGGCGCTGTATCGGTTCATTCAAAACAGCGAAATGAGTGAAGAAGCGGTTCGATTCGTGGAAAAGACGATGAAGAAAGTGGAGGGCATGCAGGCATGAAACCGATCAAACTGACGATGAGCGATTTCGGCCCCTATGCAGGCAAACAGAATTAGATATGACCCGGCTGGGCGAAACGGGTCTTATGCCATCACCGGCGAGACCGGAGCAGGAAAAACGACAATCTTTGACGCGATTATGTTTGCGCTGTATGGCACGGGAAGCGGTGTGGATCGAATCGGAAGGAACCTGCGCTCGGATTATGCGGACAAGAATACGGAGACTTTTGTGGAACTGGTATTCCGATGCGGGGAAAGGTATATACCATCTGCCGCAGTCCGGCGCAAATGCTGCGTAAGAATAAAAATCCTACCGATCCCAAAGTGAAGCTCGACATGCCAAACGGCAAAACAGTCACGAATTTCAAAAGAAGTCGATCGGCTGATTCAGGAAGAAATCATCGGGGTGGATGCGAAAACAGTTTTCTCAGATTGTCATGATTGCACAGGGAATTCCGCGAGCTGCTTCGGGCGAAAACGGATAAGCGGAAAGAGATCCTCGGAAAGATATTCAAGACGAAATTTTACGATGATCTGGCGGAACGACTCGGCAAGGTATGCAGGGATAAAAAGGCAATTACGAAGACACGCGCAAGGAAATTCTGATTGCGGTGAAAAACATGGAAACCGCCGAGGGGTCTGCGTTTGCGGAACAGCTGAGGCAATTAAGCAGGCCAAAGCGACAGACCTTCCGATTGAAACGGCACTGGAATTGGCCGAAAACATCGTGAAGGAAGACGACAAGCGGGTCGGGAATGCGGATGATCAAGTCAGCGAGAGGGAAAAGGCGCGGGATGCGGCTCGAAAGGCTTATGAAAAGGCCAAAGAGATTCAGAAAAAGCGCGACGAGTTGGAATTGAAACAAAAAGCGAGGAAGAACTGAAAGAAAAGGAAAAACAGCAGGAAGCACAAAAACAGCAGGCAGAAGCAGAACGACCGAACATCGACCGGCTGGGCCGGGAAATCACGACGATTCAAAATCAGCTGCCGGAATATCAAAAGCTGGATGCGCTTGAAAGACGCCAAAAGACAGCAGAAGAAGAAAAGAACGCCGCGCTGAATGCAGAGAAGGAAGCAAAGCAGACGCTTGAACAGATGGAAAAGCAAAAACAGGAAATGACCGAAGAAGCGGAACGGCTGAAGGATGCCGAAAAGCGCGGGCACGATGCCGAAATGGCGCTTGAAGAATTAAAAGCATGAGGAGGAAAAGCTGAACAAACTGCAAGAACGCATCAGGGAAAGCCGCAAGGCGAAAGCGAAGCTGGATCAAGCTCAAATTGTGAAGCAGGATGCTGAAAAAAGAGAAAAAGAAGCTAAAGCAAAGCTGGATGCATGCAAGAAAGAGCAGACTGAGCTGGGCAACACGGAGAACGAAGTGACCCGGCTTCAAAACCTGCTGAAAGAAGCGGACGCGGAAAAAGAGAACCTGGAAGAACGGCAGAGGTTGCTTGAACAGTGGAAAGACGCTGGGAAAGCGCTTGAAAAAGCGAGGGAAGAATACGAAAAAAGCTGCAAAGCGGCTGAAAAAGCGCAGAAACGGGCAAATAATCTGCGCAGACAGTATAACGACAACATCGCGGGCGTTCTGGCGGAAAAAGCTGGAGGAAGGACAGCCCTGTCCGGTCTGCGGCAGCGTGCATCATCCGCATCGCGCAACCATGACCGAAGCCATCAGCCTGCCTGTTGTCGAGCGGGCGGAAAAAGAAGCGGAGTCGGCAAAAGACAAAGCGAGCAAAGACGCGACAAACTGTGCAGGAAAAAAGACGGCGTTTGACGCGGGACACAAGCAGCTTGCCCGGCAGCTTTCGGATGTGCCGGACGAACGTTGGGAAGAAGCCATTCAGGCGGCGATTCTGGAAAATGCAGAGCAGCAGAAAAAACAAAAGGGTGAATTGAAACAGGCGGAAGTCCGGAATGAGCGGGCGCGGGCGCTGAAAGACAAAGAACTGCCCGATGCGGAGAAAGCACATCGGGATGCGCAGGAAGGTTTGCAGGAAAGCAGATTGTCTGTTCAGGACGCTCAGACCGACTTGAAGAATACCCAAAGAGAAGAAAGAGAAGCGGCTGATGGCCTGATGCCGGAGGGATGGACGGAAAGCATGCTGAGGGACAGACTCGGCGAGAATCAGCAGGCACGGCAGAGTCAGGAAGAACGGAAAAAGCAGGCTGAGACGGATCAGAAAAAACGAAAAGAAATCGGAGAGATTCTGGAAAAAATCGAAGAAGATGAAAAAAATCAGAAAACAAAACAGACCGATTGCCGCGTAAAAGCCAAGGTAGCGCAGAGCGAATACGCGGGCATACAGCAGCAAATCAAAGAAAAAAAGAGAGGGCTTCCCCTACGGAACGGCGACAAAGGCAAACGAGGCGATTCAACAAAAGCAGAAGGACAAGAAACAACTGGAAGACGCCATCGAAGACGCTGGAAAAGAATATCAGAAGACGCAAAACGAGCTGACCGGCGTTCGGGCGAACATCAGCCTGCTGAGCGATGAACTTCGCGATGCCCCGGAGAACGATTTGAAGCAGCTTGAGCAGGAAGAAGCCGATGCCGAGCGCGCGCTTGCAGATGCAACAGCGGAAAAAATGAGAATTACAGCCGTTGGCAGAACAACGGAAAGCAGCAGAAAACCCTGCGCCGGAAAGCGGAGGATGCGGTTCGCATCGAGCGTGAATACCGCATGATGCAGAATGTGGCCGATACGGCCAAGGGCGATGTGACGGGCAAGCCCAGAATATCGCTGGAGACCTATGTGCAGATGGAGTATTTCGACCGCATCATCCGCCATGCTAATCTGCGGCTGCTCCATATGTCCCGCGGACAGTATGAATTGAAGCGCCGACAGCTTCCGGAGAAAGGAACCAATCGAGAGGTCGGGCTTGATCTGGACGTGATCGATCATTACAACGGCAGTATCCGCGAGGTCGGCACGCTTTCCGGCGGCGAGAGTTTCCTGGCGGCGCTTTCTCTGGCGCTGGGCATGTCCGATATGGTTCAGGCGAGCGCGACTTCGGCGGTCAGGCTGGATACCATGTTCGTGGATGAAGGATTCGGTTCGCTGAGCGGAAACTTCCTTGAGCTGGCGATGAATGAATTGATCGATACGGCGGAGAATGGTCATCGGCTGATCGGCATCATTTCCCATGTGGAGGAAGTCAAGGGACGGATTCCCCATCGTATCGAGGTGACGAAAGGGCGCACGGGCGGAAGCGCAGCCCAAATCAGGTGATGAAGAAGAAGGAAAAACGCGAATGGGCGATTTTCAGATTGAAAACGGATGTCTGAAAAATACACGGGAACCGACGCGGAAGTCGTCGTGCCGGATGGGATAACGCGCATTGGAGAAACGGTTTTTGACGAATGCCGAAATCTGGTCAATGTCTGTCTGCCGGAGAGCGTGATGAGCATCGGGCGTTTGGGTCTATCCCGAATTTTGTGTAAACATTCTCCGCGAGTGTAAACAGTAGAAATTGGTATGAGGCGGTAGCGGTCTGACCGATACTGCCTTTTTCTACCCTAACGCCGACGGAACCGGATGTCAAGGGCGGCGGGATCATGCTCCAGTCCCGCTGTCGTCCTGTCCATTTCTTCGTGATGTCCACCATCGCCAGGTACAGCATTTTGAAAAAGGCTATCGTCCGTCGGAAAGACCGATCTGGTCTTGGTTACTTTCCGCAGCTGCCGATTAAACCCTTCAATCGAATTGGTTGTGTAGATCAGCCGCCGCACCTCCTGCGGATACTTGAAATATGTGCTGAGATTCGCCCAATTTTCCCGCCACGACCGTGATATCTTGGGATATTTCGTATCCCACTTGGTTGAAAATGCGTCCAGTGCGTCCAGCGCTGCAGGCTCGTCAACAGCAGCATAGACGCTTCTCAAGTCTGCCATTAGCGCCTTGACGTCCTTGTAGGATACGTATTTGCTCGAATTACGCAGCTGATGGATGATGCAATTCTGAATTTCCGTCTTGGGAAATACAGCCCCAATCGCCGCAGAGAATCCCGTCAGGATTATCCGTGCAGGCAATGAAAATGTCCTCCACGCCTCGTTTTTTAGCCCGTTGAGTACCGTTGCCCAGTACTTGGCACTTTCGTTTTCTCCTACCCACATCCCCAGCACGTCTTTTTTACCGTCCAAATTGATACCCAAGGCGATATAAACTGCCTTTTCATGATCTGTCCTTCGCTGCGGACGTGGTAGTGGATGGCGTCCAGAAAGACCACAGCGTAGACCGCCTCCAGGGGACGCTGCTGCCATTCCTTGGCAATGTGGAGAATCTTATCCGTGATCCGGCTGATGGTGGTATCTGATACCTCTATGCCGTAGATGTCCTGGATGTGCGCCGCGATATCCCCTGTAGTCATGCCTTTGGCATACATGGAGAGAATCTTTTCCTCAATGTCCTGGCTTACACTGGTCTGATTTTTCTTGAGTATCTGAGGCTCGAATTCACCCTTGCGGTCACGCGGAACCGCTACCTCCACATCGCCGTAGCTGGTTCGAAGCGTTTTGCTGCTGTGTCCGTTGCGGCTGTTGTCGGTATCTTTGTTTCGATAGTCGTACCGTCCGTAGCCCAACTCGTCATCCAGCTCTGCCTCAAGACCGTTCTCCATGAACTCCGCGATAGTCTCCTTAAACAGATCCCGAATGTCACCCATGCTACTGATGTTGCTGCTTAGCAGCAGCTCTCGTATTTTTGCTCTGCGCTCGTTTTCTTCTTGTCACCTGTTTTCCCTCCTGTTTGATGTCTCTATTTTACACCTTGCTTTGGAGGTTTACACAGAATTTGGGACGGTCTCTCAAAAGATAAACTGGAATTTGACATTTCCTCGTATTTATATCCAGTTTTTATTTGAATATAGCATTAAATACCGGTAGCATGTTATCTATCCAATTATTGTTTTTCCGGTCATAAAACTTTGTATCGGAATTAACAGCAAACGGTATTTGGGCGTTAACGAGCGAAGCTGTCATAAATTCTGCAAATACGACCTGCTCGTCTATAATATGGACAACTTAAAAATATGAAAAACATTAGTGATAATGCGAGTTTGCAGTTTATCTTAACTCAAATATTGCATCTTAACTTAAAAAGAGTTATAATACGAAAAAGAGTTAAGACAGGAGGGCGAGCACATGAAATATCTTGATAAAGTCCTTGGAATCGAAGTGACTTATGAGGATGTGGAGTTTAAGCATTTGCCCAATTTTATAGCCACAAGGTACCGTTTACAAATGGTGGCAATGAATGGACAGAGGGCGATTTTTCTTTATCCTAAGACAGAACTGGAGCAGATTGAAGTACTGAAAAAACATATTGCTCGGATACAGAAAAATGAGAACTTGCCTGTTGTGCTGGTGCTAAAAGAACTTAGCTTTCGCCAGAAAGAATACCTGATTCGTGAGAAGATTCCATTTATCGTAGATGGAAAGCAAATTTATTTGCCTTTTATGGCAGTGTATTTGCAGGAACGGTGCAGCGCCGAAAAAAAGACAAGGGAAGAAATACTTCCATCGGCGCAGATGCTTCTACTGCATTTCATTTATGGAGGCGCACAGGAACTATCTACAAGTCAAGCTGCGAAAGACTTGGAACTGACACCTACTTCTATATCAAGGGCATCAAGACAGCTTGAAGAAAAGGGATTGCTGCATATCAGAAAAGTCGGTGTGCAGAGGATCATGCAATCTGAGGATTCTCCGAAAACACTGTTCCAAAAGGCAGGAGATAAGTTGCTGAATCCAATAAAACGAACGGTTTATATTCCGAAAGAATTGGTGGGAACAGAGCTGTTGGAAAGTGGATATTCGGCGTTGGCAGAGTATTCCATGCTGAACACACCGAATGTCAGATGTTATGCGGCAGAAAGAATCTCTCAATGGAAAGATGTTATGTCCAATAGCTTGCAGAATTCGCAGGTGCAAGTGGCCGTAGAGATGTGGAGATACAATCCACGAAAATTGTCTGCGCGAAATGCTGTAGATGAACTTTCACTGGCTTTGGCATTGAGAGAAGATGCGGATGAACGAGTTGAAGAAGCAGTAGAAGAAATGCTGAATGAACTGTGGAGGAAGATAGATGGTTACAGGAATTGACAGTTTTAAGGAATGGTTCAAGCGTAGTTATAGCTATTCCGATTTTAGAGGGATGAACCAAAATGAACCAAAATGAATCAAAATGAACCGAAAAAGAACCTTTACAAACCCAAATCCGGGCGTTAAACTATAATCAGAAAACGAATGGAAACAAGAGAGCACTGAGAAATCGGTGCTCTCTTTGTTATACAGACGAAAGGAGATGATTCCGTTGGTTTAATTAAAAGAGAAGAAAAAAGAAAGGAGGGAGTGATATATGGATTTGGATGTGACCTCTCTGCTTGAGGCAGCGCTTCAGCAGGGAATTTGGGCTGCGCTGTACATTTATCTTTTTTTCAGAATGTTGAAAGAGAATGCCAGCAGAGAAGAACGATATCAGAATATGATTGATCGTTTGAGCAGCAACATCGAAAATGGTATTGAGAACATCCAGAATCGACTGGATGCGATGGAAAAACGACATGCAAGTGGATAAGAAAAGAAGGTTGGAAAGCCTTCTTTTTTGTACCTCAAAAGTAAGAAGAAAGGAAATCAATATGGAAAAAACATGAAAAAGCGACCGCATGATTTTCTGTGGCGCGGCTCTCAGATGGAAAGTAAGCTCATGCCCGGCAAAGAAGTAACGCAGCAGCGTACTCATAACAGCAAGACGTTTGATCTTGGGCGGGGCGCATATCAGACGGTCATTTATCCTGAAACCGTTCACTTCAAGGATGCGGAAGGCCAATGGAAGGAAATTGACAATCGACTTGAAGAAGCCCGGAATGAACAGGGCGAAGCGATTCTGCGCAATCAGTCCAATGTACTGACGATGGAATTTGCCAAGCAGACGGGCAAAGCACCTCTGGTCTGTATCAGCAATAAAAAAGGGGCAGAAGATTGCCTGGAACATCCAGAATCAGAATGAGCATGTTGAAGCAAAACCGATTTGCGAAAACTGCTGTGACACGGGCGATGAAGATGCATGCCGCGCGGATCTCTCTCATGTGGAAACCGAGCTGCATTATAAGGAAATCCTGCCGAACGTCAATGTGATTTGCCGTATGCAGGGCATGATGTTTAAGGATGACATCGTGATGGAGAACCCGCAGGCACAGCATCGGTTTGTGCTTGAAATGGATACGCAGAATGTGCAGCTTGTTAAGCAGGAAGAAGGCACGATTGTTGCTTATGCGGAAGGTAACCCTGCCGAAGTTGCATTTGTTCTGCCTGCGGCCTTTATGCGCGATGCTGAAGGGAATATCGGCACTGTAGAAACCGATCTGGTTGAGGAAAACGGTAAGATTCAGGTGGCGCTGAATTGTGATGAAGATTTCCTCCAAAATGCGGTCTATCCGGTTGTCGTTGACCCGCTGATCCAGACGGAGGAGCACTCCAGCGCAATGGAGGATAACTTTGTTACCAGCAGCGCGCCGAATACCGTGCAGAGCTATTCGCAGGCAAGGCTGCGCATCTGCAAGAATACCAGCTATGGCGAGTGCCGCAGTTTTCTGAAATTCACGGATTTGCCGTTCTTCATGCCGAGCAATATGGTGACGAAGGCGTACCTCCGCATGTCGCTGTACACGAAGCAGGGAACGCGAGCAGTTCCTGTGTATGTTAAGGAAGTTTTGGAGGATTGGTCGTCCCAGACGATCACTTGGAATAACCAGCCGAGCCTTGGCGAACATGATGTTGATGTTGCGATCGTTCCTGCTAATGCGGGCGCTGGCTCTACGTTTGCGTTTGATATTTCTAATCTGGTGCGCAAGTGGTATGAAGGCTCGAATTATGGTGTTGCATTTGAACGCAAGATCACGGCGACGCCGAATACAGTAGAGTTTGTTCCAGCGACAGCGTATCATAAGCCTGTTATTATGATTAACTATGTTAGCTTTGCTGGCCTTCAGAAACCATCTGGCGTATGATTCCTTTGATTGTGGCCGAGCTGGAACGGGCTATGTGAATCTGTATAACGGCGATGTGGTGATTGCTCGCCCGTTGACGCAGTGCGGCGGCAACAGGATGCCGGTTTCGATTACGGCCTATTATGGTGCGCAACTTTCTGGCGTTACAGCACGAGTCGGCTCGCATTGGCGACTGAGCTGTGACCAGAGAGCATGACCAAGAGCTATATCAATGATGAGCTGTATTTCATTTGGTCAAGGGTGACGGAGATCAGCAGTATTTCAAAGAAGCCCAGTAGCAGCGCAGCGTATTACGAAGACCTTTCCGGCCTGAGCCTTAAACTGACGGATAATGGCACATACACCGAAATTGAGGATAAGGGCGGTACGGTTATGCGCTTTGAGAGCCCGCAGGATGCACTGGACGATACGGGCAGGCTGCTGAGCATTACCGACAGCTGCGGCAACACGAATACTTTCCAATATGGCGATTGGCGGCTTGAGCGCCTTACGGCCGGCGCAGGACGTGTGACGCAGTTTATCTATTCGTGCAATATGCTGACTGTGATTCTTGCACCGGGCGAAACCGGACCTGTAACGCTTGAATATTATAACAATATGCGACCGAATGGGATCGTTGATGCTGACGGTGAAAGAACGAGCATTTCGTGGACGCAGGTGGCCGGTGAACCGGTTCGGATGACTATGTTGAAAGCATTGGAAACAGCGGTGACGGAAGATATCTGGAATTTACTTATCTTATGCAATGCCGCATCGAGTTGAGCGTATGCGGATTGTATACCCAACGGGTGAAGACCTTTATGTCGGAAACAGCCACGCGTACTCTTATCGCGACATGATGACCGTTGTGCAGGATATGACGGTTGAAAATGGTAAGCGGATGATTTACCAGTTTAACGATTTCGGCAATGTTGTCAGCGTGCGCGATGAACTGGGCTATGCGAGCTACAGCAAGTTTAGCGAAGCTCTGCTGCCGAATCACCCGGAACAGGTATCCAAACTTCAGCGCAGCGTTATCAATCTGCTGCCCAACCATGACTTTGAGCTGGACGGCTACTGGAACACTGCACTCAATGACGGCGAGGGCAGCTTTGCTTATGTGACAGACCAGAAGTATCTGGGCTCCCGATCCATGCGAATGATGAAAACCAATGCGGATGGCAATCTCTGCGTGTACATGAGCTATTCCAATCTGGAAATCGGCAAGGCATATACCCTCTCCGGTTACATCCGCAGCTCCGGCAATGTGCAGGGCTACGCCACTGTGCAGCATCAGAACAACTGGTTCAACAGCGAGCTGCTCACGCCTGGCAGCGAGTGGACGCGCGTGGCTGTTTCCTTTACCGCGGCTTCGACCAGCGCGACGCTGTGCTTTGTGACGATGGGTACCGGCACGATCTGGATCGACTGCGCTCAGCTTGAGGAGGGCGCTGTCCCGAACCGCTACAACCTGCTTCGCAACTGCGACTTCTCGCAGAACAGCAGCGGCGTTCCTGCGTTCTGGAGTGCGAATGGCGTCAACACGTCCGCAGACGCGATTGTGACGGATGCAGATGCGCTCCATCCTTCTTTCCTGACGAATAACCGTATGCGTCTGTACGGTGATCCTCAGACCAATAAGGGTATTTATCAGGATTTGCCCGCTTAGCGGCAGTCAAGGCGACGTTTATGTTGCTGGCGGCTGGGCAAAGGGCTTCTCGCGCCCGATTGGAGACGATAAGCGTCATTTTGGTATTCGCGTTGCGTTTTAAGAACGGCTCCGGCGCGTATGAGAATGGCGAAATTCTGAATTGGAACGAGGAATGGACGGACTGGCAGTATGTCTCCGGAGCGGTTATTGCGCCGTGCGCTTATACAGGTATTCGTTTCAATGTGGATTATGAAGAAGAACGTCAACTATGCGGATTTTGACGGCATGACGCTCTACAAAGAGGAATTCGGCAACACGTTCACCTACGACGATGACGGCAATGTGACGGCGGTGAAAGACCTTGTTGGACAGAAAGCCAAGGCGCAGTACGATGATTACAACAACCTGATCAGCTATGTGCAGCCGGGTCGCCCCGATACGGTCAAGACGACGATTTCCTACGGCAGCAGCGATGCGGAAAAGAAGAAGCGGCTGCCGCTCAGAGTTGATTCTCCGACTGGTATTCGGACGGCAAACACTTACGATGCGAACGGCAATCTCGTGAGGTCGTATGTCATCGACTCGATGGATGGCCCCTGCATGATGGATTCTCACCAGGCTATACGGCGGACGGCAACCACGTTGCGACCAAGACGGACGCGCGGCAAGGTCGTGACATACGCAAAACCGATCTGGCGAAGGATACGCGCATCAAGGTGACCGATCGAATGGGCAGAGCGTCAATTATACCTATGATAGCCGTATGCGCGTGATTGGAACGGTGCGACGGCGGACGGAAGAAATTATAAGAATACTTACGCTTATGAAAAAGATCGCCTGAAAACGGTTGCGCATAATACGACCAGCGATACGCCGGATGTGACGTATACCTTCGATTATGATGAGTTTGGCAATCCGACGACCGTGAAGGTGGGCAATCGGTTCTTTCCACCAATGTGTATACGGACACGGGTGATCGCACGCTGATGCGCGTGGAATACGGCAACGGCGGCAAGGTGCATTACACGCGCGACGACTTCCGCCGCGTGACGGGCATCCACTACGACGATGCGACCGAACCGCGCTTCACCTACGATTACGGCGCGAACGGGCAGGCTGTGTATGTGAAGGACGCGAGAGCTGGGCCGCACGGTGTGGACGGAGTACGACACGAGCGAGCGTCCGCTCCGCACGCACCTGATGGAAAGTGTGACCAGCACCTCCACCGGTACGCCGAAGTACACGAGCACGCTGGGCTACGACGAGTTTGGTAACGTGGCTTCCTTCAAGGAGAAGGTGAACAACAGCGCCAGCTACGAGACGGCCTACATCTACAATATCGAGAACCAGCCGACGCAGCTTCGCTTCGGTGCAGACAACCGCAAGCTGACCTATACCTATGATCCGATCGGCAGGCTGTACAGGCGCGTGGCTGTCGGCGCAGCGAACTACACCACTCAGTACGCCTACTTTGACCCGGACCCGGAGGACACCATCCTCACCACGCCGTTGGTCACGAGCATCACGCAGAATGGGCAGAATTTCTCTTATACATACGACAATATGGGCAATATCACTTCTGTGACGCGCAACGGCCTGACGACGACGTATGAGTATGACAGTCTCGGTCAACTCACTCGCGTCAACGATCCCCATGCAGGAAAATCCACGATGTACCTATGATTGTGGCGGCAACATGACGGGTTACCTGAGGCGCACCGTATACGCTGGCACCTACGCTTGAAGGGGTTAATGAAACGGTATTATTTTATACCTATGGTGACAGCAACTGGAAGGACAAGGTTACGGCCATCGGCGGTAAGGCGATCACCTATGATGCGATTGGCAATCCGCTGACCTATGACGGTTGGACGTTTACACATGGAAAGCCGGACGTATGTTGGCCAGTATGGTAAAGAAGCGGAACCAATGCGCAGTTCACCTATGACCATAACGGCCTGCGAATTAAAGGTCGTAAACGGCGTAACGACCAACTATACGCTGAATGGCAAGAACATCGTCCACATGACGCAGGGTAGCAACGATCTGCACTTCTTCTACGATGCGCAGGGGAAGCCCGGCATGGTCACCTATAATGATGTTGACTACTTCTATGTCTACAATTTGCAGGGCGATGTGGTTGCGCTGATTGACGCGAATGGCACGCAGGTGGTAGAATATGTTTATGATGCGTGGGGTGCTCTGATTGCCAAGACTGGCAGCATGGTGGCGACGCTGGGCACGGTGAATCCGTTCCGTTATCGCGGGTATATCTATGATGAAGAGACCGGGCTGTACTATCTGCGGAGCAGGTATTATAATCGGTATGGAAGAGGTTCATCAATGCAGATAGCCTTGCAGGTGTTTGCGGCCGCATTTCTTCTCATAATGTGTTCTCGTATTGTTGCAATACTCCTATTCTTTCTTCCGACTTTAGCGGTAAAGATGCATATTGGATCACTGATACGAAGAACGTCGGACTAGGAAGCATGTCTATGGGCCACACATCTCTTTTGCTTGAAGATGAGAAGGGCGAATGGTATTACTTCTACTGGGGTCCTGAGTATAAACCGTTTATGGGCAAAGCCAATCCGATTCTTGAGAAAATCGTTATCATGAGAGATGTCAATGGCAATATTAGTCTTGAAGACCTCAATTCTGTGTTGCAGGAGAATGCGGAGCAATATCGTTATGGGGGATATTACGATGTCGCAACCTTGTTTGTCGGTGATTACTCAAAGTCCGTTATGAAAGCTAAAGAGATCGTTCGTAGTGAAGATAAATACGATGTCCTGAATTACAACTGTATGCAAGTCTCTGCAAGGATTATGTGCGCATCGCAACGGGTAATTTCTACCCTTTCACTACTCTTTGCTTATGTCAGAGCACGGGAAGTTATCCCTGATCACGCAATGGCCCTAATTGAATTATTTGGCACTCGGACTACAAGGGTAAACAATCCTAATGGTGGCGCAATAAATAAGTGAGGAAATATTATGTTCAAGAGGATATGTGTTATTGGTATTCTACTTCTTTTTATTCCTAGCATAGCATTTTCAAGTAGTCAAAGCTCGCTTTTCTTTGGCAATGTAAGAGCAAAAGGTAGAACTATTTCAGAAGTTGTTTTGAGTAATGACTACCTGTATATGATTACATCTTCTGATCAAGATATTGGTACAGCGAGTTTTCAAATTTACCAAGTTGACCTTGTTAGCGGAATAGAACATGTAATTTATAAAAGCAATAGACGATTACGCAATCTCTTGATTTCTGATGATCTTCTATATTTTATTAAGCCAAATCTCTTCCACAACAATGCTTCTATACTTTGCATGAATGCCCGATTTCGCATGATTCAATTTCCCGAGAATAATCGTCGATCAGCGCTACCACCCTTTCAAAGCGTTAGCTGTTAATAAAAGGGACTATTGGCTGCCTGCCATGGAAAAAAGGGAACAGAAATTATCGTAGCCAATCCAAGTGGTGTGTCATTGAAAACCGAATCTGTATCCTCTGTGAATGTTATTCCTGGTAAAGCTATTTACTATCACACAGATGGTTCTCCTCATCTAACAAAATACGATTTATCCACCAATTCCGCATACGATACGAATTGGCCATCAAACCTTGTTATTTATGATGAGGTCGATCGATTTGTTCTTGGAAGCATCCTAAATTCAGATGGCTTCATTTCACATTCCTATCGTATCTTTGATAAAGAGAATCCGGCTTGGTCATTTGACTTATCTAATTATATGAAAGGAGAATACACTTTTGCATTGCTAAAAGATATTATGCTGATTGCTCAAAGGACTCATGATGAACAATTATTCACGATGCATATCATTGAATTGCCAAGTGGTACATGTATTATCGAAGAAGAGCTGAACTTAAACTCTTGTCTTTTCAAGTGGAATGATCGAATATATTTAGAGATTCTAGAAAATGCATGCGGAAAGATTGTTTGTTATGATTACCTTAAATAATGAGAATTGAAGAGGAATCGCTTCTATAATAGCAAAGTAATCGATACATATTCATACATTTGAGAAGCTGTGTAAGTGATTAGATAGATTGTTCCCAGTATACAGCGGAAACGGTGTTTTCTCCCTTGTTTCTATCGTTTCTAGGCTTCGTCCTCTTGATTTCTCCGTGAAGTCAAGGGGATTTTTCTGCATTTCCTCAAGAAAGGAGTTTCAACTCATGGAAAGAAAACGATCTGGGATTGTCATCGGCGGGTACCGTCAAGTATTATGCGCAAATTCATTTACGAGCTGACAGAACCCAGGTACCGTCAAGGCAACAACACGAAGAAAGCTCTTCGCTATCCGCTGATGGACTAACGCAAGAACATTCCCAATCAATACAAAAAAGGCAGCTATACGAGCGTGTAGTTGCCTTTTTCATCGGGTTAATTGAACTGAATATCCGAGCCTAAAACAAATGCGGGTTTATCATCGCACCAAACAAAGTACCAGCCGTTTTCTTCTTCATAGATATCTGAAATACTTACGACTGTATTAGCTTTACAAGTCATGGCTTCTGGCCAATCCTCGCCCGGACCGGTGCGAAGAGTCGTTTCACGTTGTCCGACCGTTTTGGTGAAGCAGAGCCACTCGTCTAATTCAGCGGATGTCAAACTGCGGCATCCATTGGGATGAAAGCAGATGCGTCACGCAAACTGACGATGTAGAAAATCATCCCATGTGCCGATTACATTGAGCTGAGTATATTTAGAAAGAGAGCCGACCTTTTCGCTTCCAAAGTGGGCGCGGCGTAGGCAGGAATATTGCTTTTTCTCAAGGTGAGGATAAGCTGGTCGTGAACCATATAATCATCCAGCATCCATCCGTCGTAAGTTTTCCTATTTTCAACATAAGTCACTTTACGCCAACCATTTTCGACGTTGGGAGAAGCGAGGATGAATGAGCCGCCGGGAACACTGATGACCTTCTTGCCGCTGTATGAAGGGGTGGAGCGGATGGTTGCGCTCTTGGAGATCACAACGCCAGCGCCAGTACCCCCTCGATACCCATATCATCGCCGGAGGTATAGTGACCATCAGCCAAAACTGGAGAAGAAAAATGCGAGAAGCAGAGTAAAACAAGTCACTAACAGTGTAGTCTTTTTTCAAGTGCTTGTCCTCCTTGCAGTAGGTTGTGGAATGGAGTGCGCCCTCATTTGCATCTTCTGTAAAGCTTGGTTTCTATTTGTATTGTAGACTGGAAATGGAAGAATGTCAAACGATTATTTGCAGAAAGGAGGGATTGGATGGAAGGAAAAGTGATTCAGTATGCCAGAAGGGATGCGGTACAGTATGCCCGGCAATGGGCACTTTCGCGAAATCGAGCGTATAACGACTTCACGAAGGGCGGCGGCGACTGTATGAATTTTGTTTCGCAATGCCTGTACGCAGGAGGGCTGCCTTTCAAAAACAATGGGTTTGAGTGGCACGGATTGCGTGGCGGAAGCAGCTTTAGCTGGCGCGGCGTGGATAGCTTCTTAAAGCAGCTGAAAACTATCAGCAATTTGGATCGCCCCGATGGGAATTTTCCTGCGAAGAAACGCCGGAAAGTCTCAAATCGGGCGATCTTGTTTTACAGTAGCGGAAGGCGTTCCCGGTGATATTGAACGGAATCCGTCGCATGTCGCAATCTTAAGCCGCGATTATGCGGATAGGGGGCAACTGGTCGTTTGTGGACATACGGTTGACCAGCTTGATGCTGTAAAGCGTCGTGATGATACACGGTGTACATATATCCATATTGAGCAGATTGCGTTTGATTTTGCTGCCGAGGACTATGCAGATGAGCGAGATCGGGTAACCGCTGCATATGAACTGGGTGAACGCATATTGAAAAGACGTGCGGCGAAAAGATTCGCGTGTGAAACGACTGCAAAAAAGGTTGGCCTGCCTTGGCTATGATGCGGGTGAACCTGACGGCGTATTTGGCGCACAAACGGAAGCGGCAGTGCGAGGCTTTCAAAAGATCAGTGGTGCGCAGTTGGGCCTAAAAGTAGATGGGATTGTCGGGGATCAAACAAAAGAAGCATTAACTTATCCACGAAAAATGGTTGTTATAAGAGACAGCGGCAGAGAGCGGCTGTTTTTTTTGATGGGAAAAAGGAGGCGTGCTCTATGAAATATGGTTAATCAAAAAAGGATGAATGTTACAGAAAAAGAAAGGAGAAAAGTTATGAATCATGTTGAATTGTCCGGCTTGATTGCGGAGCCGGTAGTTGCGCACAAAGTAAACGAACAGATCGTTCATGCAGAATTCCAGCTCCAAACCCGGCACAAGAATCGGGCAGGCGAATGGCAGAAAGAGCGGTACACCATCCACTGCTGGAATCGTTTGGCAGAATGGGTCAATGAGAATCTGCATCAGGGCGATCTTGTAGCGGTAGATGGGCGTTTGACGCAGAGAAGCAACGTGGCGATTGCAGCACGGGAAATTGTGCTGGGAAAGCCTGCAAACAAAAAGATGCCTGCTGAGCAGGAGAAAGGGAAAGAAAATGAATAAACCTGGTCTGTGTCTTGTGACACAAAAAAATTCTGTCAATCTGAATAAGAATATTCCGGGCAGAGAAGTGGAAAAGCAGAGAACGTAATACAAAAACGTTCAGTCTTGGCGGTGGCGCATATCAGATGGCGGTATATCCTGAAGCAGTGCATTATCAGGATGCCGAGGGGAAATGGCGTGAAATTGATAACCGTCTGACCGAAAAAGAATCACCGTGGACAGCGTGTCCTACGGAATGGCTCGAATAAACTGATGGCGGAGTTTTCCCAGAAAACAGGAGACGCGCCACTTGTCAATCTGCGAACGAGTAGCGGACAAACGCTTTCGTGGCGGGTTAAGAACGCTGTTGAGGGAATTACGCCGATTCAGAAAATGGATGAAAAAGCGCCTTATCAGGATGAAGATGGAAAGCGCTCTGATTTTTCCAAAGCTGAAAGCGAACTCCGATATGTTGAAATTCTGCCGCATATTGACGTGGTGTGCAGGATGCAAGGCGAGCATTTAAGGATGATATTATTCTGAAAGAACCTGCGGCGCAGAAAGAGGTAAGCCTCCTCTTGAATGTAATTGGAACGGAATTGGTGTGCTTTAACGATGGTGTCGTAGTGGCTTATGAAGATAAAGAGCGCAGAAAAGCGGCATTTGTTCTTCCATCCCCGTTCATGCGTGATGCGCAAGGCAATATTGGCAAAGTACATACGCAACTTCTTGAAAATGGAAAGCAAATTGAGCTGGTTATGACCTGTGATGAAGATTTCCTGAAACGCGCAGTTTATCCAGTTGTAATTGACCCGCTGGTGCAGACAAGCGATGCTTCTGCGGATATGGAAGATAATTTTGTTACAAGTCTTGCACCCAATACGGTACAAGAACCAACTGCCGGTTTTCTGCGGATCAGCAAAGATACAGAGCATGGAGAATGCCGAAGCTTCATCAGATTTACAGATTTGCCGTATTTATGCCGAGCAATATGGTGACAAAGGCATATCTGCGTTTGCAGCTTACAAGGCAGGTAGGCGCGGTGGATGTTCCTGTGTACTTGAAAGAAGTCATGGAATATTGGGCGGCAGATACCATCACTTGGAATAATCAGCCTGTACTGAGCGAAGGCGATATTGACGTTGAGGTCATGGAGGCAGGTTCTGCGATTGGCAGTATTGCGGAATATGATGTATCCAATTCGGTTAGAAAATGGTATAAAGAAGGAAATTTTGGCTTGGCCCTTCTGACAAAAGAAAATGCTACGCCGAATCTGGTTGAATTTGGCTCAAGCGATAATGCAAATTATAAGCCTGTCGTATTGATTAACTATGTCAGCTTTGCTGGAATTCAACCGCAGCTCGCGTATGATACGTTTTCATGTGATCGTGCAGGTACGGTATATGCTAACCTGTATAACGGCGATGTTGTGCTGGAACGACCCATTACGCGATGCAGCGGAAGTCGGATGCCGATCTCGATTACTGCTTACTATGGGTATGATTTGTATGGCGCGACAGCTTATATGGGGTCAAACTGGCGCTTGAGCTGTGATCAGACCGTTTACAAGGAAGAAGTCAATGGTGAAATCCAATTTGTTTGGACTAAAGGTGATGGAAGTCAGTATTTCTTTAAGAAACTGAGAAGCGATTTGAGTGTTTATGCAGACACAGCGGGTCTTGGCCTGAGCCTTCGTGATGACACATATACGGAAATTACTGACAAGCAGGGGACAATGATGCGATTTGAAAGCCCCGTTTACGTTGGTGATGACAGCGGTAGGCTGCTGAGCATTACGGATGCCTGCGGGAATACGGCTACGTTTCAATATACGGATTGGGATTTGACGAGCATCACGGATGGTGCTGGACGTGTAACGACCATCAGCTATGAAGATGGAAAGGTTAGTGCGATTCTCGCGCCCGGCGAAACATCACCAGTGACATTCTCTTATTTGAGATTCAGTCTGTGGATGATTAGCGATGGTGATGATGTCGTAAGCGAGTACAGCTATGAAAGCGAACATGACATGCTTAACCATGTGCTGGATGGGCAGACTCAGCGAGAATTGGAAATTGCATATCAGTTGGATAATCCGTATCGTGTTATTGACATCTTGGAATATGTGTCGCTTGAAGATGGCAGTAAGTACGGAAAAGATCACGCTTACGAATATGGCAATATGATGACTACGGTCAAAGATTATTCGAGCGATGAAGTTAAAAAGTTGATGTACCAGTTTAATGACAATGGCAATGTCGTTTGCGTTCGTGATGAACTGGGCTATGCAAGTTACAGTAAATTTAGCGAAGGATTGCTGCCGAATCATCCAGAGCAGATTTCCAAACTTCAACGAAGCGTGATTAACCTGTTGCCGAATCATAATTTTGAATTGGATGGGTACTGGACGACAGGAACCAATGACGGGGGTGAAGGTACTTTTGAGTATGATACGACTCAGAAGTATGTCGGAAGTCGTTCGTTGAAAATGGTCAAGACAAATGGAGCGGGAAACCTTTGCGCTCACATGAATTATGCACAGCTGACGGTAGGCAAGAAGTATACTTTCTCTGGATATATCCGAAGCGATGGAAATACTACTGGTCACGTTACGGCATATCACAACAGCACTTGGTTTAACAGTGAAGTGATTACGCCGGGCGGAGAGTGGACGAGAGTATCAGCCATATTTACGGCGGTTAATGAAACGGTTGAACTGTTCTTTGTTGCGATGGGTACGGGTACGCTTTGGGTAGATGCCGCACAGCTTGAAGAAGGCGCTGTTCCAAATCGTTACAATCTGTTGCAAAATAGCGATTTTTTCCTTGAACAGCACAGGCGATCCGCTGTTCTGGCAGATGGAAAACATTAGTCCGCTTATGGATGGCGATGGTCTGGAAAATACGACTGACGAGACACACCCGACGTTCCTCACGGAAAACCGTATGCGTATTTATGGAAAACCGCTGGTTTACAAAACGCTCTATCAGGAATTGCCGCTCAGTGGTCAGAAGGGTGATGCGTATGTTGCTGGTGGTTGGGCGAGTGGCGAAGCGCGTCCGAGCAGCAAAACATCCAACAATGTTTTCGGTATCTGGATTGCATTTAGAAACAACAGCGGAGAATATGAAGGACTACCTATTCTTGAGTGGAGCGATGAATGGTCAGGGTGGCAGTATGTTGCGGGTGCGATGATTGCGCCTTGCGATTATGACCGAATTCGTTTTGTTGTACTGTATACCTATAACATCAATTATGCTGACTTTGATGGAATGACCCTTTATAAAGAGGAATTTGGTAACGCGTTTACCTATGATGATGATGGAAATGTTACGGCAGTCCGAAATCTGACGGGACAGTATGCGAAAGCGACGTATGATGAATTTCATAACATGCTTCAGTATATTCAGCCGGGACGCGGAGATGAGGCGCGCACGAGAGCCGATTATGGCAGCGTGGATGAAGAGCGTAAACGTCGTTTGCCGCTTTCTGTTACAACGCCGACAGGCATTCGCACGGTGAATAATTACGATACGCATGGTAATCTGACTCGTTCCTATACGATTGATTCAATGGATGGTTCAATGGCGATTGATTCTTATCAGAGCTATACCGGTGACGGAAACCATGTAGCAAGCAAAACGGATTCTCGTGGAAAAATCGTAACTTATGAGACGAATCTGGCGAAGGACACGCTGACTAAAGTGACTGATCCGAATGGACAGAGCGTGAATTATGCGTATGACAGTCGAAAGCGAGTAATCGAAACGACTGCCAATATGGCTGGAAAAGTTTATAAAAATGCGTATACATACGAGAATGATCGAATCAAAACGGTGGCGCATAATACAACGACCGAAACGCCGGATGTTGTTTATACGTTTGATTATGATGAGTTGGGCAATCAGAAAACTGTGAAGGTGGGTACGCAGGTACTTTCTGAAAATGTATACGCAGAGACGGGAGATCATTCACTTCTTCGAGTGGAATATGGTAACGGTGGAAAAGTACGATATACGAGAGATGATTTCCGTAGAATTAAAGGCATTGGCTATGATGATGCAGAATCGCCGCGCTTTAATTATGAATATGGGGCGAATGGTGAAGTTGCCTTTGTCCATGACAATGAATTGCAGCACCGCATGGACGGAATATGATGCAAGCGAAGACCGTCTTGCCTGCACATTATGGAAGATGCGACGGAAACGCAGAACGGAACGACGCGTTATAAGTGCAGAATTGGCTATGACGTATATGGAAATGTCGCTTCTTTCAAGAGGAAGGCGCACATATCTCTAAGTGCGAAACTGCCTATGAGTACGATGTTGAGAATCGACCGACACAGCTGCGCTATGGCGCGGATAATCGCAAAGTGCTGTATAACTATGATCCAATCGGTAGAATCAGCGAGCGGACTATTGTTGGTGAGACAAATTATGTGACGAGTTTTGCGTATGTCCCGGCGAATACGGGGACAGCATTATGACTACGCCGCTGGTGCAAGCATTACGCAGAATGGGCAGAATTTCTCTTATACATACGATAATGTAGGCAACATCTCTTCTGTGACGCGCAATGGGCTGACGACGACTTATACGTATGATCTTCTTGGCCAGCTGATTAGAGTCAACGATCCACATGCAAATAAGACTACCGTATATGATTATGACTGCGGTGGTAACATTCTGTTTTATCGAGAATACGCGTATACGACGGGCGAGTTGGGTGCTGCGACAAAGACGGTTGGATATACCTATGGTGATAGCAGCTGGAAGGATAAAGTCACGGCGATTGATGGTAAGGCATTACCTATGACGCGATTGGCAATCCGCTGACTTTACGATGGCTGGACGTTTAGTTGGAAAGCAGGTCGTTTGCTGACAAGCATGGTCAATGCGACGATCAACGCGCAATTTTACCTACGATCATAATGGACTGCGGGTGAAGAAGGTTGTCAATGGCATTACCACGGATTATACGCTGAATGGAAAACTAATTACACATATGACTTGTGGTGATAATGTTGCATTTCTTTTACGATGTTCAGAAGCGAGCTGCAATGGTAAAGTATAATAACGACGATTATTTTTACGTTTATGATATGCAGGGAATGTTGTTGCATTGATTGACAAAAAAGGAGAACAGGTAGTAGAATATAATTATGATGCATGGGGAAATCAACTGGAAAAAACTGGAAACATGGCGGGAAACGCTGGGAAGAATAAACCCGTTTAGGTATCGCGGATATGTATATGATGAAGAAACAAAATTGTACTATTTAGGTACACGCTATTATAGCCCTAGATTAAAGCGGTTTATAAATACAGATGTTTCATATGATTATAACGCTGGAGTTCTTAGGTATAATATATATCTATACGTTGCAAATGAACCTATCACGAGTTCAGATGAAAATGGAAACTGGATTATAAAAGATGCGATTAAGTGGTTTGTGGAAGAAGTCGTAAATCCGGTTGTTGAAGAAATCGATAAGTTTGTTTCTAATATCAATTTTACAGTTAGTATTGGGGTATCGGTGTCGTTAGCGACTGGATTTTGGACATACTCGGCGCAAGCAGGAGTCGCCTTTGATAGTGAACGTAATGTTGGAATTCAGGTAACACCTGGGAGCATCAATTATGACGATAGGTTCTCCACAAGCGTCTTTAACAGGATATGTTTCTATTACGAACGCTCCATCTATTGATAAATTAGAGGGGGGAAGGATTGTCTATCGGTGGTTCTCTGAATGCTATTGCTGCAGTAGGCGGCGAATTAAATGTTATTCCTGATTATGATGAAAATAAGAAATACTATGGCGCAACGATGTCATTTGAATTGAACTCCCAGCGGAGAAGTACATATTGAGGTGGTGAAACCATTACAGTTGCATCGACATCGAGAAAAAGAATAAACAGAATGTAGTGAAAGGAAGAATAATAAAGAGAAACTTTATTCTTATGGTAAATTAAAAATGAATAAAATGATGATAGACTTGATAATTATGATTATAGCTATTGCATTTGTAATGATAAAGTTTGAAAATCATTCTAATGAATATTATGAAAGCAGGGGAGGAACTTTTTCAACAGTAGAAATGAATGAAAAAGATGCTTATGATTTTTTGAAAAAAGTAAATATAAGGAAATGCAACAAACAAAGAGTTATAGAACGTATCAAATGCTATGATGTGTTTGATTCTGGAAATCTTTTGGTTGGATGTGATGAACTGGGAAACAGAGAAAAAAGCATATATGTTGTTAGAAATGGTGAAATTATATACGGATATAAATTTAAATCAATGGGAGGGTATTTAGTTGAAGCAACAAAAAAATGGTGCAAAAAATATACTGGATTAGAAGCTCGATTTGGCTGAGTTTGATTTTTGTCTAGAAAAATAAAAGTAAAAAGAGTAATATCTGATGAAAAATACTGAAGAACATATTTCATATCTAAAAAATGAAAGAAAAAATGAATGGAACAGATAAATATACGTTAAATAAGAATGGTTTGCTTTCTGTGTTTGCAAATGGCTATCTGAAGATTACAAAGAGCACTATGTATGGTGATCATCAAATTACGGCTTTTGAAAATAAAAAAGGATTTGTTATAAATGAAGCCAGAATATAATGATCGTACTACTATCTTCGATTGTATATTTATATGTGAGAAAAAATCTGAGGGTATTATATTAAAAAGTTACAATGTCAGCGCTTGCTTTTTGGCAGGCGCTGATTTTTTTATGCCTTTTTGATGAAAAGGAGTCCATTTTCCCCACCTCCAAATTATGTAATGGGGGACAACGCCCCTTAAAAAGCATATTCATTGAGAAATGAACAAAAGATGGAAGAAGAAAAGGCGGTTGGGAGCTGGAAAAAGAGTTCAGCCTTTTTTGGTAACGAATCAGATGTGCTTTGCACTGTGTAGTACCTACCCACAACTGACGGAGGAGATGAAGGGTTAGGCTGCACGGAGGAAGTAATTGATGACCACCGATGATATCCGGAAAGAGCTGGAACCAAATTGATGAACGGACACATAGAAAGCTGGTACATTATATTCAAACAAGGTGCTGTCCGGAGGATATTGCGGAAGAATGCGTCCAGTATGCGTATTTGCAGGCATTGGTTCAGGCGAAGAAGATCAGAAGGTCGGACAGGCTATTATCATGGCTTATCACGGTGGCGAAACGGAGCGCGTGGAAGGAGATGAAGAAGAAAAGGCTGATGTGCGCAGAAATCGGAGAGGTGAAGTATGAAGAAACGTTTGAAAAACGAAGTCTTGATGCATATGGATTTAGAAAGAATTTTGGAGAAACAGGCGAATGTCTGGCCGGAATACTACTGGCAGATTTTAAGACTATTTTATGAAGAAGAAAAGTCGCTTGTTGAAATATCAGAAAACTTCGTATTCCACAGGGTACAATTAGAAACGCGCATTATCGAATCAACCAGAAGGTGCATCGAAGTTATTTGATGCATAGCACACGATGACATACGTATGGGAGGAAAGCAAATGGTGGACGCGGAATGGCTGCTTAAAAGCCATCGCGAACTTTGGGTGTGGGAAAAAGCCTTGCTGGCGTAGGATAAAACAGTTGAAAATGGATGACAATGAAAATGATGTGATTGAAAGCATGGAACTTGAACGATACAGGAAGCCGGATGCCACGCGCACAATCCAGGTTTGGTAGTAAAACCGAGCGGGCGGCAAGCGACTTTCGAGAAAAGCAGCAGAAGAAAGGGATCAGGCACAAGAACAAACGCAGATTTTGAAGGAAAAGCTCAGAAAAGTGCAGGAAAACTTTAAAACTTTACGATGTTGTGTTTCAGAGTATGGATTCAGAGGAACAATGGCTTATTGAGGAATATTAGGGAGAGGAAAAATCCATAGATACACTGCTCGGAAATGCAGAGAGAAAAAGGCCAGTTTGTTTCTAAAAGCACCATGCGGAGAAGAAAACTGCGCGTGTTGAAAAGGCAAGAAAAGGTGATTTTTATGGTTGCATCCTTTAGATAGAGGGATGTTTGAATCGTAATGGTACAAATTTGGAATTATAATTACATATTGTTGGAACTACAAGGTGGTTGAAGCTGAAAATCTGGTATTATAGGATTAAAACCGAGGTGAATACAGTGCGTAATGAGGATTGAGTTAATATCGGTCCCTTGTATTTGGGAAGCCA
>VOFE01000034.1_pt1 | contig 28001 bp, 42 predicted proteins | sample 5384071 | NCBI WGS metagenome assembly VOFE01 (sample SAMN12384724, study PRJNA508395) | human gut metagenome | isolation source: healthy gut D | host: Homo sapiens
TACCCTAAGATTTTTCTTCCAAAGACTCCGTTATTTTGATGCAAATGAAGGCATCAATCCGATAATGGTAGACTTTATCTATAAAAATTTCATGATATCTTTACACAATTTGCATGTTCCCAAAATGAAGTTGCGAAGCAGAGTTTTCGTGATATACTGAAAAATACAAAAATTGCTAATATAACAGACACCTTGATGATAAACACCAACCTCAACAGCATATTCTTGGGGAGCTTTATCGGTTCTAAACAGTGTGTTCCGAGAGAGGAAGGAAAGAGAGGTGTTCTTAGTGAAAACAGAAAGGATACCTTTCAAAATGAGCAAACCTCAGCAGTTGTCGAAATATACGAAGGAGATTTTCCAAGAGATCAAGTCCGGCATATATTCTCGGGCAGACCGTCTTCCCTCGGAACCAGATATCGCAAAAGCACTTTGGCATCAGCCGGACCATGGTGAGGGACTGCCTTTCTACACTGGAACGGGAGGGATTTATCAGCCGTAAGCATGGGATTGAGCGTACTATTATCAATCAGCATGTGTTGGATGTGAAGGTGCGGTTGGATCTGGAAGAGGAATTTCTGGATATGATTCGCTCCGCTGGCTATACCTGGTGTGGCATTTGTCCGTAATGCGATGGGAAAGCAGATGTTCGTACAGCGCAGAAGCTTGGAATTAAAGCGGGGAGGATGTAGTAATCAGTGTCCGCCTAATTACAGCTGATGGTGCGCCAGCAATCTATTGCGTAGACCACATTGCGCGTCGGAGTATCGTCGCAAAAAAGAATATGACCTTTCGCTTTTTGGACAGTCCTGTATTTGAGTTTGTGGAACAATATTGCGGCACAGAGATTTATATGGACCTATCTGAAATTAGTGCTGTGGCTGCGGATGCAGAGCGGGCCGATGTGTTTCAGATCCCACAGGGCTCTCCGCTTTTGTACATCGATGAACTGGGATACAATTTTGTGGGTCAACCCATTTTGTATTCTCAGGAGTATTACGCAAACGGCATCTTCAAGCACACAATTCTGCGAAAAAAAATATAAATACCCCAGAGTTTTGTGAGAGTTCGAGAAAATCGGCTCTCTTTTTTTTCGCAAAAGTGCATTGATTTGGTGGTGCCGCTTTGATACTATAAATGTATATCTATTTGTATTACAAATAGATACTACAAAAAAATGGGGTGCTAAAATGGCAAAAGAAAACACAGCTTGTAAACAGCGGTTCTTTTCTGGAAAAAGATTCCATCTCAAGGAAAACCACACCAATGTGAGAACTGAGATCATTGCTGGATTGACTACGTTCTTGACCTGTACCTATATTTTGGCGGTAAATCCGGCGATTCTGTCCTCAACAGGAATGGATTCCAAGGCGGTACTATGGGCGACGGCTATCTCGGCAGCTATCGCCTGCATCGCAATGGGCCTTTTGACTAATTTTCCTTTTGCCTTAGCGCCTGCCATGGGACTCAACGCATATTTTGCCTACACAGTCTGCGGTACGCTGGGGCTGTCATGGCAAAATGCCCTGGCCTGTGTGTTTGTGGAAGGTGTTACCTTCAGTATCCTCAGCGTTGCAGGTGTACAGGAGCGCATTGTTAACGGCATTCCAGAGTGCGTTAAGCAGGCTATTTCTGCGGCTATCGGCTTTTTCATTGCATTCTCGGGGCTGCATAATTCTGGTATCATAGCCTATGACCCTGATAATTTGCTGTGCCTGGGCAATTTGCAGGATCGGTGTCATTCTGGCTCTATTGGGGATTCTCCTGACAGCGGGACTGGTTATTATGAGGGTCAAAGGCGCCATCCTCATAGGGATATTGGCTATTACCTTTGCAGGTATGCTTTTTGAAAACCCGGCTACAGGTGCTACCTATACCCAATGGCAGGGTCTGGTCTCTTTGGAAAACCCCATTGAGGCGCTAGCACCTACCTTTGGACAACTGACATTTGATGGCCTGTTTGGGGCGGTGTGGCGGCTATCATTGGTGTTCTCTTTGCCATTTTTAGTTTTTGTTTGTGGATATGTTCGACAGTATCGGCGTGCTGGTAGGTGTGGGAATCAAGGCTGGTTTTGTCAACGAAAGGGTGAACTGCCCGGCGCGGGCAAAGCTCTGTTTGTGTCTGCAGCAGGGGCGCAGTAGGAGCTGTGTTCGGCACCCAGACCGTCACGGTGTTTGGTGCAGAGAGTACCACAGGTATTGCTGAGGGCGGAAGAACAGGTCTTACTGCCATTACCACAGGGGTGTTCTTTCTGCTGTCGCTGCTCTTCACCCCGCTGTTTTGATGATCCCCAGTATTGCCACCGCCCCGGCACTGGTTATGGTGGGTATCTTTATGATTGAGCCGCTGATGCATGTGGACTTGAGTGATACCAAGACTGCTTTCCCGGTATTCATCTGCGTGGCTTTTATGGCGTTTACCTTCAATATCGCCTATGGTATCCTCTTCGGACTGCTGGCTTACACTGGCGGACAGGTCTTTGCTGGCAATGCTAGAAAGCTCCCGATTTCCACTTGGATACTGACAGGCGTGTTCCTACTGTATCTGCTTTTGGAAATCTTTTTAACTGAGGCCCGGCAGGACGATTCATCGGGAGTACATTTCAATCAAGTTTCCGAAAAACGGGCAGGGGCTTCCAATCCGATTGTGGGAGGGAGTCCTTTGCCCTAGAATTGGAGAAAAGCACATGGGGATCAAAAATAGCATTCCGCGTCTAGACGCTGTGGATAGGTGACCGGCGCGGCAAAGTATACAGAGGATCTTATTCCTATTAATGCACTGGTGGGAAAGACTCTTCACAGCACCATTGCAAATGGAACAGTACGCGCTATTGATGTGGACGAGGCGTGGAAGATCCCGGGCGTAGTGGATATTTTAACTTGTTTTGATGTGCCGGACTGGGGAGTATGCGACCTGTGGACATCCGCTTTCCCTGGATCCCGCACATACCGATGTGGCCAACAAGCGAATACTGACCAAACGAGTGCGCTACTATGGAGATGAGATTGCCGCAGTGGTAGCAGAAAGCGATCTGGCGGCTCAGAAGGCACTGGAGGCTATCCGGGTAGAGTACGAAGAACTGCCGCCGCTGCTGACACCGGAGGCTGCTGTGATCAGTGGGATTCCTCTGCATGAAAAATCCCCGGATAATCAGGGGGGGCGCATGGATTTTATCATTGATGAGAGCCAAAATGTCCGGTTTTATCAGGGAACGTTCTCCATGGATCCATGTATCGGCGGCTATGTCGATTTACGAGGAACAAAATTTCATGTACCGGCCCAGCAACATTGCCATATTGAAAAACATCTGTTGCTTTGCCTATATGAGCGGGCGGAAAATTGTAGTGGTGTCGCCCAATCAGGCACCCCCACCCTACGCAAACATATTTCCGATGCTCTGGGTATCCCCACAGGCCGGATTCGTGTGGTCAAGCCCTATGTGGGCGGAGCATTCGGCAATAAGCAGGATATGTTCTATGAGCCGCTGGCGGCTTTATTCACCTTTACGGCTGGGAGGACGGTGCGTGGCCTTTGTGATGAGCCGGGAGGAGACATTTGTCAATAGCCGGACTCGTCATGCCATGGACATCTGGGCGGCGGCCTGTGTGGATGATACGGGACGAATCACGCAGAAGGGCATTCGCCTGAATGCATACAGCGGCGCGTACGGTTCTAACGGCCACGCTGTGGCCGCCTATGCGGTGACTAACTATTTCCAGCTTTATCCTGCTTTGGGCAAGCAGGTGGGAGAGTCCGCTACGGTCTATACCAATATGCCCTCGGCGGGAGCTATGCGGGGCTATGGGATTCCACAGGTGGCCTTTGCGATGGAGTGCCAGATGGATGATCTGGCACTGAGGTATCATTTGGATCCTGTGGAATTTCGAAAAAAGAATATGATGGGCCTGCATTTCTTGGATCCCTTTGACCGGTTTCTCTGTGCCAGCAACGGTCTGGAACGGTGCATCGACCGTGGGTGTGAGTTGGTGGACTGGCAAGCGAAGCGTCAGGCGTATGATGCGTTCAACCATACATCGTCCAATCTCAAGAAAGGATTGGGCATGGCAGTGTTTGCCTATAAGACTGGGGTCTATCCCATACAATTGGAGACAGCTTTCTCCCTGTCGGATCTTTGCTCAATGATGACGGCAGCCTACAGATACAGGTCTGTGCTACGGAGCTGGGACAGGGCTCCGATACTGTATTTGCCCAAATCGCCTCGGAGATTACCACAATTCGGAAGAGAACGTGTATGTAGTCTCCTGCCAGGATACGGATGTTTCTCCCCATGATGCGGGGCATACGCTTCTCGCCAGACTTATGTCTCCGGCAGTGCGGTGAAGCAGACAGCAGAGATACTTCGGAAGAAAATCCTGAACAGGGCTGCCTGTTTGTACGAAGCAGATTCCAAAGATCTTGCCCTTGATGGCGGACGGATTACAGGCCGTGATGGCGCAGTCCTGGGGACGGTGAGGGATGTGGCAGTCCGAATGCAGTACACCAACAGCACAAAGATAAACAGCGAACATCTGACGGCGGAATCCACCTACACCATGCGTCATAACGCATTTGCCTTCGGTGCAAGCTTTGTTGATTTAGAGGTGGATGTTCCTATCGGCAAGATTAAAATCAACCGCGTGATAGCGATTCACGACAGCGGCCAGATTCTCAATCCGGCGCTTGCTAGAGCTCAGGTTCACGGTGGTGTGGCTATGGGGATTGGATATGCTTTGACGGAGCAGATGCTTTTTGACCCCGAGACTGGTAAGATGCGAAAAACGACAACCTGTTGGACTATAAAATCCCGACAGGCATGGACATCCCACAGATTGATGTGGAGTTTGTGGAGACCTATGAGCCCTCCGCCCCTTTGGGAACAAAGCATTGGGAGAGCCGCCCATGATCCCACAGGCACCGGCTATCCGGAACGCTGTGCTCCATGCCACGGGCGTGGCCGTCTATGAGCTGCCCCTGACACCGGAGCGGCTGATCCACGCCTTTATACAAGCTGGACTGATACAACCACTGTCGTGCGAGCATATAGCGGAGACATAAGCGGGAGGTATACGCTATGTATGATATTCGACAAGTTTATCAGCCAAAGGACCTGGAGAGGCACTCTCACTTCTGGCAGAACATCCGATGCCATTGTTATCTCCGGCGGAACGGATGTTTTAATCAAGGTTCGGGAGCGGAAGTGGAAAGACTGCTCTCTGCTGGTATTCACCGCCTGCCGCAGCTTCAGGGTGTGCGCCGGGAGAAGGAAGAACTGGTGGTAGGGCCGGGTACCTGCTTTGACCAACTCCATGAAACTGGAGTGATTCTGGGAGCACGCCTTTTGCTTGTGGCAGGCGGCTGACCGGGTGGGGAGCCCCAGATTCGCACTGTGGCTACGCTGGGGAGGGAATATCTGTAATGGCGCAGTCAGTGCTGACAGTGCGCCGCCCTGCTGGTACTCAATGCTAGGCTGGAACTCACCGATATCAGCCAAACCAAGCGGCAACTGGATATCGGTGCGTTTTATACTGGTCCCGGACGCACGGCCTTGGACCGAAAAAGGGAACTGCTGACGGCGGTGCGGATTCCTATAATCCGGCCGGGATGCGGCAGCCTATTACATCAAGTATGGAAAGCGCAATGCCCTGGAGATTTCCACTTTGGGTTGCGCGGCGTATGTGGAGCTAGATGCGGGGAAAAGACCTTTCGGGAAGTGCGGATCGCTTTTTGGTGTGGCGGCGCCAGTTTCCCATGCGCTGTCCGGCAGTGGAAGCTCTGGGTGAAAGGACTGCCTGTGGACCGACATACACTGCGCCTGCTTGGAGATGCAGTAGGGCGGGAATTGTTCCCAAGAGATAGCTGGAGGGCATCTCGAGAGCTACGGATGCAGTTGATTCGGGAATTGAGCCAGAGAGCTGTGGAAGGGCGGTCAAACAAGCAGGAGGAATTTTGAATGAAAGTGATCCACATGATAGTCAACGGAACACCAGTGGAGCTGGCTGTCCGTGAGGATGAGTGCCTGACGGACACATTACGCCAGCGCCTTGGACTCACCAGTGTCAAAAAAGGTTGTGGGGTTGGGGAGTGCGGCGCATGCACGGTTCTTCTGGACGGAAAGGCAACTAATAGTCCTGCATCTATTTGACCTTGTGGGCAGATGGACGAGAAATTATCACAGTAGAGGGGCTGCGGGCAAAAAACGGTTGCTTGCACCCTGTACAGCAGGCGTTCGTGGACGAAGCTGCAGTACAGTGTGGTTTTTGTACTCCGGGATTCATTCTTACCGCAGTGGAAATCGTCAATTCCGGAAAGAAGTATACCCGGGACGAATTGCGTAAGTTAATCTCCGGTCGTCTGTGCCGCTGCACCGGTTATGAAAATATTCTTAACGCCGTTGAGCGGGTAGTCGGTGTCAATGCAAAGTAAAATGGTGGGAATAATTCCTAATTATATCTCTGTCTACCTGTGTAAAATAGTGAACAGGTTGTGGTAACTAGTGACACGCCATTGGGGAGACATCTTGGCAGAGTAAGAAAACATCGAAATCACAGAAACACTTTTGCGGGCCATGCGGAGCGCATACTGGCAGCGCATGTGCCGCACCAGTGATTGGGATTCCTTCTGGACCTGTACACTGTATTCCACTGTAGCCTGAGCACCATGAGTATTATCTGCTGGGAAAACATTAGCATCACTATTTATGGGATCAAGGAGGCTCTGCTGTCACCCATAACTGGCCTTATCCCCAAGAATTCACTTCTTTCTTCCCTTGCTGAAAGACGCTAGGCAGATGCTATAAAATATCTAGGGACCAAGTCTCTTCCCGGAGTTATCACGAAAGATTATGATGAGCTATCGGGGAGGCTGGGGCTAACGCAATGGAAATCCAACGAAAGGAAAAAGCCATGCGCACTTTTGAAGAAATTAAAGATACCATTGAGACGGGGCTTGGGAAGCACCCTTGTGATTTGAAATTACAGAATGTTCGACTGGTGAATGTATATTCATCGGAGATTTATAACACAGATATCTATATCAAAAACGGCCGGATTATCTCCATTTCACCAGAAGCAAATCTGGAGGCCCAGGAAGTAGTGGAGTGTTGCGGACAGTTCGCGGTGCCGGGGCTCATCGATACTCACATGCATTTCGAGTCAACTATGCTTTCACCAGAAGCTCTGGCTTCAGTGGTGGTGCCTCAAGGGACTACTACACTGTGCGCGGATCTTATGGAGATTGCAAACGTTGCAGGAGCGGATGGATTGAAGGCTATGCTGGATTCTATTTCCCGCCTGCCATACCGGATGCTTATTGAAGTTTCCTCACGAGTACCTACAGCGCCGGGCCTAGAGACTAACGGAGCCTATGGGGGCCGAAGAGGTACGCGCTATTATGGACTGGCCGGAATCGATCAGTCTGGGCGAGCTGGATCCCTCTAAAATCCTGCTGGTGAAAGACGAATACATCGAAAAGATTGCGGATACCTTGGCGCGGAGAAAAATCGTAAACGGTCATGCCATCGGTAGCCTGGGGCAGGAACTCAATGTATATGCTTCTGCTGGGATCTCCTGATGACCACGAGTGCGTTACCGAGGAGGAACTTCTCCAACGCCTACGGGTGGGTATGAGTGTGTTGGTTCGGGAGGGCAGCACCGAACGCAATTTGGATGCCCTCATCGGCGGTGTACTGAGAGAGAAGCTGCCTCTGGACAATCTGATGTTCTGTACAGATGATAAGCATGCTGGAGAGATCAACAGGAGGGCCACATTAACTATAATGTTGCCCGGGCCATGGAATTGGGTGTGGGAGAAATAGACGCAGTGAAGCTGGCTACGCTCAACGCCGCCCGGCATTTCCGGCTGGAAGATGAGATCGGATCTATTACGCCGGGCCGCCTAGCGGATATTCTTTTGGTGGAGGATCTGCGGGAAATGAAGCCTAGCCAGGTGTATTTTGAGGGGCGCCTGGTAGCGAAAGATTGCAAGCTGATCCAGACATGTGAAGTTGGGGAATATCCTGAATGGTTGAAAAATACAGTAAAGCTGAAACAGCTGATTACGGAAAAGAGCTTTCGGGTCCCCGCTCGAACGGATCGTCCCCAGACGCAAGTTACAGTTATAGATCTGATTGACCGGCAGATTATCAATAAACGGCTAATCGCAACGTTGCCCTGCGTTAATGGGGAAATACTGGCAGATCCGGTACATGATATTTTAAAGCTGGCCATTGTAGAGCGCTACGGAAAAACTGGCGGTGTGGGAGTGGGATTTGTACGGGGCTTTGGCCTCCGGGAGGGGGCTATGGCCTACTCCATGTCCCACGATCACCATAATATCGTGGTAGTAGGTGTCAATGAGCTGGATATGGCACAGAGTGTTAAGGTGATTCAGGAAATGCAGGGCGGACTCTGTGTGGTCCGTAACGGCGAGGTGATGGCAAAAATGCGCTTACCCATCGGCGGATTGATGAGTGAGCAGGATGCTGGCACGGTTATGAGGGAATTGGACGGGCTAAATGCTGCGGCCCGAAGTCTGGGATGCCGCGGGAGTGCCTTTCATGACTTTGAGCTTTATCTCGCTTCCCACAGTGCCGGAACTTGGATTGACGGATATGGGGTTGGTGGATGTACTGGAACATCGACTGATCCCGGTGGAAATACCAGAAAATAATTGGGGATTTCTGGCGGCGAGTTGAAGCAACACATGGTTCCGGAGGGGCTCTCTTGGCTGCGGGCCCCTCCATCTGACATCTAAAATATTCCTTGATAACTCGGATCATAGGCTCCATATTTCCTGTGCTTTGAAGCCTAAAACAAAGAAGGAGAATGGCGTTACTATTCTCCTTCTTCTAATTTTTGTGATGTATGGCGCGAACTCTTTTTTGGCGTAAAATTCTCTTACTTCCACAGTAAGGTCCAGACTTCTTGTGAGATACTCAGCATTGTCTGCTTTAAAATATACCGGATTACTTTCGATACTTTCTCAGGTATTTATTTTGATGGCTCTGGTAGCACGCTGGCCTGCAGGGACTGCAAAAGGATTTGTGACTATATGCTCAAAAACAGTTTAGGATTCCTTGTATTCAGCAATATCATCCAAATTGCAATGAAGAGCAGAACACAACTTATCCAAAGTTTTTGTTTCAATATTTTCATTTGCTCTAAGTCTGCGGATCGTTTTGCTGTCAATCCCGCATTTTTCTCTAAGCTGATACATAGAAATACCGCGGCTTTCCATAGTAGCCCACAGGCGATGAAAGATAATCATTTGCTTCACCTCTGTATTTATACAGTGTGGGGATTATAAACTTGCTTTTTAAGGGGATATAACCCTCATATTCTGCTTTAGAAATTAAGAAGTACGGCCCTATACACGAAATGAACGTAGTGGGAACTTTGATTGCCCGAGCTGTGAAATGGGGGGCGGGAAGACCACATCCGAAAAATTCTGGGAATCAATATCACATGTAGGAAACCCTGTATGTTCGATCAGGATCTCATATAGCGGTCTTTTAATATTTTTACCAGAGGGACCTGTTCGGAAGGCGTAAAGATACGACTCACCACCCGCCCGATTGGATATTACCCCGCCTCCAGTGCGTATCGTGACTTGAAGGACTCATTCAGGTATCTGGCGGGGAGTATTTCATCAATGGTATCCTGGCGGATTTAGAAAAAGAACCAGGGGAAGCGGACGTGCAGGAGCGCAGAAGGAGCCAAAACCATGCCTTATCTCAAAACCGGTTCCGGGGAAAATTTGATAAGGAGTGAACCATAGGAAATGCGCTGTCAGAAATTATTTGAAAAGGGATGTATCGGTGGAGTAGAGATCCGCAACCGTGTCGCAATGACGGCTATGGGAAACGGATTGGCGTCCTGGGACGGCGAGGTATCGCTGGAACTGATCCGATTCTATGAGGATCGAGCAAGAGGCGGTTGCGGCCTGATTTTCACGGAATTTACTCGGATGGATGAAACCAGCGGCGCCTGCAATCCAAATCAGCTCTGTACCGCCACCCGTAAACATATACGTAGTACGGAGCGGGTCCACTGTCACGGCGCTAGGATATTTGTTCAGCTCCACCACGGTGGCCGAGAGGCCCCGTCTGCGCTGAATGACGGGAAACAGCCTATGGCTCCTAGCGCCATCCTCAACTCGGCATGGCGCAGTTGAGGGGCAATGATATCTGCGTCATCGACAGCGGCAGCGGCAGGGGAGACGGGGCGGAAGGCGCGCCGGATCTTGGACACCAACAGATGGCGCCTGTCCAACTACCGGAGGACTTTGAGGTGATCGCCCTCTCAGTTTCCTTAAAGGTGCAAGATTCTATCCCAATTGACTATGGCAGTGGACTGACAGAGCGTTGAGGGCACATTGTAGTCACCAGGTCGCGTCGAAAGACGCGGTCCGGTGACTTGTAGCATATACAGAAGGCTACCCCTCCAATGTAATGCCTTTATTGGGGTCAAGCTTTGCAATTTTGAAACCTGCTAAAATGCAAATCAGCGTAAAGATAGGAGTCATCCAGTTCTGGAATGCATACGAATTTGTGATTATATCAACTACGAGGACGATCTTTGGGTATGTTGTTCTTCATTCTGTACTGAAGACTTTCGGTGTGGGAGTAGATATAAAATTATTTTATCAGAGTATTCTGGATAAGGACATAACTAGTACGCAGGAGACTTATTACGACGGGGCACAGGCATTGTATGACCTGCGGGTCCTTTTGATCTGCGCGGTCCACGGATATTGTCTGGGCGGCTTGTGCTATCCTGCCGGGGCAGATATTTCTATCGCAGTGAAAGGTGGAGAAGTTATCAATAGCTCTGCCAATAGAAGTCGCCGGATGATCAAATGAGCTTAGGCCCGGCTGATTTCGGCGGCTTTCTTTTTCTCGGAGTTCCCGTCATTTTGCGGTGTCAACCTGGCTCAAGAATAAAGGTGCTTCGAGGCGGGAAACACGGACGTATCCGCTCTGATTTCAAAGATAATGCGGAGTGCAGCAAAGGATTGAAGACTTGGGGCCGTCATAACAAGGTAGCGCCCACAGTTCAGGGCTGTCCGAATGGGAATGGATCATCTGCCATGAGGAGTGAGCACATGAATTGAGAGATCATGAAAAATCAAATGCTTATATTAAACAAAAATTCAAGGGGAAAATTGTTGATATTGCGATCTTCCTTGACGGCAAAAAACACGTAAACTATTGGTGTTGGAGTTCCCAACAAAATTGAAAAGCCTGCATATGCTCTCCATCTCTCAGCTGTGCGGGTGCCAAAAAGGAGGAAATACATACCGGTACGGCTCACGGTGCGGCAGTGTGGAGACCTGTTGTAAAGCGCGGCGCCCATCGCGGTACCGCGTGAGAACGCATCCGCGGAGGCGGAGCGGTCAGAGCCGGGAAAGATGGCAGGACTGTCTTTGGTAAATGTGAAGAAGATCTATCCCGCAACGAACGATCACAAGAAGTCCAAAAAGAAGCACGAGAGCGGCGAGGAGAAAAAGGCCCAGCTCCAGGTGACCAATGAGGGGGTTGTGGCTGTTCAGGAATTTAACTTGGATGTGGCGGACAAGGAGTTCATCGTGTTGGTCGGCCCCTCTGGTTGCGGCAAGTCGACCACTCTGCGAATGGTGGCGGGGCTGGAGGAGATCTCCAGCGGAGAACTGTACATTGATGGGAAGTTGATGAACGATGTAGCCCCTAAAGACCGGGACATCGCTATGGTGTTCCAGAACTACGCGCTCTATCCCCATATGACAGTGTATGAAAATATGGCGTTCCCACTGAAGCTGCGCAAGCGCCCTAAGAGCGAGATTGACAAAGCTGTACGTGAGGCGGCGGAGATCCTAGACATTACGCAGTACCTGGACCGCAAGCCAAAAGCTTTATCCGGTGGGCAGCGGCAGCGTGTGGCGATTGGCCGCGCTATCGTACGGGAACCCAAGATCCTGCTGATGGACGAGCCTCTCAGCAACTTGGACGCCAAGCTGCGTAATCAGATGCGCGCAGAGATTATCAAACTGCGCCAGAAGATCAATACTACCTTCCTCTATGTCACCCATGATCAAACAGAGGCTATGACTCTGGGGGACCGGATTGTTATCATGAAGGATGGCTTCATCCAACAGATCGGTACGCCTCAGGAGGTTTTCGACCATCCTGCCAATCTGTTCGCGGCTGACTTCATCGGTACGCCGCAGATGAATTTTTTTGATGCGGAGTTGGTTGGAAGGGGCGGCCATTATGCTGTCGTTTTGGATGGCATGACTGTAGAGCTGTCCGAGAACAAGCAACAACGTTTGGCTGCTAAGGGCGTGGCGGGGGCAAAGATGTCACACTAGGCGTTCGTCCGCGCATATCTCCCTGCAGTGTGAGTCCGGCTCTGTCAAGGCCCGGATGGATGTATTTGAGATGATGGGCAGTGAGATCCACCTGCACGCCAATGTGAACGGTCGAGATATGGTCATCATTGTCCCTACCACAGATATTAACGGCAACTATTCCGATGCTTTCACCATTGGTAAGGAGATTGACTTCTCATTCAGCGGCAGTACGTGTCACCTGTTCGGCAACGACGGCAAGAACTTGGAATTCCTGAGTCTTTCTCAATCTAAAGAATCTGAAGCCGGGCTCTCACGAAAGGGAGAACCCGGCTTTCTCTTTGGGAAGAGTTGTATTCCATACGCCTCTGGTCTCGCCGCCTCCAAAGCAGTGGCGGAAAAATGGAGACAGTACAGGCTGGAGTGGTGTGTCTGTGCCGTGAGAGTGTCCGGCCTTTCACTGGACCGGTGGTCAGATAGGTGTTGACCTGCTCTTTTGGAACACATAGCGAACACCTTGTGAGGATAGCGGTCATAATGGCTACAATGAGTCTGCTTGCAAAGAACATCGGGATTGGGGCAATCACTAGGTTCGAAGATAACAAGCAGAGCTGAAGCTGGTGGACAGGGACAGACAATTTGGAGAAATACCTTGCTGCTTATCTGAAAAGAAACCCAGTGTGGATTTCTTTGCTCGGGGCTTTCTGCGCCCAAGCTTGCTGCGGGCATTTGGAGAGGGCGTCTTTGTCGGCAATGACCGTAACATCCTGATGGAGCTGGAGAATGGAAGCTGGTATTCCGGGAGTCACCGGTCCAAAACAGCTGGCGTAAATGGCGTCGGCCTTATCGGCACCGCTGGCGATCAGAAGGATCTTTCTGGCTTGGGTAATGGCTTGCATCCCCATGGAGATGGCTTGCCGGGGAACGTCCTCCTCCCGCTCGAAGAAGCGGGTGTTCGCGGCGATGGTGCTTTCCGTCAGGTCAACCTGGTGAGTGTATTTGGAGAAGTGATCGTCCGGTTCGTTGAAACCGATATGGGCATTACGGCCAATCCCCAGAAGCTGCAGGTCGATACCGCCCAAATCCGCAATCAGACGGTCGTACCGGCGGCACTCCGCATCCGGATCCGCAGCCATGCCATCGGGAATATGGATATGGTCGGGAGCAATATTGATGTAGTCGAAGAAGTTCTTATGCATGAAGTAGTGATAGCTCTGCGTATTGTTTGCCGACAGCCCCCGGTACTCGTCCAGATTCACCGAGGTTGCCTCCGCAAAGTCCAGATCTCCTTTTTCGTACCAGAGAATCAACTGGCGGTAGACCCCCAGCGGTGAGGAACCCGTAGCCAGGCCCAGCACACTCTCCGGCTTCAGAATAACTTGGGCGGAGATGGTGTTGGCGGCCTTGCGACTCAAGTCACTGTAGTCTTTCGCACAAATAATCTTCAATGAAATCCCCCCTGTCGTATGTCACAGACTATTTCCGGCAGCTGCTATGTTGCCGATGCAGCTATGCCGATGTGCTCCTCCAATGCGAAGTATCCCCGATTCACTAGAATCAGCACCCTAGCACCGGATTGTACCTGAGATGAACTGGGATACGCCCGTTCTACACGGGATCGGAAATGCTTGAGAATGACAGCCTCCGCTCGAAACAGGCCGTCAGAATAAGACTCGATGTTGGATCTTCGTATACAGGGGGATTCTGTTATATTCTTCCTTCGGCAGTGTCCAAATAGTATCAGCCAGCAGTTCCGAAGTGACACTCTCCCTGGCCGCATAAAAGATACGTCATCTATTTCCTTGTGAAGATAGCGGCTGCCAAGGGTGCAACAGCGATTCTCTTCCTGCATGGTAAAGAGGTGGGAATGTCACCTTGCTCAAAAAACGAATGAATAGAAATAGGGGTGCGGCCTACGCCATTTTGGCATAGACTTGCGGGCTTCAGCGTTTTGGAGAAGGTCAACCGTCGGCCTTTATTGATCAATTGACCAGAGGCCCGAATAGCCGAACCGTAAGTCGGGCCCACAGGTAGCCCGCTGCTGCTGGCCACAAGAAAGACCACACGAAAATCAGCAGCCAGAACCACCGGGGAGAGAAGAACAGCACTACAGCAGGGATGACCAGCACTGCCAAAATTGCCAGAGACCGGGGGGCAGCCGCCCAATGCCTTGGACTAGGGCCGCCTTCCACAGCTGCAGGAAGCGAAGGGAGGGATTGGCGTTGATTACCGGCGGCAGGAAGGCCAAGGCCATCAGCAGGCAGAACACCAGAAACAGCACGCCTCCCCAGAAGAAGAGTTGGACAGAAGGGGGCAGACTGCCGATGGCCTGGAAGTCCAGATAGAACAGATACGCCAAAGCCAGGATGGCCACCCAACATTTCGTGGCGGGCTTGAAGAGCTGCCGGAAGTGGGAAAAGTACCCCCGGATATGCATCAGGGGCACCGGCCACCATGTCTACCATGGAGCTATATAGCGCGCACCAGGAGGCCCCCGGCGGTGACCACTGGCAGGGAGCAGAGCAGAGTGAGGATGCTGAGGACGAAGAAGTCCAGCAGGGTGGACAGGGCGGACATCACAGGGGAGTCCAGATCAAACAGGTGGCGCACAGGCGTTTTCTCCTTTCTGTAGGGCTTCCAGCTGGCGCTTGTAGATCAGCAGGAAAACGATGTGGATGACCAAGGTTAGCGTCCAGGAGACGGATAGGACCAGTACAGGCTCTCGATGGTCCCCACAGCTTTGAAGATGGTATACAGCCAGATGACCCGCAGTCCACAGGCACCGATCAGTGTGGTGACGGTGGGGTTGATGGTTTTGCCCAAGCCGCGGATGGAGCCGCAGGCGGTTTCCATCATGCCGCCTATCCACTGGAACTGACTGATAGCCAGGACCCGGGTCACACCGGCGGCCATCACGGCCTCATAGGCGTCATCCGCGGGCTTGACGTAGATGCCCAGCAGCTGGGGCTGGAAGAGCCGCGCAGCGACGCACATCACCAGACCCAGGCCCACCGTCAGTCCCATGCAGATCCAAAAGACCTGGACCGCCTGCCGAGGCCGTTTGGCCCCCAGGCTCTGGCTGGTGAAGGTGATAGTAGCCTGATAGAAGGTGTTCTGGGCGGTGTGGATAAAGTTCTCCAGCCCGGAGGCGGCGGAGTTCCCTGCGATGACGGCGGAGCCGAAAGAGTTTACGGCAGACTGGATCATCACGTTGGCGATGGAGAAGATGATGCCCTGGATGCCGGCGGAGAGGCCGATCTTCAACATGAGCGCGGCTTTGTCGGGGTAGAGGCGGATCTTCCGCAGGTCCAGACGGCATATGGAATTGATCGTGCACAGCCGGATGATCACCAGAACGGCGGAGAGCAGCTGAGAGACGGAGGTGGCGATAGCCACACCTGCCACACCCAGATGAAAGACAATAACGAATAGCAGGTTCAGTCCCACGTTCATCGCACCGGAAACGATCATGAAGATTAGGGGATACAATGTGTCCCCCACTGCCCGCAGGATGGCACTGCCGAAGTTATAGGCTACCAGGGCGGGGATGCCAAGAAAGTAGATCTTCAAATAAAGAGAGGAGAGCGGCAGCACATCCATTGGAGCCCCGGCCAGCTCCAGCAGCGGTGTGGAGAAAAGAATCCCACGACACCGGCCATCAGCCCCAGGATCACGCTGAGGACGGCGGAGCAGTGGACCGTCTGGGAGATGGCCTCCTGATCCCCGGCACCGTAGTACCGGGCGGTGAGATAGTTGGTGCCGATGGATACGCCGTTGAACAGCGTCACCAGCAAAAAGATAATAGAGGTAGTGGCCCCTACTGCTGCCAGAGAAGTGCTGCCGGCATAGCGGCCTACCACTACGGAATCCGCCGTGTTATAGGCCAGCTGCAAGAGGCCGGTGAGCATCAGGGGGATTGAAAAGCGTAAGATGGGGCGGAAAAGCGGTGACTGATCCGGCTGACTGTATGTGATTTGTTTCAAAATGTTTCCTCCCTTTGGGAGAAGTCCCCTCAAATTGATTTATCATCTGCAAGTATTGCAGAAAGAAAAATAAATGTCAAGAGAGAGGCTGATCTTGAAAAAAGCACGGAAAACTGCACAGATAAAATTTGCGTAAAATTTTCGATAACAGTGGACTGCTTTTTTGAGGAAATCGGTTGAACATGGAATAAACCAAAAATGTTTCAGAAATATATTTCGGAAACGGAGATAAAAACTGGGAGATTCGTAATATTGACAGGCTTTTGAGGAAAAGTTATAATCTTTTTACAGGAAAAAAAACAGATAAAAAACAAAACCAATCACAGGATAGTACTAGCAAAAAAATTTGTTTCAGAAATAAAATGTGAGGAAGGGCTCTATGAAGATCACCGTCCGGAAAATCGCGGAGGAAGCCGGTGTGTCACCGGCCTCCGTCTCTCGCTATATTAACGGATCTGAGGACGTCAGCTCTGAGATTGCCAGCAAGGTGGAGAGCGCCCTGTTCTCCTTGGGCGGAAGTCCGGTGGTCCGGCGGCCCCGCAAGCAGATCATCCTGATCCTGCTAACCCATCTGCGGTTTGACTTCTACGGGCGCACCTTGGCGGAGCTGCTGGAGCAGGAGCCGCAGAGCGAATACACCTTCATGCTGCTGCGCTATAACCCCCAGTCGCCGGAGACAGTGCGGAACTTCGTGAGCCGGATGCATCCCGTTGGCGTGATCTACTTTGAGGAGGAGATCGACAGCGGCATCCTGCAGTATCTCCAAAGCTGCGGCCTGCGGACGGTGATGTGCGGCGGCGTGGCCCTGGACCACCAGTCCGACCGAGTCCATGTAAATGACATCGCCGCCGCCTATGAGGGTACCAATTACCTGCTGGATCTGGGCCACCGGGAGATTCTCTTCCTCTCGGACGACGAGCAGAAGATCGGCGCTGGGTTCCAGCGGATCACCGGCAGCCGCAAGGCGATGGAGGAGCGGGGACTGGAATTCCCGGAGTCCCTGGTACTCCGGGCGGCGTCACCTTCGAGGCCGGCTACCAAGCCATGGCCCAGCCCTGCGGGAAAAAGCAATTCACCGCGGCATTCGCCTTCAGCGATGAGCTGGCGGTGGGCGTCATGGCGGGCCCTGTACGACGCGGGGCTGCGGGTGCCTGAGGATATATCGGTCCTGGGCTATGACGACCTGACCATCGCAACCCGGATCCGTCCGGCGCTGACCACCATCCATCAACCCATCGATGTGTTCATCGAGAAATCTCTAGAGTTGTTCCGCCAGCCGCCGAAGTCGATCCACTCGGAGATTCTGCTGCCTCACTCCATTGTGGAGCGGCAGAGCTGCCGCCGGCTCAGCGATCCGGTGCCAAAATCTGTTTGATCCCTCGGAATGGGGTGTTTAAGGAAACGAATCAACAAAAGGAGAATCGGTATGAAAAAGAAGATTACAGCATTGCTCCTGGCACTGACGCTGCTCCTTTCCGCAACAGCTCTCACCGGTTGCGGCGGCCGGCGAAAGCTCCGACGGTCCCGTCAGCCTGACCCTGTCCCTGTGGGATGAGGCCCAGCTGCCGGTGATCCAGAAAATGTGGACGCTTTTAACGCGCCACGAGGAGAGATCAAAGTCAACATCGAGCAGATCCCCTGGGCACCTACTGGACCAAGCTGGATGCCTCTCTGGAGACCAATGAGGCCCCGGATGTGTTCTGGATGAACACCTACGTCCAGAAATAATGTGGACGCCGGGGGTTCTGGAGCCTCTGGACAGCTACATTGAGGGCGAGAGCTTTGATATGAGCGTCTATGCCGAAGGGCGTGTGAACGCCTACAATGTGAACGGCCAGCAGTACGCCCTGCCCAAGGGGCTGGATGCTGTGGCGGTGGCCCTGAACACCGAGCTGTTTGACCGCTACGGTGTGGAGCTGCCCCAGGAGTGGCTGGACCTGGATGACATGCGGGACATCGCCACCCAGTGCGGGACGCCATCGCGGCCGCCGGAGGCAGCGAGTACCCCATCGTCATGGAGCTGGACGCCCAGCCGTCCTGGATGAACTTCCTGTATCAGAACGGCGGCAACTACCTCAGCGATGACGGCAAGACATGCGGCATCGCCCTGCCGGAGTCCAAGGACGCCATCCAACAGGTAGTGGACCTGATGAACGATGAGCAGATGGCTCCCTACTCCGTGCTGACGGAGACCAAGGGGGCACCGACCTCTTCATCTCCGGCCAGGCGGCCATCGTCTTCATCGGCTCCTGGAAGTCCGGCGTGCTGGAGGACAGCTCTCTGGCGGCAGACGGCAATGTCCAGCTGATCCAGATGCCCTCCATGGCTGTGGACAACAAGACCAACATGGGCGGTCTGGGCTATGTTATGTCTGCCAACTGCGAGAACAAAGGAAGCCGCCTGGGAGTTGATGAAGTACATCACCGGCGAAGAGGCCATGAGCCACGAGGCGGAAGAGGGCATCGACATCCCGGCGTACCTGTCCGCACAGGAGGGTATGTGGCCAACTTTAAAAATATCAACGCGCAGGTATTTATGGACGCATCCGCCAACGGCTTTGCCTATCCCTCCAACGGCAATTTTGACTGGACCACCATCGTGGATGACGCCATGCAGGAGGCATTCGGTCAGGTGAAGACTGTGGACGAGGCTATGGATGAGGGGGTTGCGGAGGCACAGGCCATTCTGGACGAGGTCTTTGGCTGAGCCCGGCAGAGACAGAGACGACCCGGCGAAAACGTGACCTTCCGTCTTGCGGCGGCCCCTCCGGGGCCGCCGCGGACAGGGGAGTCCGTGGGCCCAAAAGCGCGCTCCGATTCAGAACGCGGTTTTGCGCCCAGGGCCTCCCGAGAGACGATACGGGGAAACAGGAGGAACGCCCATGAAAATCAGGCACGGCATTTCGGCAGGCTCAGACGCGCGGAGATGTGCACTGCGTACATCTTCATCCTGCCCATGTTTGCGGGACTGCTGCTGTTCAGTATCATTCCCTTCATTCAGAATATCCTCTACAGCTTTCGGAAGATGGGGACCTTCGGGGAGGGACCTTCATCGGCCTGAAGAACTATCAGGACCTGCTGAAGGACGACACCTTCTGGCTGGCGCTGCAGAACACGGTGTTCTATGCCGTGGTGGGCGTGCCGCTGGTCATCATCTTCTCCATCTTTTCTGGCCCATCAGATCAACAAGAAGATCCGGGGCCGCACGATCTACCGGACTCTGCTGTTTATCCCGGCAATTACCATCCCGGCAGCGATCGGTATCTTGTGGCGGTGGATTCTCAACTATCAGTACGGCATCTTCAACTGGATCTTGGAGAAGCTGGGCTTTTCCCGGATCTCTTGGCTGGGTGATGTAAAATATGTTCGATGGGCAATCATCCTGGTGGTGGTCTGGTCCATGGTCAGCTACTATGTTATCATCATGCTGGCAGCTATGCAGGGCATTGACAGCTCCTATTATGAGGCTGCCCGTCTGGACGGCGCCAGCAGCCGTCAGGTGTTTTTTAAGATCACTCTGCCCATGCTGACCCCCATGATCTTTTTCTCCGTCATCATGGTGACGATCGGCATTCTGCAGATCTTCGATTTCATCTACCTGATGGTGGACCGGCAGACGCTGTCGTACACCTACAGCATGAGTCTGGTGACGTACTTCTACGAGTGCGCCTTCAATAAGAGCAAGCATGCGGGGATACGGGGCGGCCATCTCCGTGGTGCTGGCTGCCATCATCATGGTGATCACCATGATCCAGATGGTCGGCAAGAAGTACTGGGTCAGATCTGGCGAGTGAGCGGGGGAGGCAGCCATATGAAACAGAAAAGAGACCGCCTGAACGACGAGAGCAGGCTTTCGCGCTTCACCACTCATGTGGTGCTGATCTTTGCGTCGTTCTGGCCTTTGGCCCCTTCGTCTGGATGTTTCTGACATCCATCAAGACGTACGAGGAGACCATTCAGATCCCCATGAAGTTCCTGCCGGAGATTCCCCAATGGGTGAATTTCAGCATCGTCTCCGATAAGCTGAATTTTCCCCAGCTGTATCTGAACACCATTCTGGTGACGATCATGATGATCGTGGGCCAGATCCTGATCGTCACGATCTGCGCCTATGCCTTTGACCGGCTGAATTTCCCGGGCAAGAACGTCCTCTTTATGGGGATGCTGGCACTGATGATGGTGCCCGGTCAGATCTTCATCATCCCCCGCTTCAAGCTGATGGTGAATCTGGGCCTGACCAACACCCTGGTGGGCCTGGTGCTGCCGGGACTGTTCAATATCTTCGGCGTGTTCCTGATGCGGCAGTTTTTCTCCACTTTGCCGCGGGAGCTGGACGAGGCGGCCCGCATCGACGGGTGCAGCTACTTCCGGACCTACTGGAATGTGCTGCTGCCCCCTAGTGAAGCCGGGGCTGACCACGCTGGCCATCCTGGGCATGCTGAACACCTGGAAGGACCTGATGTGGCCCCTGATCAACAACTCCCAGGCGGACAAGATGACGCTGGCAGCGGGCCTTGCCATGCTGATCGGCGAACATACGACGTATTATGAGCAGGTCATGGCCGGCGGCGTCATCGCTGTGCTTGCCTCTGATCGTACTGTTTGTGATTTTCCAGCGGCAGTTTGTACAGGGCATTGCCCACAGCGGCATCAAAGGCTGAGACAAACTGCGAAAAAAGAAAGGGAAGTGAGCGTATGTTTTACCGGTACCCGATCAATGATGTCCACATCCACCTGTTCGACCCCAAGGACATCGACGAGTGCATCGCCATGGTGGATGAGTGCGGATATACCAACTGGACGTTCCTGGCCTGTACGGTCATCGACAGTCCCTTCGCTCTGGCCCAGAATCTGCTGTGCGCCCTGATGAAGCTGAAGGAGGGCGGCCGCTGCCAGGCGTTCGGTTCCTTCCACTACAATGGGGATGTGGTGCCGGACGCGGATGACCTGCTGCGGCAGATCCAGTGGTTCGACCAGGCGGGCTTCGACGGCATCAAGATGCTGGATGGCAAGCCCGGCGTGCGCCGTCGGCAAAATCTGCGGCTGGACGCCCCCAACTACGACAAAATGTTCGACTACGCCCAGCGGACCCAATTCCCTATCCTGTATCACATCAACGACCCCATCGAGTTCTGGTATCGGGACCGGCTGCCCCAGTGGGCGGTGGAGAAGGACTTCTTCTACGGCGACGGAACTTTCCCCCACAAGTTCGAGATCGATGAGGAGACTTTCGGCTTCCTGCGCAAGCATCCGAATCTGAACCTGTGCATCCCGCACTTCTTCTTCATCTCCGACCAGCCGGGCCTGTGTCTGCGAGATGCTGGACCGCTATCCCAACCTGTTCTTTGACATCACTCCGGGATGGGAGATGTTTGAGAACTTTGCCAAGGACCGGGAGTACTGGCGCAGCTTCTTCTCGGAGTACTCCCACAAGGTCCTCTTCGGCACGGACACCTTCTCCGACCATTGAGGGAGACCGTCACCTGCCTGCGCCGGGTGATGGAGACTGACGAGCCCTTCGTTGCCTTTGAGGAGAACTGCGTGGGCCTGGACCTGCCGGCGAAGACCCTGCGGGACATCTATTTCAACAACTACCACAAGTTCATCCGTCGGATGGACAAGAAGATCAACGTGGACATGGTGCTGGAATATGCCGACACCCTGTATGACCGCATCCCCGTGGGAGAGAACCGCCAGATGATCTCCGACACCATCGACTATCTGAAGGCGGAGATCGGCAAATTCCGGTAACGGCAGAAGAGAGGACTATTCGTGAAACTGTGTGTGATCGGCGGGGCCGGTGCCCGCTCCGCGTTTTTGACCAAATCTCTCGTGAAGAGCGCCCGGGACATCCGGGTGGACCACATTGTCCTGCTTGACAACGACCAGCAGAAGCTGAAGACTTACGGGGAGATCTCCCGGGAGCTGGCTCGTCGGCTGGACCCGGACCTGACCTTTGAGGTCACCTCCGACGCCCGGGCCGCCCCTGACGGGAGTGGACTACATCATCACCACCATCCGGGCCGGCGGGGACGCCGGGCGGCTGTTTGATGAGCAGACCTGCCTGGCCCACGGCGTACTGGGACAGGAGACCACGGGGTGCCGGAGGCTTCGCCATGGCCATCCGGTCCGTGCCCACCCTGGTGTACTACTGCACCCTGGCCCGGGAGGTGGCCAACCCCGGCCATCTGATTTTCAACTTTACCAATCCCAGCGGGATCATCACCCAAGCCCTGCGGTCCAAAGGGTTCGACAACGTGTACGGAATCTGCGACGCCCCCAGCGGCTTCATCAAGCAGCTGAGGAGATTCTGGAGATCCCCTACGGCACGCTGGATATCGAGTGCTACGGCCTGAACCACCTGTCCTGGTTCCGCAATGCCAAAGTCAACGGCCGGGACGTGCGGCGGGGAGCTGCTGGACAATCCCCGGACCTATGAGCATTCGGAGATGCGGCTCTTTACCCGGAGATGGCCCGGATCAGCGGAGACTGCATGCTCAACGAGTATCTGTACTTCTACTACCGGCGGGTGAAGTCTCTGTCCGTGATCCAGAAGGCGGATCATCCCCGGGGAGAGATGATCTACCTCATCAACCGCGAGCTGGAGGAACAGCTGGCCCGACTGGAGCTGCCCCGGGATTTCGAGCAGGCGTTCAGCCTGTATATGACCGCCTACGGCAAGCGGGAAAACGCCTATTTCTCTGTGGAGAGCGGAGCCTGCCGGGAAAAGGTGTGGAATCCGCCCACGGTGGAGGAGTTCCTCACCGCCCCGGATGAGGGCGGCTACGCAGCGGTGGCCTTGCGGTTCATCCGGGCCATCACCGATGGGGAGAACTGCCGGATGGTGCTGTCCGTTCCAAACAACGGGGCCATCGACGGTCTGCGGGATGACGATGTGGTGGAGATCACCTGCGATATCCGCTCCGACGGCGCCCATCCCGTCCGCATTGGTGCCATCGACGAGTTTCAGCTTCAGCAGATCAAGCGGCTGAAGTACTTTGAGCGGTGCACCATCCAGGCCATCTTGGAAGATGACCGGGATGCGGCCGTCAAAGGCCTGGCCCTGCATCCGCTGGTGAACGACTTCGAGCTGGCGGAGACGTTGACGGATATCTTCTTTGACAAATACGCGGAATTTATCCACATGAACGAGACGCCTTAAAGACGGATCGGAGAGAGTGTATGTACGATTTCAAGACCTTTGCACAAATGAATCTGGACTTGATCTTCCAAGGCTTTGACCGGATGCCCCAGCCCGGGGAGGAGGTCTTTGCAAAGCGATTCACCATGCAGTTGGGGGGAGGCCCCATCGTCTGCCCCATCGTGCTGGAGCAACTGGGCTTCCGGGTCCGGCTGGGGACGTTTCTGGGGCAGGACGATGTGAGCAACCTGTGCCGCCGCCTGCTGGACCAGCGGGGCTTCTCCAGCTACGACGAGTTCGCCCAGGACAACCCGGACCCGGTGGTAGTGACCAGCGTGTTCTCTTGGGAACACGACCGGGGATTTCTGGCCCACAATGAGGGGGCGTCTATGAGAGCATTTTGGATCCGGAGACCGTCTATGGCTTCCTGCGGACGCCAAGGTGGTGTTTGCCCCGGTGGGGCAGCCGGAGGTGACCCGCCGCCTTCATGAGGAGGGAGTGAAGGTAGTCTACGACAGCGGCTGGAGCGATGACCTGTCCATTGACGGCATCAAGGCGTTCCTGCCCTATATCGATGTCTACACACCCAATGACAAGGAGGCACGGAAGCTGGCCGGCACAGATGACCTGGAGGAAGCTGTCCGCTTTCTGGCGGGCTACACGCCTCACCCGGTGGTGACGCTGGGCAAGGGGTGGCTGCGCATACTGGCACGACGGTTCCATCCGCTATGTATCGGCCATCGATGAATTCCGGGCGGTGGATACTACCGGCGCCGGAGACAACTTCCTCACCGGCATCATTTACGGCTTGCTGACGGAGGAGCCCCTGGACCGCTGTGTGCGGCTGGGGAACATCTTCGCGGGTAAGTCCACCACGGCGGTGGGCTGCTTTGGCGCGGCGGTGACGCCGGCACTAATCCGAAAATATCTGTGAGGGCGGGGGAGGATACGGCTGTGCGCATTCAGCCGGACCGCCTGGAGGAGACCTTTGCGACCCAGGTGGACGACGACAGCCCCTCCCTACGGGGAACGGCAGATGGCTGACCAGCCGCCTCTGCGCCCTGGGCCTGATGGTGGAAGAGGACGACGCGGCGGAGATTTTGGGCCGGGCCTCCTATGCGGGCTTTTCACCGGAGGCGGGCGTCAGCGCCATTGCGAGCCACCAATATCGTCCTGGACCGGGGCCAGATCCGAGAGGAGATTCGGCAGCGGCGCCACCAGCGGTACTTCCGGGCCTGCCGGGCCAGGGGGTATGAGACCTGGACGGTCACCACCTTCGGCGGTAGCGATAACAGATTGCCGGTAGCCAATGGTATCACGGGCATCGTGATGCCCTCCGCCATGCACTGTCGCCGCTCCTGTCAGGGGATACACTTCTGTTCAGGAGATGGTCGCAGTGACAGAAATCACGGCGGATCTGGTATTGAACCGGGACTGAAGCAAACCGGCTTTCCGCAATTTTGAGAGGAGGGAGACATGGCACTGAAGCTGATTATCGTTTCTGATTTCGTCTGTCCCTACTGTTACTGGCTGGAGACACTTCTGGACCGGCTGGGGGAACAGCTGGAGATTATCCATGTGCCCTACCAATTGACAGAACCGCCAGCGCCCCGGATAGACGTATGGAACGATCCCGTCCGACGAGTACGATACGCTGAGACCCTGGGGCCCGTCTGTCAGGCTCAGGGGTAGAGATGTGTCTGCCGCCCCGGGTGATTCCCCGGCCATACACGGACCTGGCTTTCCAGGGCTGGTGCTTTGCTGGGGAACGGGACAGAGGAGAGTCCTTCTATAAAGCGGTGTTTCAAGCCTATTTTGTAGATGAGCGGGATATTGGAGATTTGTCTGTGCTGACGGAACTGGCAGAGAACTGCGGTCTGTCAGGGCAGGACTTCCGCGCAGCCTTGGTGGCAGGGTCTTATACAGAGACCGTCCGCCGGCAATCCCGCCTGTCCCGGGATTTGCTGGGTATTCACATGGTGCCTACCATTTTATCAGGAAAAAAACGACTGGAAGGCTTTGTTCCGAACTTGATAGAGCTGAAGGCATGGTTGGATGCGGTGCGTTGAGATGCCTGAACGTAAGCATCAAATACAAAAAACAGGTAGACAGGTATGAGAAAATAGTGGAGGAAAAGTCACAGGCGAAGGGGAGGGGGACAAGAAGGTAAAGTGAGGATCTATCTTCTGTGTTTCAATATCCACTGTAAATTATTAAAAGCGGCGTTCCATTCGATGGAACGCCGGCCCATCATTCTCTTCCTTAAACACCTGAATCAGTTATGAACAAACACCCGTATAAACTCGTTGAGCGTAGTCCGTTGTTCCTCTTCATACGGTTTAGTGCGGGATCCTGCAAATTGTCTTCATAACGATATACAGTTTCTTTGCTCACGTCGAGCCGTTTTGCCAAAGATGCACGCGACATCCCGCGATCTTTCCGAAGACGACGTAACCTTAATCCAAAATCAAAAACTCCATCTGCCGACATACGGTCACCCTGTATGCATTGTAATCCTCCAGCATAGTTGTTATATGATGTGAAGATATGTAAATATTAGTCAAATTAGGTTGACATTTACCGGATATTATAATACAATGCTAACAAAAATATATGAACGCCAGCACCTGTACAGGCTGCTCACTTAATCACTATGCGTATCTTCAAATGAAAATTCTTCCAGTTCTGGATAGTCAAAAATTCAGATAACGTAAGACTGAATGCAGATGCGATCTTGTGAAGCGTCTTTATTTTTGGATTGAATGTCTTGTGATTTATGAGATTATCAAGTGTTGAGTAGCTGATACCACTCATGGCAGACAACTGATATATTGTGAAGTCACGTTGCCTACATAGCTCCAAAATCCGTTTGACAATAATTTGTGAATATTCGTCCTTCATCTCTCTACCTGCTATCAATGAGTAATACCTTAAATGGTGTTTTCTCTATGATAGCAATAAAAATGCGCGCTATTCCCGTGCACGGAATAGCGCGTGATGGAATGAACGGTATGAATTATGTTGCTTGAATAGAAAATAGAATGTGTTGCATCACTCAAGAGACCAAGGATTATAATAGATTTGAGATTGAAAAAGAGTGGGGAAACAGCTATGAAAGAAATTCGCATACTCATTGGCGGAATGGGAAATGCTTTGCCAGGCCGATGGTCGATCTTCTGACTAGCGAACGGAGAGGATGGAGAATGTATACGGGCTCCATTTTCGAATTGTTGGCGCAGTGGACAGTAGAGGTGGAGTGATTGCACCGAATGGAATTTCCAGTGTGACGTTATCGGAAGCCAAAAACAGGGGAACTTTGGCAGATATCCCCGGCTTGGGTATTCAGGGCCTTACGGCATTGGAGATGATCGAGCAGTGCAGCGCGGATGTCTATTTAGATGGATTGCCGCCATATCTGCCCACTGGGGAGCCGGGGACTTCTAACATCCGAAGGGCTTTGGAACGGGGAATGCATGTGGTGACCGCAATAAAGCGCCGCTTGCCCTTCATTGAAAGAACTGTTTTCCTTGGCGGCACAACAGGGGCTCCAAATTCGCTATGGAACAGCGGCCAGCGCAGGACTGCCTACTCTGGAGATGGGTAAACTGTTGGGACGTTGGCTGCGGTCGCGGCCATCGAAAAGGCCCAGTCCACCGACGGCACTGCCATCCGCGATGCGCTGGCCGGTCTGTCCATCGATCTCGTCACGGGCTCTTTGAGTTTCGATGCCAACGGCGACGCAGTCAAGAGCACCGCCTACATCAAGCAGGCGATCAATGGCAGCTTCCAGTTCTACAAGGTGCAGTCCGCCGACTGATCCATTGCCACGCAATACTGACCACAATGGCCTCCGGTCGGGGGGGATTCCCTCCGACCGGTGCACCGTTTCATCCGGCAGCGCCCGAACCCGCTGCCGGATGAAACCATTCTTTTATCGTCGTGTCCAAGCTGGCTCATTTCAGTGAGCGGTTCGCGGTTTGGACATGGCGATAAGCAAATAACAGGAGGTTCCCCTATGGGTGTTCTCAAGCAATGGCTGCCCTATGTCCTGTCGGGCATTTCGGCCGGCGGCCAATATGCGCTGATCGCCGTCGGCTATACGATGGTCTACGGCATTCTGCGCCTCATCAACTTCGCACATGGCGATATTTTCATGGTCGCCGGTCTGATTATGGTCTATCTTTCGGCGACGATGCCGCTGTATGCTGCCCTGCCCGCCGTCGTGATTCTGACGGTCGCGCTCGGCTTTGCGGTGGAGCGCTGCGCATATAAGCCGCTGCGGCAGGCTCCGCGCATGTCCGTTATGATCTCCGCCATCGGCGTAAGCTATCTGCTGCAAAATCTTGCGTATTACGTCACCGGCGGCGTTCCGAAACAGTATCCGGAACTGCCGTGGATTTCCGACACCATCACGATTCTCGGCGCATCTACCAAGCGCGTAACCGTCATTACCCCCGTTCTGACGCTGGTGCTGGTCGTGGCGCTCGTGATTCTCATCAAGCGCACAAAGGTCGGCATGGCCATGCGCGCAGCCTCAAAAGACTTTGAAACGGCGC
>VOFE01000238.1_pt1 | contig 28001 bp, 47 predicted proteins | sample 5384071 | NCBI WGS metagenome assembly VOFE01 (sample SAMN12384724, study PRJNA508395) | human gut metagenome | isolation source: healthy gut D | host: Homo sapiens
GTAAACGGGTTACTCACTCCCAGAGATGTCACAAATCCCTGGATATAATCTGTATGATAAAAATCAGCACAAGCGTACTCATAAAAAACAGAGTGTTCAAAAGCGGGCAGGCAAGACTCGCCACCAGATAGGCACCATTTTTCATTTTTCCGCAGATACTTTAAAAAATCAGTCCTGTGATCCATCCTTCCAGGAATCTCGGAACGATACATACTACTGCGGTTCCCAGCGGATTGATGCTGAATAACATGGTTCCGAAAGCACCCATACCGAAGCACTGCATAAAACTGGTGATACCGAATGCCAGTCCGCAGATCGCACCGCCCAAAGAGTCCGAGAATCATCGCCCCAACTGCTACCGGTACCGTCAGAAACGTAATAGATAATCCAAGTGTCCGGAAATATCCCAGCGGGGTAAATGCCATAACGAAAATAATGGTCACCATCAGTGCCAGTTCCACCAGATACCGTGTCCGTGATGCATGTGTGTTGTTCATAGTTTCTTTTTTTCTCCTCTTCTGTCCGATGAAACGGCATACCACCATAAAATACAGCTATACGTTCCCTGTCTCTCGGCTCATTAAATTATAGAATATTGGGAATAAAACTGAACATCAGATACCTGTGGAAAAACAGACAGCTGTATAACATCTGCATATTCATACAGCTTCGGATAAGATTTCATGGATCCTCCGCATAGTTGCCGCCTGTCTATGGTCAGCACCATCATCGTCTCAAGTTTTTAAAAAATATTATCAAAATGGTTGATGCGTTTTCACACAGGAATAACGTTCTTTTCTACTATACCATCATTTTCTTAAATAGCAACAAAATTTCCGGAAAACATTGTATTTCTTTCGGAACATATCGAACGGAATATCGCTTGTTGCTTGCGTAAATCAAAATTGATCCACCGAGCCAATTATTGATATGCAACGCAACGAGAGAAACTATGCCTCACGAATTTACTCGTTATGCAACGCAAAAAAGCGGTACCAGAATCTTTCCCGATTCTGATACCACCCGATTTTAATCTTTAATATAATGTTTCTTTTAATTTTGCAATGGTCTGTTCCCAGTCCGGAACAAGCATATCCTGTTTCTTCACATAGATAACTTTATACATATTATCATATGGAATACGGTCTTTTACCAGTTTGTACTGTAACAGGGATGGAGACTTCGCAAGCAGAGACCACATCTCATCTTCCGGGATGTTATGAGTTACCAGCGGAAGAACATCTTCAGCAAAACTGTACAGTTCCGGAAGGCTCATATCCTTGATCTTTTCCATTATCTTGGTCAGAACGGTTCTCTGACGTTCGGTACGCTGATAATCGGCATTACCGACATAGCGGATACGCGCATAGGCTACTGCCTGTATACCGGAGCAGGTCTTTGTCCCACCTTTTATAAAGTAATAGCTGTTTGGATCCAACTTTCTCAGATTACACATCTCTGTGATGTAATTATTGGCAACTCTCACTTCATCATCGGAAAGTGTCAGTTCCACACCACCCAGCTTGTCAATGATATCGATCATGCTGTTAAAATCAACAGATACATAACGATCCACCTGAACCTTGTAGTTCTGTGTCACTGTTTCCAGAAGCAGCACCGGCACCATTGGCATGGGCTGCATTCAGTTTTCTCATACCGCGGAATATTCATAGGTATCACGCATCAGAGAAATCATGCTGATCTGCTTTTCTCATAATTCAGAGACATCAGGATCATACTGTCTGAGTTTCCTGCCCAGGACTTGTCACGGCGGTTCCTACCAGCAAAACGTTATATACATTTCCGTCATTTGTAACCGGTTCTGAATCGGCAAACTCGGCCAGTTTTGCATCCAGTTCCTGTTGTTCTTCGTCCGATAAAACTTCTCCGGTTGCATCTTCGGATTCACTTCATCTTCAGCAGTTGTATCTTCCCCTACGTTTGTAAAGTCTTTCATCGCATCTTCATCCGATGTGTAATTACTGGATCTGTAGAATCCCATGGTAACTCCGTAAACAGCTCCGACCGCACCCAGGATCAGAACTACGATCACTACAAGAGCAATCAGCAGAGCTTTTTTCTTTGATGAATGTTTTTCATAATTTTTCCTCATTTGTACTGTCGCATCGCAACAGTTCCGTTACTGGACCACGATTGTCAGTTTTGCTTCGTTGGAACGGTTTCCGTCCGTATCAACGACGTATACGTCTGCTCATAAGTGCCTGGGTGTCTTTATCGAATGTGTCTCCGGAAATCTCGATTCGTTTGTACAGAGTTTCTTTGCTGTCCTTATCATCCGTTACACTTTCCACATAAGAGATACGGTTAATCGACTCTCCTTTTTTTTGATCGTCACACGGTTTGTTGACAGTTTTGATCCTAGGAGCTTCCGCCGAAAGATTATCTGTGGAATCGTCTTCCTCACTGTCATCTTCTGATGTTGTGTCAGTGCTTGCCTTCTCCGTGTCAGATCCGGCATCCGGTGTCACTGACGGAGTCGGAGTTGGCGTATCTGTCGCTTCCGGTGTTGCAGAAGGCTGTGCATCTGCACTCTCATCTGTTGCCGTTTTCTCTGTGGCATCTGATGTTGCTGCCTGGTCATCTGCAGCCGCACGATACGTTACTACTTTATTTGCTTTTCCCACATTGTTGCGGGGAGTCTCTTGCAACATATACAATCATAGCAGTCTGTCCGTCTTCGTTGGGATATACACTCAACAACCAGGCTTTCTGTCACATCACCATCTTTATTATCTGTCGCTGTCACTCCGTCCAGAAGTCCGTCATAGCTGTCACCTGCTGTATACACGATCTCGTTATCCTGGAACTGGATCTCCGGCGGCGTATTGTCTTCCAAAACTTCATAAAGCCCACAAAGCCCATCAGTCAAGACACAGAATCACCATAATTGCTATGATACCTTTTTTCATTTCTTTTCCACGCCTTCCTCTGTTTAATCTTCATGTCCATACTTGCCGTATTTTCCATATTTTCCATAGTATTTGCCATAATATTTACCGTAGTAGCCCTGTTTGGACATATCTACTTTATTCAGAACAACACCAAGGATCGGACAGTTACTCTTTTCCAGCTGCTGCTTTACATCCTGTAGCAAACCGATAACTGATCACCGGATTCGATGACGATCATCGCACCATCACATTCTTCCGCGATAATCGCGCTGTCGATAACGCTTCCCAGAGGCGGGGTATCGATCAATATGTAATCATATACTTTTTGAGGGAATCCAGCATCGCTTTAAAATGACGGCTTCCAGCAGTTCTGCAGGATTTGGCGGAACCGGTCTGGCAAATATAATACTCAGATTCTTTACATTGGTGGAGCAGATCACATCGATCAGAGGTGCCTGTTTGAAAGATAGTGAGTCAGTCCTTTTTACAGAACTTCTCACTTTTGTTCTTCCCACCAGTACAGATTTTCTCATATCCGCATCGATCAGGATCACTTTCTTTCCAGCTTCTGCCATGGAAACTTTGCCAGATTCATGGTCACAACTGCTTTTTCCTTCATTTGGCGTACAGCTTGTTACTGCGATCACTTTTTTATCTTCTCCACAAAACTGGAGATTGGTACGGAGAGACTTGTAGGCTTCTGTTCGCTGTAGTCCATCTCCTGCACTTTAATTTCTACATTCCACAGCTTTTTTATCTCCTTTTATGTTTTTTCGCACGTTTTTTTCTTCTTTTATCCGTCTGTAACAGAGGAATGGTTCCCAGAGTACTAAGCTGCAGATAACGTTCTACATCCTCTGCTGTCTGAATGGTATCATTCATAATAAAGCGGATCAGGATAATGGCAACTGCGATCATACATCCCAGGACACCACCGATCAGACCATTCTTTGAAACACTCGGACTGTATTTTTCAGCCGGGATATTGGCCTCATCTACAACGTTAACTGCTTCGGAATTCATAACATTTTTGATATGTTCTGCGGCTGTATCACGCACTGCATTGGCAATGTCTCTTGCCATATAAGGATCCTATCCAGTACACTGATGGTAATGATACGGGTATCTGTCGTCGTATTGATACGGAAAATCTTGTTTACCAACTGTTCATGTGTCATATCCAGACCAAGCTGTGCAACAACCGCTTCCGTAACGGTACGGCTCTGGATCATCTCTGCATAGTCTTTTGTCAGCAGGGTGCTGGTCTGCATATCTGCGCTGGTCAGTGTATCGTTGTTCTGTTTTGCCAGCACATACATCTTGGTTACGGACTGATACTGAGGGGTGATAAATACTTTGTTCGTTCGATTGCCACCAGACCCAGGACAAGCCCGGACAGGATAATGATTCCCAGGTGACTCAGCAGTACAGAGAAAATCTCCCTCAGATCGATCTCGATCTCATCGTTGTTCATCTGATTTTGTTCCATATTCTTTCTCCTATCTTCCTTCCTCTATGATCTCACGGGGATTTCTGATCAGAATCTTATCTGCATACTCCTGTCCCTATAGTCTTCTCCATATATTGGGCACAACGGCCCATCTGGGGTTTTCTGTATTATGTGCATCACTGCCTACAAATGCAGCAGGTTCTGCTTCATAACCTTTTTTACAGAATCTCTTCTATACCCCAGCCTTCCACACCCCGCTGATACTGTCCGCATTCATCTGTATGTATGCGCCCCATATCCACCAGCTGTTCGAGATGTTCCAGATTCTTTTCTGATAACCGGATAGCGTTCTGCATGTGCAATGATCGGTTCATATCCGTTGCTGATCAGCTCCATAACATCTTTCCTGAATAAAAACGAAAATCATGTGCTTCGAAAATTCTTGTCAGTACAAAACCGCGTGCATCTCCCATGGTTGGTCTTTTCCTGCATTCAGAGTTTCTACCATATCCAGATTGGCGTGAAAACTGCATCCCAGAATGAGCCTGAGATCCGGTGCACCCTCTTTGCTGCCTGCTGAACCTGAAGATACTGCTGTCTTGATCTTTTCCATCGGTGTCTCAAAAACATCCTTCTTCGAAAATGCGAAGTTGCGAAAATCGTCCGCACTCCATCGTTATATTCCATCTGAAGGATCTTTTGTGATTTCAATCGTATCCGCAACCATCATCCACATGAGGAATAATATGTGTGGATATCATACAAAACCTTTCATATCCTTTCCTTTTCTGTTCTTTTCTGCTCGCAATCGTTTTATTATACAAAAGTCTTATATTTGACAAGCAAAAAGATTGCACAAAAAAATTAACAGAATCTTTTATTGTTGCTGGGGCACGGAGTGGACAGTAATCTTTATTTCATGATCCCATGCCATCCAGACTCCGGCGATCCCTCCTGTCAGTTTTCTTTCCTGCCAGAAGTGCTCCTGTCGCCGGAGCATCCACACCGAGAACAAATCCCCAGATGTGCCGCCACCATAGATGACATACCAGAAGGGCTGCATTCATGACGATTTCTCTTTCGTTCATCCGCTTCATATCTGCGATTACCGGCAGTGCGCTTACTATTCCCACCAGCAATCCTGCCGTACCGTTCCTTCCAAGACCGATTTTTCTCCGATCCATTCCAGCGGATCTTTAACATCCTGCAAAATTTCCGCAAATGGCAGACTGCCAGGAGAACGATTACCGATTGAGGAAACCACCTTTCAGTGCCTCATCCAGAGGAGTCAGGCGGAAGCAGCTGCAGACCCAGTCATATAAGAAAAATGCTCCAAGCGCAATTTATAGTACCCGCACTGCGGATCACCGTTGCAAATACCCGAAACCCATGGATCATTCCTCCTGTCCGGAAACCGGGAAAATTCCAAACCAGAAGAACCGCAAGAACCAGAACGGAATGCTCTGAAAGCAGTTTTCCCAGAGAAACACCGCACATCAGGGGACCGCCTGTCAGAAGATTCCCACAGGAAGCATGCATAAGCCTGCAAGAATCCCTTTGGCAAACAAAATGGTTTTTTCCCGTTCTCCAACATTCCCATTCCAACAGGGATCGGTGAAAGTAATGGTGCATCCAAGGGTTGCTCCCACGATATCCCACCGTACCGGCCGATTGCCGGATCCTGTGCCAGTTCTTTACAGCTGATAGCCGCCCATATCAATAGCCAGCACACCACCCAGCATCCCAGGATCAAGATGAAGGATCCTGTAAAGCGGAAACAATCGTATGTTCCAACCCAGTGAAAGCAACGGTGTTATACAGATCAACCCAGCCATAGAAAGCGCCGTCGTCCGAGAAGTTGAAACCCATCCTCGAATCGTCTGCCCAGACCAAACTTATTTCCCCTGCAAGCTGATCCACGCCGCCGATCAGGGCACAGATTGCCATCACCCACATCATTATCTTATCCATTTTCGTCTCCCCTCACTTTTACTATTATTTTTCCGCATCTGTGTAAAAGCCACAACGTATTTTTTCATACAACAAAGCAAATATGCTGCACATCCCCACAATATTCTCCATCCGCATGCAGTACCACCCCGGCTGATCCAGTTCCATCACGATCTCAGATCCGTCTTTCACATCAAATCCACGGATTCTTTCCCTGTTTTCCCATTGCCAGCAGCGGAAGCAGGGAAAAATGTTTTCCATTTTGTATTCCGGACGCACTGCTCAGAGAGATCTTTCCATCATCCGGTACACTTTCCTTGGTGCCATCGGAACCCCTGCCGCCTTCTGCCCCTCAGATTCATGGCTGCAGCAAAGATCATATTTTCATAACTCTCTGTTTCCCCTGTCTGTCGTTACATTCGCCTGAAAGGTTCTCATGGAAAACAGAGTCTGAACTGTCAGCATCAGATACGTCAGCTTTTCCCAAGTGAAATCTGTTCAGGATCTTTTTCAACTTTGAATGCAACGCCTTCTTACATACAATCGCATCCAGACCGGCACCTGCACTGATACCGAAGATTCTTGGCTTTCACACCCTTCCCAGCTTACTTTCCCCAAGATCGATCCGCTGCAGTTTTTTCTCCGTTTTGTTCCTGGTCGATACAGGCTGTGATTTCCGCAAATCTTCTCTGGTATCCCGAAGGATTCCGAGATTTCTGGCAAATCGTTACCGGATCCTGTGGGGATCACGCCAAGGCGGACACGGTCAAAACCGTAATGCCATTCAGCACTTCATTGATGATAGTTCCGTCTCCCCCCTACCACAAGCAGATAGGATGGGGTCTTCCTGAATCTTTTTCGCAGATTCTGTCCGGCCAGTTTCACTGCATGTTTTTCATAGCGGGTCAGATATGCGTTATATGCTATATTATTTTCCTGTAAATATTCTTTGTTTCCTTCCAGACCGCCACTGCACTTCCGGTACCGGCACCGTTATTTACAATAATCTGTATCTTATTCATAATTTATTTTTCCTTTGTCTTTTACTCAATGATTTTATTGTACCGCAGCCAAAGGCTTTTACAATCTATAAAATCTGTGCTACAATATTCACTGGATGTACTAACGATCTCGACACCAATCATATATCAAAGGAGTTTATTTATTTTATGCAAATTACATTTCCTTCTTATTATAAAAGTTTTCCTGTATCGCAGATGCCTGTCCGGATACCTGCTGTGCAGGATGGCAGATTATGATAGATGACAAAAGTCTGGAGCAAATACCGCCATTTTCAGGATCTTTCCGGAATCGGCTGCATAACGATATCAACTGGAAAGAACATGCCTTCCGCCAGTACGGGCATCGCTGTGCATTTTTAAATGATGAAAATCTCTGTGATATGTATATAGAAGGGGATCCGGATGCTCTGTGATACCTGCCGCAGATATCCACGGCACATTGAAGAATTCGAGGGTATGCGGAAATATCCTGTCCCTCTCCTGTCCGGAAGCAGCACGGATCATCCTCTCCCAAAAAGACCCGGTTACTTTTCGAACCTTTGAAAAAGAAACTGCCGAAGAAGCCTTACGAAGATTTTGATTACTTTCGTTCAGCGCGCTGATGGATACGCGAGATTATCTGCTCACTGTGCTTCAGGATCGCAGTGTTCCGGTACGATATCGATGGCAAACTTGGTGTGCACCCATGATTTTCAGCTGGCGGTGAATAAACAGGAACTTTTTTTCCTGGGAAACGATCCGCACGACATGAACAGTCCGGTTTCTTCTGCTTTTCGAAAGAAGATTTCCGGTCGATGTTTTCCGGATATGGATCGGGTTGATCTGATGAAACAGATCTGGAAACCATCGTTCCGAAACTGAGGTTCTCGCACCGGACTTAATCGGTTTTTTAAAGGATACACTGATTTTTCTTTGTATCACACCTGTCCGGAAGAAACATCCTATATGGAACTTCTCCTTGATTTTCAGGATACTTTCCCGGAATGGCAGATACAGAAAGAACAGTTGCGGTATACTGGCTGTATACATATTTCTGTGGTGCTGTGTATGATGAAAAATCTTTGCCAAAGGAAAAATGGTGGTGATCTGTACACTCTTCATCGAAGAGCTGGTGCTGGGACTCTATGCCCGAAACGAAAAAAATTGGAATCAAGGGATCTGGTGTCCGTCTGTTATCGATTCTCCCGGGAACTGAACACTCGGATCAGAACCTGAATACGCTGGAAGAACTGCTGGATCAGGAAGAGGTGTTTTCACTGAACGTCTGATGACACTGTGTAGCATCTGATGGTTGCTGTTATATCCAAATTCATCCTCCGACCACCATTGATATGTAAAGAACAGGTGGAAATTGTCCAAAACAATCCCCGCCTGTTCTTTTTTATACTTTTTATAAGATACGATGTTGGGGTCAAAGGTATTTTGACCCCTTTGATACCAGATTGCTACGTGCTTTGCACTTTCTTGCAAGCAGCTTGCATCAGCTTTCTGACCTTTTGACCCTGGTATCATATAATTCTGTCACCACACATCAGTACAGCAGGATCGGATATCCTTTATCGATCGTCTCATAGATAATCTTCGCCTGATCCGGCGGCAGATTGATGCATCCGTGACTTCCTTGGTTTTATAGGTGTCTCCGCCAAAGCTTGTCTGCCAGCTGGCATCGTGAAGTCCCTGTCCGTAAACAAACGGCATCCAGTAGGTAAACCGTGGTATCATATCCATACATCACTACTTAAGGTAAACGGACTTGCTTTTGTATGCAATCGGCCATGCCCCACGGTATGTTTCTCTTCCTTCTCCCGGAAGACCACTGACGATATCCGTTTCAGTCACCAGCGCCCCATTCTTGTACAGCCACAGGTGCTGCTGTTCCAGACTGACTTCTATGTAATTTCCGTTCAGGTCATCCGTTCCGTTTCTGGAATAGCCTGATTTACTGTATACCGGTTCTCTCGTCACAGCTGCCCCCACCATCAATATCTGCCAGAAGCTGTGCAGTTCTCCTTCCTGGTCAACCCGGTAACCATATTCATTACCTTCGATGGTGATCGCTTCACCGCCTGTAGTCGTGAAGGAACGTGGCCGATAGATAGTATTGTATTTGTGGCAAGATTCTTGATATACTCCTGCGCCTGTGCGGTATCAACGGATACACTTTCATCGGAAATCACCAGCCAGGAACAGATAGTCGCATTGTCCAGAACCTGAGTTTCTTTTCCGAATGTATACGTTACGGAAACTCCTTTGTACTTTGCAAAGCAGCATTTAACGTGGTTACTTTTTCCTGTAATTCCTGAGCATCCTGTGTAACAGCTGCTTTCCGGTAGAGATCTGATGTAATTTCCACGTTCAGTCCTGTTTTCGGAAAATCCCCTTCAATCTGCGGGCGGATCTGTTCCTCCACATATGCTTCCACAGCTGCCTGATCCATATGATTACCCAGCGTCTGCGGGACTATCACATAAAGCACTCTGATCGCTGTTATATTCCACGTATGCATCGGTTGAATCCACACGGTCTGTGGAAAGCTGAAAGTGTTCCTCCGTCAGTGCCGCAGAAAATATCTCATCGTTTCGTTCTACCTGATAAGCTACCGTAAGACCTTCCTGTTTCGGGAAGAAGCCGCCTTCTTTCCAGCGTTTGTCTCTCAGTGTTTCCAGATCCTGTTTCAGCTGTTTTTCGTTGATGCTGTAACCAAGATCACCGAGTGTGGTCTGATAATCCGTTTCCCCGTTTTCCTGAAAAGTAACCGGTACTTTCTTAAAATCATCTGCCAGCATCCCTGCCGTCTCTTCCACACTGCGTCCGGATACATCCTCTCCAAAATCTTGATCCGGCTTCCCATGGTTTTTGTTCCCATATAGTGTGCATAACCAAACAATCCTGCTACCAGTCCCGCCATAACAAGCAGGCAGACAACCAGCAGGATAATATATATTTTTTTGACTTTTTTTACTCTTCATTCGTCTTTCTTCCCTGCCCTTTTTTCTGTTGTTCTGACATCATCTGTCTAGAGCGTGTCTGAAAAATCATTTCCGCAAAAAACTGGGACTCGCAGCTCACGAAAAGCCTTTTCAGTCACGCTTATTATACCATACATTTATGAAAAAAGAAATAATGAAAATATAACAATTTTCTTTCTTCATAGAACGCTTTTTTAACAGGTTGACGAATCTTTCAGCAGACTGAAATTTATCGGATTATTTTGTACATATTTCTCTTTCAGTTCTTTCACTTTCGCCAGGTATGCCTTATCCTGTTTCTCTTCAGAAGTTCTGCACGGATCGGATCCTTTACTTCAGCAAATCCGGCTTCTTTGGCTTTGTTTTTCTTCTCAACCTTGATCAGATGATAACCAAACTGAGTTTTTACCGATCCTACCACATGTCCTGGTTCTGCCTGGAAGGCTGCGTCTTCGAATTCTTTCACCATCTGGCCTTTTCCGAATTCACCCAGGTCACCGCCCTGTGCACCGGATGGGCAGGTGGAAGATTCTTTGCCGCTTCTTCAAAGTCTTTTCTCCGTTCACGATGGATTCAAGAATAGCTGCACATTTCTCTTCGGAATCGGTCAGGATATGCTTTTGCATTTACCGTAGCTCCTTTTACAAACTGTGCTTTGTTCTGTTCATAGTAATCTTTCACTTCCTCATCAGATACACTGACACTCTCGATAGTACTTTTAATACCATCTGTACCAGGATATCCTGTCTTGCATTTTCCATTCCTTTTTTATATTCTTCAGTCTCATCAAGCTTCTCATCTTCTCCGCATTTTGCCAGTGCATGGAAAGTGATCAGCTGTTCTTTGCAGTGTTCTTTTAAACTGTGGATTGGACGCATATGCCTGCTGCTCCTTCGGCAGGTGTCCGATAAATGCCTGCAGTTCTTCTTCGGTGATCTGGTGTCCGGCTACCACTGCCAGTACGTTCTGTGCCATAATATTTTTCTCCTTTGCTTTCGGATCCGCTGATGTTGTTTGTATCGGATCCTGCGAGGTATTTTGCCACGGGATATTGGTATAACAATTGTTTCCCGTACCATGTCGCGTGGGTTTTATTATAAAAGAAAAGCACAAAATATGCAAGGGCAGGCCATGAAGTGTATGATTTTTCAGACACACTCTAAATCAGTTTTCGTTTTCTTGCTTCATTCACCGCCGCTGCTTTTTCCGTTCACACCGAGTTTCCGGTAGGTTTCCCGACAATGATACTTCACCGTCACTTCCGCCAGCCCCAGCTGTCCGGCTATCTTGTTCATGGAATCTCCCTCTGCCTGCATCCGCAGAATCTTCCGTGCGGTATCGGAAAGTGTCACTTCTCCTCTGCTTTTTGTCCTGAGATATCCAGGGTACATCTGCGCCATCCTTTTTCCTTCTTCCAGCACCTGTCAGAGGAAAGTGTGGATCGGTCCAGTGTATCTCTTCCTGCTTTTTTTTTCAGAAGAAGGCAGCCACAGACCAGCCTTTTGTCAGTATCCTGACAAAATGATAGGATTCAGCTTCGCTGACAGCCTCCTGCAACAGATTCTTCCACTCTTTCCGATCCATCTTATAACAGGTCACTGCCAGAAGTAACGTGCTTTCTATCCGGATATATGTCCGTTCCATCTCTTTTGCATAGTAGAGCAGCTGCTGTAACAAATTATATGCTGCCTCGTATCTTCCCTGTTGCAGATAGACACGCACCTTTGTTACATATCGGAATCGTTCCAGAATATAGAACTCTCTGTTTTCATCCGGTGCGCTCTCAAGCCACGCTAGGATCTCCCGCTGTATCTCCCCGATACAGATGCAGCCGGCACAAAAATGTATCTATGTTCGCAATCAGCTTCGGTGCTTCTTTTTTACATCGTTCACGAAAAGTCTGCATCACATGAAGCGCCTCTTCCAGATCCTGACGAATCAGATACATCCAGCAAAGGAGTCCGTTTGCTACGAAGACCTGTTCGATTTTTCCTCCGCTTTCCGCCTGCATCCGCCCTTTCTGGATCAGTACCATCACCTCATAATCATCCTGTCCTTTTTCCAGATAGCTTTCTGCCAGTGCCAGCGGAACCAGCCCTTTTCCATACTTTCCAAGCACAAATTCTATGATTTTTCCAAGGCTTACGGCCAGTTCTCTGTCCTTGCGGCTCCACTCGCAGAAGTCTTTTCCTCCATTCATCATCGAGGGCAGATTGCTGGTTACAGAGAGTTCCGGATGTGTACTTTCCGGTCGGTGATCAGGACACCTGCCGCCCGCAACAGCTCCGTCATTCCGCTGATGCCACGATGGGAAGGGAAATATCAACGTGATCAGCCGTCCTTTGGCTTCCCGTGCCTCACTTCCCTCTGCCCGTTTCTGATATTCTTCCAGTTCATGATACCAGCGCTCACTTTCATCCACATTCATAAGAATCGACTGCAACAGGCTCATTCCCATCATAAGTACCGGATTCTCCCGGATCAGATCCTCCGGAAGCTCCAGATAATAATTTCGCAGTTCATAATAATTACCGATAGCTGCATTTTCCCTGGCATTCGCCACCAGCAGCCGGAAGATACTGTCTGTATCATCGTATACCTTGTACATTTCCAGTGCTTTGGCAATCTCGCCCTCCATCTCATAATACAGACCTGCGTTATAATACAGACGGCTGATCTGTTCCGGAGAGCGTTTTTTATGCAGCCGCTGTTCCATAGACCAGCGCATGGCATCCTTGCAACGCCAGACACCGTCTTTTTCCCCCATTTTCACAAAAAAATTGCCGATTTCCATCCCCTGTGCCAGCATATGCTCCACATGTTTGTTTCGGTGATCATCGCCGCCAGACTCACCGTAAAATCTTTGACAATGGAAATATCCATAAAAATTCCTGCAGTTCTGTATCCCACTGATCATATACATGACTCTCCAGGTACGTCCAGACCGTACGCATCGTGGCTTCCAGATTCCCGTTTTCCATCACAAAGATTCGCAGGGACATGGGATTCCCTCTTCCCACAGCCCATGCTTTTCCAGCTGTTCCTCTGACACCTGCAGTCCATATCTTTCCAGATACTCATCCTGCTGTTCTCTTGTCAGGCAAAATCTTCTTCCCCGATCATTACGAAAGAATATTTCATCCGAAGGGACAGAAGCCACGCCGGAAATGGGGCACGGAGATCAGTACCACCCACAGATCATTTCGTTCCATCCATTCCTGGATTCTCTGATAATAAGCATCTTTCAGCCGGATATCCGAGATTGCGTAAAGATCATCCAGCACGATCACCGGTGCCGTGATTTTTCACTCTCCAGATCATCCGGCGTCGTATTCCAGTGCAGAGACATAAAAATATTCTTTCTTCTCGAGAAAATGCCGGATCAGAGAAGTTTTCCCACGCCGGTAACACCATACAGATAAGCAGGAAGTCCCGCCTGATACGCCATCCGTAATTTTCTTTCGGCCGCTGCCGGCCACAGATATACGTCTCCAGTTGTTCTCATCATGCTTCTCCCCCTGTACTATGCTCTTCATTTTTCTGCAACGGCAGAATATTTCGCCGGGAAGAGACAACATTTTTTCAAATTCTTTTGCACTCAGCGGCATGGAAAAACCAGTTCCCCTGTACATGATCGCACCCGGAAGTTTTCAGTACCTCTACCTGTCTTGCCGATTCCACGCCTTCACAGAGTGACCTGGAAACCGAGGCTTTTCAACATCCCGATCATCTGTCGCAGAAAACCGATACCACGGTAATCTTTTTCACACTTTTCCATGAACCCGCGTCCCAGTTTTACATCATTTAACGGGACATCTGCAATCAGATTAATAAAAGAAGATCCCACACCGAAGTTATCCAGTGCTGTATGGAAACCGGCCTCCTGTAGAGAACGCAGCAGATCTTTGATATTTTCATACCGGATCGTATCCGTCTCCTTCAGTTCCATCTCCAGCATCCGGGATCCACTTTATATTTTCCAGAATCTCCAGATACCGTCTGGTTGTCTGTGGATCTTCAGCATGCAGCGCCGATACATTGACCGAAACCGGCACCGGTGTGATTCCGCTTCTTTTGTTTTTTCCAGAAATGCGGCCACCTGTTCAAATACATAAAAATCAAGTTCCACGATTTTTCCGTTTTTTTTCATAAAACGGAAGAAAATGTTCGGTCTCACCACGATACCGTCAGGTCTTCGCCAGCGCACCAGAGCCTCTGCTCCCACAATCTTATAATTATGTAACGAAATCTTCGGCTGGAAATAGATCTCGAACTCCGCTTTTCCATGGTCTCATCCATCAGCAGTTTTACTGCGGTTTCACCCTTGTTTCCGGTATCTAAAGGGATCAGTTTTTCCCCTACTGCATACTGGTTTCTTCCCGCAATCTTCGCCCGGTACAAGGCAAGATCTGCATGTTCAAGAAGCTGTTCGTAACTGTAATCGCCCAAACCTCCCGGCAGAAAACAGACACCAACACTGCAGCTCATGACAAAATCTCTTTTTTTGAAAACGTCAGTTTTCCCACTCTTTCACCAGTTCACTGACTTTCTTTTCCAGTGCTTCCCGGCTGATTTCCTTTAAAAACACGACGAATTCATCTCCACCGGTACGGATCAGAATATCCTCTTTGCGGAAAAAGCTCTGCAAAATCCGAAAATCCAATCAGCACTTCATCCCCCGAACAGATGACCATACACATCATTTACATTTTTAAAATGATCCACATCCAGCATCAGAAGGCCGGAAGAAGCGTCCATCCGTTTCTCCCGCAGGTACTCGTTCACCAGAAGCTTTCCGGTATCATGGTTATACAGTCCTGTCATGGAATCTCTTCTTGCCTGATCTTCCAGAAGTTCTTCTCTTTTCCGTATCTCCGTGATATCTCTGATGCAACCGATCACCGACTGGTCACCTTCTTCCTTCTGCAAGGCATCCAGAAGTACTCTCTTGTAGTGACCCTTTTTCAGAAGCTTCAGTTCCACTGTTCCCAGAGTCTGTCCGAGAAGAAACTCACGCATCTTCTGCACATCTTCCGGATGGATCGTACATATCTGACCCAGCTGACCTAGAAATGGCATAATTCCTTTTTCTTCTTCCAGTTGCTCATTATACAGAACCATTGATCGCTATCCGGGAAATACTCAAAGACAGAGATTCCCGCATATTTCATCAGTACTTTTAATTTATCCATCCGTTTTTTTCCGGACAGAAAAGGAACTTTTGACGATCAAATGTAAAGAAAAAAGAACTATCCAATTGATACCACTTTTTTTGTTCAGACTCAAACCGTCCATCCGCCGAATCTCCATCTCGAGCGTATTTAGCGTACGCCATGCAGCAGAACCAGCATAAATATACTATCCGCTTCACTATAGGCGAAATCCTGGCTCATGGAGAGGACAAATTCCTTTTCTTTCCCGCCTTCTTGTACTTTCCAGTACATCTTATCGCAGCCAAAAGCGAATCGCATCTCCTGAATCGGGCTTGTCTCCAGCGAAACAGACCGCTTCCGCCGATCAGAATTTCTGCGGAATCCGGCAGCAGCTGGTTACCCATCAGAGGAGCCGATACATAAACATGCTTACTTACTTTTTCTTCCATAAACGGATTTCGTTCCTCTGCGCGGCTGCAGTGCCAGCTGTGCGGTACGCTCTTTACCGCACCGGCAAGCGGGGACGGCGGCAGCTCTCCTGCTTCCTTCTTCACATACGGGATCAGTTCTTCCTGCAGTGCGCTCAACTCCTCCTGTGTCTGTTCTGTTGCTGTTGTCAGGATCACAATCAGATCGAGATCCGGGAACACAACGCCGAACTGACCGTACGCACCATCTGCGCGGAAGGAGCCCGGATAACGGCACATCCAGCACTGATAGCCGTAGCCCTGCGCCCAGTCTTTTTACGTGGCCTTCCTGAATCGCCCTCCGTCTCAATCTGCTTGCGGCAGGCGCGTTCAAACCAGTCTTTTCGAAGCAGCTGCTTTCCTTCCCACTCACCCTGTCTGGACAGAAAATACGTAAATTTTGCCATATCCTCCGTCACCATCTTCATACCGCCTCCGCCAAGCTCTGTTCCGTCTCCGAGCAGTGCACAGGTAAGGGATGTGATGCCAAGCGGCTCCAGCAGACGGGATTTCAGAAACTCTGTGACATTCTGTCCCGTTTTTTTCCGCAGAACGGCCGCCAGCATGTTGGTTCCGGCTGTATTGTATTTATAAAATGTTCCAGGCTCATGGAGCACCGGATGATGAAGGAATGTGGAAATCCAGTTTTCGGAATTGTCCATAATCTCCGTCTCGTGACCGCAGCCCATAATCAGCAAGTGGTGCAGGGTGATTTTTTAAGATATTCGGAAGGATGTTCCGGCAACAGTTCCGGAAAGATATCGACAATCTTCTCATCCAGCGATAAAATTCCCTCCTGCTCCGCAAAGCCAATCGCCGTTGCTGTCAACGATTTGCTGAACGAATACAGTGGATGGCGGAATTTTTCATCATATGGCTTCCACCAGCCCTTCGCCGCACACTGTCCATGGCGGATCACCATAAAGCTGTGCAGCTCAATCTGCATCTTCCTTCACTACATCCACCATCTCCTGGATAGCTTCCAGTTCTTCTTCGATTCGGTCGAGAAAATTCTTTGTGTAGAGGAAAATTCCCTTTGGAGCTGGCCAAGGTCTCGTGCAAGCACGGACTTTGGCTCGTTGCTCGCGTAAGATGAGAAACATGCCACGCGAGTTTCTCCATCGCGGCAGTCGCCAAAGGTCTCAAGCACGGACTTTGGCGTTGCTCGCGTAAGTCGTCCAGCAGATCCAGTTCTGCCGGTTGTGGTTTGTCATTTGCTGCATTCGCTTTTCTGTATGCGGTGAAAGGAGTACGCTCCATCGATCCTCCGTTCCACCAGTTTTTATTCATATGGGGAATCAGATAACCGAATGGTTGAAGAATTGCTTCCCAGATATGTATATGGTTAAGGTAACATATCGAGAGTAAAGTCAATTTCTATAAGCTTGCCAAATGACAGTTTAAACCCGATAAGCATTGTGTGCTTCTCATGCTATTTCTTTACTTGTGATTTTCACCTTATATTGGGTTTTAATATTTTTCAAATATAGCTTGCTTTTCTTACTATGTCACACTGCTTATATCACAACTTTCACTTAAGAACTCTTGTAAATCCATTATATACAAATCTACATATCCCATCGAATAACTGGAAATTTCATACACATCAAAATAAATATACAATGCAAGTATCTGATATAAAATTTAAAACGCATCAACCTCATGGTACAAATCAGCAATATTCTTGTAACACACCTCTAGGATTTCCGTATCTTCATTTCCATATCTTACATACAATTGATTTCTCAGTATATCCATCAATTCTGAAAACGATACCGGCAGTATTTCATGCAATTTTATAGGTTTACCCGTATTCAGATTAACCACCATACTTTTACGTAATGGAATACCGTGTGCACCTCCAAGATATAAATATCGATCAAATAATATAGATAAAATACTACTATCATTATGTGTAACTTCATATGTGAATTCATCAGTTAGAGTACCATCCGAAATCTCATTTTTGTCTGGCTGATTGGTTATCCTTTTCCAGCATCTTCATCATTTTTATGGCACTCAATATGTTCCTTCCATTCATCCCAGGTTTTTGATAATATTGTTCGATCTGTCTATTAATTTCCTGTATAGAATCATAATCACCAATAAGTACTGGCCTGGTCGCCGATATACCTGCGCAACAATTCCAATATCTAATGCGTAAATCATTTCTTTTTTTACTGGTAAACTGAAATACTGCTGATATAAATCTTGTTATCTTTTTCCAAACCTGTATTTTTTTCAAGAGTATCTCTTTCTATAATATCTATCTCTAACTCTCGATTTTTATAGAATTTCTCACAAATATCTCGAAAATCTTTCACATAGTATTCCTTCTGTTCATCTGAGCATGCCTCTTCTACCACCAATTGCAATATCCCAATGCAACTTCTTTTGTACAATTTTTCGATAATTCTCTTCATATTCGTCTAGTATTTGTATCCACTTTTCCATTTTTTCAAGACAATATGAATTCCGTTCCAGTTTGTCTATCACATATATCGTATCAGCTTCCTGCTGGCGTCCATGCTTTTAACAACTACCGGATATTTCAAATCACCATATACAGTCTTTCAAAATAGTGTGACGATCCTCATACATCTTCTCAATCTCTTCGACTGCAAGATTTCTAAGTTCACTTATTTCAGGCTTATCCTTCTCTTTCACACCAACTTTTCCAGATCGTTTCATAAGTTCTGTTGGTGACAATTGAAGCAATATAATGATTTGTCCGCCTTAGACATGCGGTCAAAAATCTGTTTAAAGTCCATCCTCCATTCTGCTGCCACATATATGCACGAACTTCACCCTCTCCAGATTCTATATCTAGCTGCCCAATTAAAATATTCGGTATTCCTCCCGTCCGTTAACAAGTTCCCACACTGAAATTCATGAAAAGCTTTTTCTGTGCTGTTGTACCAGAACATCATGTAGATGACCGGACATCCACATCTGTACTCCAAACTGTTCTAATATTCTGCAAACCTGAGTCTCTCTTCTGCTTTTAAAGCATCAAACGGATAATGAGTTAAAATAATGGTATATTTATGCTGATCAACCTTTTCCAACAAATCATATAATAGGTCAGTTCCAATTACCAGACTTTCATCCTGACCCTTTGTGTATACAAGTGTAGAATCCAAGTGTATGATATTAAAATCTTCTGTCTCTACCAAAAATGACTTGTTCCCTTGTATTTTTCAATTCTCTCAGGATTGCCTTCATAAAATTCCTCAATTATTTCCAGATATTGTTTCTGACCCGTCTTTATATCTCGCAAATCTGATTCTTTTATTTTTCCATCATCCGTATTATAATACCCTTTTTCACTGCCATGATTATCCAGAATCCGCTTTACTGCTTGATCTCTTTTTTCTATTTCTCTATCTACGTCATGATTCCCGGAACCATAAAAAATGATCCGGTGACACATTTACAGCTTCACACAATTCTTTCAGATATTTCACCGAATCTTTTTGAAAACAATGATCTGGCGCATTTCTTAAGTCTCCGGAAAAAAACGCATAGTCACACTTGATCTGATTCTCTGTCAAAAACGAACGAATACTGTCTCTTAACAATCTTGTATTAATGTTAGTTTTGTTAAAATGCAAATCTGAAAAATGAATCCATTTAATCACACTCATGCTTTACCTCCGTATATTTCCCGTTTTCCTCTTCACTTCGTCCGGCACATCGATTACTCGAACCGATAGAACATCCCATATAAGTCACACCCCGAATATCTCCCAGATCTTTTGGCCGACTCACTATTGCTCTACTTTTTAATATTTCCCAGTGCAAGCAGCACAGAACTCCACGTCAAGCTTTTACTCTTTTCCCTCCTGTCGATCCACAACTCTTTCGTGTACTCGCCGTTCCTGCCTTTCCGCACGTTATAAGAAAATGGCAAACCAGAATAAGTCTTAAAAACACACACCGGAATAAAGTAAAACCACCTCCCACAAGTGTTCCTCTGTCGGCTCAGTTCTTAGTTTTCTTACTGTTCTGTATCGCCGCTGCCGCTCTGCTCCAATACTGATTTTCTCTTTTTCTGCTGTACTTGGGAAGTACACACCTTTTTATATGGCAAGTATGAGGTGACGGAAGCTTTGGAAAGGTCAAGTGCTGAGGCCGTAGAGAGGATTGCCTCTTTATAGCTCTGTATTCGTCAAATGTTCTTTTCACTTTTCTACCACCTCGGATTCATACACACCAGCTGTGATGAGGAGCTTGCGTACTTTGATAGGGTTCAAACCCAACTCATCGCCGATGACTTGAGGGAGCAGTTCTCCTCATAAAGTGCCACAGCATTTTCCATCTGTTCTTTCAGGTTCTTCCCGGCATTGTATTCCGGCTTTAGCTTCTTTCGGCCACCGCCGGGCTTCCGTGTTATTCCCATAATAGTCCTCCATTTTATTTCCGTCACAAACTATACTTTCTGGATTTTCCCGACTTCATAGCTGCGATATTGGTATAATGCCTTAGGCTTTTACTATTCTTTCAGCGATCAATGGGGAATCAGATAACCGAATGGTTGAAGAATTGCTTCCCAGATTTATTGTATGTATAAGGTAACACATCTGGTGTATAAAGTCAATTTGCACATGGATTCTTATGACGTTTCTTTCTGGGGAGATTAAGCCTTTAAGCCGTTGGGAAGATCGCCTCAAAACGTTCTACTGGCACGGACTTTGGCTCGTTACTTTTGTATACAAAAAATATGGAAAAACCGCTTCTTTTTTACAGATAACAGCTTCCCACATTTTTTCCTATTTATACCGTTTTTAACTATTTTTATGATTGGTTCAGTATGCAGTGGATACCCGGTGTTTTCTAATACCAGATGCCAAGGAATGGGTATTCCTTCAATAAGAACCTAATTTTGAGAGTTTTGCAGCTCTTCCAGCTGTTTTCTCAACTTTGCAATTTCTTCTGCGGCTGCATCTGCTCGTTTCTGTTCCATATCCGCTCGTTTCTGTTCTTCATCCGCTCGTTGTTTCTCTTTTAGGGTATTCTCTCTTTCCTGTTTTTTCCCTTCTTCCAGAAACATCTGGTCTCTCTCGAATCCTTTCATATATGCCACCGTCACCTCCCGCATCTTCTTTCACAACATCCACCATCTCTTGATGGCTTCCAGTTCTTCACTCACTGCGTTCTCCCGGGTTGTATTCTCCATATAGTCCAACAGCTGACTCAGGGATTCATTATCCCGTCCCTTTCTTCCTTTTGTATAGAGGAAAATCGTTCTGGCTCCATCTTCATACGGTAGCTCCGGATTCTCTACACAGTGATTCCGGATGGTATAGATCATCCGGTCATCCCCAAAGGGATCGTAAGGACAGATAAAAATAACAAAGACCTTCTTCAGTTTGTCGTATGACTGACCGCTTTTCAGACTCCGACTGTCGATGATCGCATGGTAGAACCGGGTTCTCTGTGCGATAAAATCTATATCCTTCCTTTTATTGTTCTTGTCAGGCTCAATATCATAAATCGTAGAGACATTTGACGAATCAATCTCTACCTGATCTCCTCTTCGATGTATACGTCCAGTCTGGCTCCGTGAAGACCTGTATCCCTTCCGCCATAGGATTTCTGAGTTACGATATTCAGATTTTTGAACTCTCTTCTATGAGAAACACGCTACGCGAGTTTTTCTCAAGTTATCGCGGCAGTCGCCAAGGTCTCGTGCAAGCACGGACTTTGGCTCGTTGCTCGCGTAAATGGAATCTTTATAAAATTTATTTATAGTTTCTAGTACCGGGTATTTTATGCTTTTTGCCACAATTATACATCTTAGCTATTTAATAGTTCTTTCTTTTTTTTCAAAAATTCTTCTTCTGTTATAGCACCCATATCTAAAAGTTCTTTGAATTTTAATATTTCATCTGCTACTGATATATGTGAACTTTGGTCTTGTTTTAAAACATTCTCCATTTTCGTTTTCTTTACGAGTTCCACCCTTTCGCAAATATAGTTATACATTTCTTTTGCAGAATGATTATTATGAAAGAAAAACACTGCTGCATTTCCCTCATCCATTGATTGCTGGCTGCTTCTGAAATCTCATATATCCCAATTCTTCTTCATATCCAATAGATATTACTTTTTGAAATTCTACTATGTCATAATAATCATAGTTTATAAGAAACTTTCCCTTTTTACTCTAAATGATGCCATATCAGGAGCTATTACATTTGCCGCAGCATTCACTACCGCTGATGTAGCTAGAGACATTCCTGCTTTAACAACCCCTCCGCCAAAGAATCCACGAATCAATGCCTGGGCTGCTCCATTGCTAATAATTCCTCCGCCTTGCTTACTTTTACGCAAGAGTTTTGCATATTTCTTTGAAAATTCATCCTCATCAAAATACCCATATGTTTCAAGGATACAATGTGTTTCAAATACTTTAAGTTCCTGACCTTCTCCATGTACAGTACCAATAAATCCTACCAGAATTTTACTATCAAAATATTCGTTAATTCCTTCTATAACATTTTCAGGGAATTTCTGCTTCTCTGCTATTTTAAAATTTTCTTTCTATTTTTTTCAACTTTATCGTTATCTGGATAATCATCCTCTTTCCATTCCGCCTTGTCAATTTTTGAAAACACTTTTTGCATAAGTTTGCATGTCCTACAGGATTTAATGTCTGTACTGACAGTCCACAGGCATCACAAGACTTCATTTCTTTCACTTGCTCGTCAAAATATCCATTAATTTCTTTAATAACATTTTCAGGAAAATTCTGATTTTTTGCTAAAGCAATTACATTTTTCCCCTTTGTTTTTCTACATCATCCCGTCTATCATACTGCCTGTACCTCCCACAATAAACCATTTAGTTTCATAAAACAGCCTTTACAAATCAGCACATCTCCAAACTTTTCCGGTACTAATGACATCTTTCCACATGCATCACATTTCGCCATGATACAGCCCCTTCTATTTTATTAGTATACCAGCACTTGTAAAATACATAAATTATCAAATGACTCTTTCCTATACTCTGTATTTAAAGATAATTATACATTATCAAATATTATTGTAAAGTAAAGAATATATCATTAATCTGAACTGTGAACTCAAGTATCTTGATAAATATCAAACCGCAGAAATCTACATTAAATACCGGTACTGTGCACAATCAGGTAGGTGATTTCACCGAGACTAAACTATATCGAATGCTTATTACATTGCATCTCCTATATAAAAGCCATCATTCTTTAATACTGTAAGCGGTTAAATCTTGGATAACTTTACTGTCTACGTTTTTAAACTCATAATAATAGTAGATAGATCTTTACTACACTCCGCTTAATAAGAGACCAACAGTATGATAAAAAGATCTGTGCTTTTCTGGTATTCATTTATGAGTTTGCTTTCTCTGAGTTGTATTAATTGCTTTTTTGAATACAGTATATCATATATTATAATTTCTATAATATTAAGTTTTGTATATACAAACGTTTTCGCTTTATTGTTTACATCATTAAAGTGCATTTTAAAATTTAAAACTGATCGACATACGACCAGTCTTAAATTGTTAACTTCAGAAATTTTACAACTAAATCGAGCTTCTCCTGATGTAACTGGTACAGATCTAAAACACACTATTTAGTATCCATTCATAAACTCGTCCAAGTCTTCCAGTGCTTCTCTCAATTCCGGATTTCTTTCTCTTGATATTAATTATGATAGTTGCATCAATTGCCAAGGGGCTGGTTCACATGCAACATCATATGACATGTGAACCATCTCCCATAGAAATCAGCCTTTTTTGTTTTTGGATGATTCATACAGTATTCTTTAATTATAATTCTCGCAGGTTTTTTGGCTTATTTTCGAGAGTTTTTAACAATTGATATGCAATGGGCTTTGGTTTAATTGCACATACAATTGGAAGTTAACAATTTATGGAATCTTTATAAAATTCATTTACCGTTTCTAGAGCGTGTCTGACACCTTTAGTTTATTCAATCACTTTTCCCACTGTGCATACATTGTTACTTTATCTTTATCTACTGGACTGCTCTTTGACACAGTTGTCTCATTTGGATACAAAAACTTTCGATAGCCTTTTTCTTCTATCTCTTTTCCACTTCTCCAGCCATCTGTAGTATACCATTTTTATCCGATTCACGGTATGCATTCCATCCTTAAATTTATATCCGTTCCTCTGATACTGATTTTTATTCAACCGCGTTGCTATTCCATACGTTACCGTCTGGTTTCCCATTTTTCCAGTCCCACCATTTCCATCATATAACACCGTATATTGGATTGCTTCCCCACTGTGCATACATTGTCACTTTGTCTTTATCTACTGGACTGCTCTTTGACACAGTTGTCTCATTTGGATACAAAAACTTTCGATAGTTTTTCTTCTATCTCTTTTCCACTTCTCCAGCCATCTGTAGTATACCATTTCTTATCCGATTCACGGTATGCATTCCATCCTTAAATTTATATCCGTTCCTCTGATACTGATTTTATTCAACCGCGTTGCTATTCCATACGTTACCGTCTGGTTTCCCATTTTCCAGTCCCACCATTTCCATCATATAACACCGTATATTGGATTGCTTCCCACTGTGCATACATTGTCACTTTGTCTTTATCTACTGGACTGCTCTTTGACACAGTTGTCTCATTTGGATACAAAAAACTTTCGATAGCCTTTTTCTTCTATCTCTTTTCCACTTCTCCAGCCATCTGTAGTATACCATTTCTTATCCGATTCACGGTATGCATTCCATCCCTTAAATTTATATCCGTTCCTCTGATACTGATTTTTATTCAACCGCGTTGCTATTCCATACGTTACCGTCTGGTTTCCCATTTTTCCAGTCCCACCATTTCCATCATATAACACCGTATATTGATTGCTTCCCACTGTGCATACATTGTCACTTTGTCTTTATCTACTGGACTGCTCTTTGACACAGTTGTCTCATTTGGATACAAAACTTTCGATAGCCTTTTTCTTCTATCTTTTCCACTTCTCCAGCCATCTGTAGTATACCATTTCTTATCCGATTCATTTTATGCATTCCATCCCTTAAATTTATATCCGTTCCTCTGATACTGATTTTTATTCAACCGCGTTGCTATTCCATACGTTACCGTCTGGTTTCCCATTTTTCCAGTCCCACCATACTTTTCCATCATATAACACCGTATATTGGATTCCTTCCCACTGTGCATACATTGTCACTTTGTCTTTATCTACTGGACTGCTCTTTGACACAGTTGTCTCATTTGGATACAAAAACTTTCGATAGCCTTTTCTTCTATCTCTTTTCCACTTCTCCAGCCATCTGTAGTATACCATTTTTATCCGATTCACGGAATATGCATTCCATCCCTTAAATTTATATCCGTTCCTCTGATACTGATTTTTTATTCAACCGCATTGCTATTCCATTAATGTTACCGTCTGGTTTCCCATTTTTCCAGTCCCACCATTTGAATCAAATATAATTTTATATAAATTTCTGGTATTATATGAATTGGCATCGGTATAAACATAATCAGGTACTATTTCTCCCAATCCACAAAATTCATTATTGATTTACATATCCAGTTGTCTTCTGCTTTTCCCCATCACATATATATATACACAATAGTTTGTACAATCAGAAAAACTATTTCCATCTATATTTACAACAGCATTACTTACTTTCAACACACATCCTTCTATTTCTTTAAAACTGTTTTCTATTATATCAACTTTCGTATTTCCACTAATATTTATTCCATCCAGCCCTGCCCCCGAAATTTATATTATCTTTCATATATAAATAACTATTTTTTAATTCTATCATATTCATTTCATCACACCCCATGATAGAAGCATAATTAATACTATTTTTATTCATTGCGACAGATGAATTATCTACTTCCCATAAAAAGCTTGTAACATTATTAGCTGTATTATTTTCAATGCAAACATCTGACATATTTTGAATGTTATAACAGCTATATGACATGTTATCAAAATTATTATTTATAAATTTCAGATTTGAAGATTTCATTTTTCCGTGATGATTTCCTATCCCACTTCTACAATTTTCAAATTTACAATTTGAAATACTTACATCTTGACATGCTGTTCCATCAAATGGATATGCCGCATTCTTGAATTTTCTTCTTCAGCATAATCTATTTGCATCGCTTCGACCAAATTAATAACATCTCCTGCAGAAGTCACTTCACTTTTTGATAAATATCGCCCAAATATTTTATAAAATTTCTACAATTAATATTATCAATTTTAACCGATTTCATAGCTACAATTTCCAAATGATGATAGCCACAACAATTTTCTAAGGTTATATTTGATATTTCTAAATTTCTTCCATGCCAAAAATACATTAAATCACTTTTTACTTTTCCATAACCAAGTGAATTTATATTTACGATATTTCCATTCCAAATCCCACCACTGATTTTAACATTAATAAATTGATCATATCCTCCTTCAGGAAACTCTCCTGTTGCCAGATCCAGAAATCAACATACATTTTGATTCATCATTCCGCACAATCTCTGTATCATTTTCTAATTCTAAAGTAGTATTCGAAAAGATTTGTAACGTATTATTTATGTAATATTTTCCTGAAGGAATATGCACTTTTATTGGCTCTAATGATTTTTTGCACAGTTTAATGCCATTTGAATTTTATTATAATCAGACTCGCTATTCTTTTCAAAAAAATTTCCTCACTAATATCTATATCTGCCGAAATCCAGACTGCATAAAATTCAACTATCTCCCCAGGATCAACAGTTTTTTTACCTTACATAAGTTTTTATACAAGTAATAATTCCAGCCTGTTTCAGGACTACTAACCCATTTTATTTCTTGTCCATTAGTAACGCACCATGTTTTATCTCTAGGCTGATATGCTGTCCATCCTAAAAGTACTTCACCTTTTTTATGAAATCCAAGATCTGAAGCACCCAAAATTTCAGTTCCTATTCCTATATTAACCGTTGTAGTTTTCTGTGCTGGCTCACTATCAACTTCATCATAATAGTATATTTTATAACTATTCTCTACCCATTGTGCATAAAAATGTACTTTTGTTCCTGCAGGTGCTGTTTTAGAAATTGTGCATCCATTTCCATAAATATGCAATGTTCCATTTTCAGGCTTTCTTTATGCCACTCTATTTTTCCGTCTACATCATAACACCAGCTTTGATCAAATTCTCTATATGCTGTCCATCCTTTTACAACGTTATTTTCTTTTTCCATATTAAGTTCTTTTGCTGTTAGAGTTTTTTGTGGATACACCATATTCTACATTTGAAGTCATAGTTTCTGCTGGTGCTGTTATACTCTCATGATAATAGACCTCAAATGTTGCCCTGTGTCACTCCATGTAGCATAAAATCTAATACTTCACCTGCCGATGTTGTCTTAACACAATTGCATCCCTTTGCATAAAGATCATATTTCCACCCGTCTTCAACTGTCTCTGCCATTTTATGTTAGTTCCATCTGTTACTCTCCAACATCCATCTTTCTCATTTTTATTTTCCACCCTGAAAATTTTTTTATTCCATCTTTAAACCCCAATTCTTCTACCGTTTTTATTGCAGTAGGTGTTTCCTCTTTGTACTATTGTAATTTCTTCACTAGTTTTTGTTCCTGTTCGTTTTGGAAATATTTTATTTTAAATTCATCCTTAATCCATTGCGCGTAAAATGTACAGTTGTGTATTCTTCAAACAGCTTATTGTTCTGTTCGTTATTTACCGGATAATACGGTTCCATTCCTACTTTCCATTCTGAAGAATACTCTCTGGAGATAACAGTTTTTTCCTGTTTTCCAAATTCAAAATGCTTGTGCTCGATAATACGTGTATAAGGAACTTCTCTTTCGGTATAGTTCACAACTGCATTTCCCTGATAATTGTCTGTATCAAGTACTTCTGTCTCAAATCTTACGGAGCGATATTCCAGTGCTCCGAGCTTGTATCCGAAGTATTCATCGATCATTCCGGTAAACAGTGTCTTCTCTGCGATATCCGGATTTTCTTTGATGAACTCAAAGTAGTCGGTAT
>VOFE01000281.1_pt1 | contig 28001 bp, 30 predicted proteins | sample 5384071 | NCBI WGS metagenome assembly VOFE01 (sample SAMN12384724, study PRJNA508395) | human gut metagenome | isolation source: healthy gut D | host: Homo sapiens
TGGTGGCCGGATCGATCTCAACCAGAGTCGGATCTTGCAGACGGAAAGCTTTGCGGCCTCACGCAGCTGATCCTCGGGAACACCGATGGCGTTGGGCATCTTGCCGCCGTTGTCGTTGATCATCTTGACATAGTCCTGCGGGACGGAGGACGAGCCGTGCAGCACGATCGGGAAGCCGGGCAGACGCTTGGAGACTTCCTTCAGAACGTCGAAGCGGAGGGGAGGCGGGACGAGAATGCCCTGCTCGTTGCGGGTGCACTGCTCGGGCTTGAACTTGTATGCGCCGTGGCTGGTGCCGATGGCGATAGCCAGAGAGTCGCAGCCGGTCTTGGAGACGAACTCTTCGACCTCTTCCGGACGGGTGTAGGAAGCCTCGTGTGCGGCGACCTTCACTTCGTCTTCGATGCCGGCCAGCGTGCCGAGTTCCGCCTCGACGACGACACCGTGGTCATGTGCGTACTCAACGACCTTCTTGGTGATCTCGATGTTCTCTGCGAACGGCTTGGAGGAAGCGTCGATCATAACGGAGGTAAAGCCGCCGTCGATGCAGGCCTTGCAGGTCTCGAAGTCGGGGCCGTGGTCCAGATGCAGAACGATGGGGATATCGGGGCAGCAAATTACGGCAGCCTCGACCAGTTTGACCAGATAGTTGTGGTTCGCGTAGGCGCGGGCACCCTTGGAAACCTGGAGGATAACGGGAGCGTGCTCTTCCTGGCAGGCCTCAGTGATGCCCTGAACGATTTCCATGTTGTTGACGTTGAAAGCACCGATGGCGTAGCCGCCGTCATAAGCTTTCTTGAACATTTCGGTAGAAGTAACCAGAGGCATAATGACATCTCCTTAGTTTATTCATATTCCACGAAGAATTCTAGCAAATTTCAGTTATTTTTGCAATAGACGAATTTACAATTTCCGCGTGATGTGATATATTTTGTTTTGTTCAACATACTCTAATACGCATATGGAGGTAATTTATTATGTCTGAAGCTTTGAAGGGTGCTCTGATCATCGGCCAGTCCGGCGGACCGTCCTCTGTCATCAACTCCAGCGCCTACGGCTGCATCCGCACTGCACTCGACGCAGACTGCATCACAAAGGTCTACGGCGCGTACCACGGCATCAAGGGCGTTCTGAACGACGAACTGCTGTGCATGGACGAGGAAGACCGCGCAGAACTCGATCGCCTGCCCTACACGCCGTCCTCCGCGCTCGGCTCCTGCCGCTATAAGATCAAGGACCCGGACGAGGACGACACCGACTACAAGCGCATTCTTGAGATCTTCAAGAAGTACGACGTCCGCTATTTCTGCTACAACGGCGGCAACGACTCCATGGACACCTGCAACAAGATCTCCAAGTATATGAAGAAGGTCGGCTACGAGTGCCGCGTCATGGGCGTCCCCAAGACCATCGACAACGACCTCTTCGGCACCGACCACTGCCCCGGCTACGCGTCCGCGGCCAAGTATATCGCCACGTCCATCATGGAAGTCTCTCGTGACGCGCACGTCTATGACACCGGCATGATCACCATCATAGAGTGCATGGGCCGTCACGCAGGCTGGCTGACCGCTGCCGCTGCACTTGCCAACGAGGCAGAGCCCTGCTGTGACTTCATCTACCTGCCCGAGGTCGATTTCGACATGGACAAGTTTGTCGCCGACGTCTCCAAGCGCTATGAGGAGAAGAAGAACTGCATCGTCGCCGTCTCCGAGGGCGTGCACTACGCCGATGGTCGCTGGCCACGTAGGCTCCAGGGATTCTACAGGATCCGTCTCCGCAGAAGGTTTCCCCTCAGCCGACAGGAGGGCAGCGCTGCCAGAAGAACAATCAAAGTCAGTCCAGCGCCAAACAGGTAGGCCATGGGGTTTCTCTTCTTGCGTCTGTGGGATATGCGACGGCGTCGGTTCATCTTGGCAGGCTCCTTTCCCAACGGGAAGTGGGGTTGGGTTTGTAATTTTAGAGGTTCATTATACCTCCTTTTCCGAAAAAATGCAATCAAAATGTGCACAATACCCAGGGCGGCAACCGGTACGTTTGCGCCAGAGGACAGCGAAAACAGTTTTGACTTGACAAAAATGCGTAGGGAACGGTCTTGACCGTTCCGCTTTGCAACAAGCCCTTTTACTCCGAAATCACATCAGTCGATCCGTTCAGATTTTTGAGAGCGTCGGGATCATTTGAGATAACCGCTCCAACAGTCTGACATCTTTCTAGGTCTGAGCAGTCACCACATGTTGTCACACCTTTTTTCAACGCACACTGGCGAATGCCGCAAAGGCTATCACAGTGTACAGTTTTAATCCCATCCACACGACAGCCTTCACAGTTGATATGTTCAGGCAGAATGGGAGCATGATTTTGCTCCGCCCATAGCTTTGCAGTTTTCTCACGCAACGCTTGGTCATCATGGATTGTTGCAAGATATGCGTCGCATTTTTCACAGTCCAGCCCGCAATATGCAATCATATTCCTCATGGTTATGTACCTCCTAAAATTCCGATTGATACATTCCGCCCGCTTTTCAGCAGGTCAATCATTCCGTCACTCAAACGCAGGTCTGCAAGGTCGGCGTTTGGGTGGCGTTTTATTTCAGACAGCCCCAGCAGATAATCGGCGGTCACGTCGTAAAATTTCGCCAGCTTCATAAGGGCATAGTGGCTGATGTCCTTGAAGTCGTCCGCTTCATAGCTCCCCAGCGCAGACTTTGAGAGGTGTGTCTGCTCCACAAGCTGTTCCAGCGTCAAGCCACCGCTCCGCACGCAGGTCTTTCAAGCGTTCTTGGATTGTTAAGGCCATACTTTTCCCCTCCTCATCTATCCGGCAAACCAGAATTTAACTATTTCTGCGAATTTGAATAAAACGTAATATATCGTTATATAAACGTTCTTTATCCTCCAAATCAATCATCAACCATCTTTGTCCATTCCACTCTTTTGTCTGATTATATATATTTTGCAACTCAACCGCACAGTCCGGGAGCATTTCCTCAATAAGCGTTTTTTCTTTTCTGCCAACAACAATCAAAATCGTAAAATAACCCTCTCTTGGATATATGGTGCATAATGATTTTCCAGATTTTTTAAATTTAACGTTCCATCCTTTTTCCAAGCTGCACATACTGTATTCTATTTTTTCATTGCATTTATATGTGCCCTTGATTTCTGAGCAAAATTGCATAAAGACTGGATTTCTAACATATTCACCTATTTCCTCAATTGTAGGGCAGTTGCTCTTATCTTGTAAATCAATCATGTTGATATATCCCTCCAAGCTCCGACTTATCGCTTTGGTTCTCTCATGATACCACAAATCCGAGAGCGTGGAAATAGGGAGTTTTTCAGGCTGATTTCCTACCTCTTGGATATACGGCACAGGCGGTCAAAAAAGGTGTAGACTTGGGATAGTTCATCGTATACATGGATGAAAAACGCCCCACCTGCATTTGGCCTTTGTACCGCTGGCAAAGGACAACCGTCTGTGCGCCAAAGAAATCATGGGCAGCCGGGCCAGACAAAGTGGCCGGACAATTTTCACGCCTATACGGCCTATGTGGAATGCGCTGCAAAAAAAGCCCGGGTTTGGCTGGCGTTGCGGTGAATCTCAGCCTGGAGCGCCTCCAGACTGGGGAAACCGCTGCTCTCCCCGAAGGAAATGCCACAGCTCCAGGGTAATTCTCTGGCCGTACAAATCCCCGTCGTAGTCCAGCAGCCAAGGCTCTATGGTGAGGCCCTGTCCGCTCACTGTGGGCCGGACGCCGATGTTGGTCACCGCCAAGTGCGCTTCCCCCTGGACCCAGACCCGGCAGGCATAGACGCCATGGGGCGGCAAGAGCAGCTCTGGCGAGACCTTCAGATTGGCGGTGGGAGCGCCCAAGGTCCGGCCCAAACGGGTTCCAGGCACCACCGTACCGGTGAACTGGTGGGGATGCCCCAAAAATTGGCGCGCCCGGTCCAGGTCGCCGGACTCCAGCAGGGTTCGGATATAGGTGGAGGAGACGGTGATCCCCTCCAGCCGGTATTCCGGAATGACGGCGCAGCCAATGCCCAGCTTGGCACAGGCCTCCAGGAGGCGGGCCGCCGTCCCCGCTCCCCGGGCCCCGAAGCGAAAATCGTGGCCGCAAATCACGGCGGCAGCGTGATACTGGCCCAGGAGAACGGAATGGAGAAACTGTTCCCAAGGCATGTCCCGCATCTGCCGGTCAAAGCGAATGGGCAGGACCTCATCTATGCCATAGAGCGCTTCCATCAGCCGGGCCCGATCCTGGGGGGTGCTGAGGGCGCCACCCGTTCACCGGACACCAGGGTGTCCGGATGGCTATCGAAGGTCAGCGCTGCGGCGCGGCAGCCCAGGCGGTCCGCCTCCTGGCGGCACCTGGCCAGGAGCTGTCCATGGCCCAGGTGCACACCGTCAAAAAGCCCAGGGCGATGACGCGTGGCTGGTTCAAATCAATTCACCTCAAAAAAGCTTTTTATGGTTCGCATCCGGCCCTCGTCACACCGGCCCAGGGCCAGGAATTCCGAGGCGCCGTAAAGCCGGTAGGTCCCCGGCGCCAGGTTCAGAGAGAATGCCGCACCGTCCCGGCAGGCCCGCTCCTGCCGGGGCGTCAGCCGCACTGGTGGACTGTCCTGAAACAGGGAATCCACAGGAAGCAACAGGGATGAGACGTCCTGCCCGGACTCAAACCGGTCCAGCAGCTGCTGCAATGGAATCGCCCTGTCCAGGGTGTACACCCCCGCCCGGCTGCGGCGTAACGCCGCCATACAGCCGCCGCAGCCCAGGGCACGGCCAATGTCCTCGCAGAGGGTGCGAATGTATGTACCCTTGGAGCACCGGACCCGAAGGCGGCAGTCACCGTCCTGAAATTCCAGAAGCTCCAGTTCATGAATGGTAATCTGCCGGGGCTGCCGCTCCACCTCCTGGCCCTTTCGGGCAAGCTCATAGAGCTTCTGGCCGTTCACCTTGACCGCAGAATACATGGGAGGGGTCTGCATCTGCGGCCCCAGAAAACGGCTTAAAACGGCTTTCAGCGCCTCCTGGGTGACGTCTACCGGTCGGGTCTCCAAAACCCGGCCTGTGACGTCCTGGGTGTCTGTCCGCAGCCCCAGGCGCAAGGTAGTCAGGTACTCCTTCTCGGCGCTCTCAAAAAACTCCACCGCCCGGGTGGCCCTGCCCACAAAGATGGGCAGAACCCCGGTTGCCATGGGGTCCAGAGTCCCGCCGTGGCCAATGCGCCGGGTGCCGAAGACCCGGCGCAACCGGGCCGCCACATCCTGGCTGGTCCAGTCTTGGGGCTTGTCAATGGGAATGATTCCGGTGGCCATAGGGGCCTCCTTTCCAAACATAGGATCAGTCGTCGCACCACATGCCCTGGGCCCGAAGGACCTGCAAAACCCGTTCCCGGGCTTCCTCCTGGCCAACAGGCAAGGTGGCGCCGGCAGCCGCCTGATGACCGCCGCCGCCCAGGGCAGCGCAGAGCGCCGCCGCATCATAGCCGGGGGCGGAGCGGACCGAGAGCTTGGTTGCGCCGCCTTCCACCGTGCGGAAAGTCACCGCCAGGTTCACCCCCTCCAGGTTCCGGGCAAAATTGGACACGTCCTCCATGTCGTCCTCTGTGACCCCGGTTTCCCGCTCCACTTCCAGAGGGATGGGACACAGGGCAATTTTGCCGCCCTGGAGCAGCTCCAGATGCTGGGCCATGTAGGCGTTGAGCCGGAGACGGCACAGACGTATGGTTTCAAACAGGCGCTTATTGATGGGGTAGCTCTCCGCCCCAGCCTCCAGGCACGCCGCCGCCACCCGCAGGGTGCGGGCTGTGGTGTTGGAATAGCGGAAGCAACCGGTGTCGGTGGACACCGCCACATAGAGGGCCTCCGCCATGGGCCGGTCCAGCGAGACCCCCATGGCCCCCAGGATTTCACAGACAATCTCCCCGCAGGCCGCCGCCGATGGATCGATGTGTCCCTGGGGCGCAAAGCCGGGATTGGTACCGTGGTGGTCAATCAGCATGTCCACCGCCAGGGCTTCCGCCCCTTGCAGAGCATCTCCCGGCCCGCCACGTCTACGCTCACCACCAGGGACCCAGCCGGGGCTTCCGGGCAGGTGAGGCCCTCATGATAAGAGCGGTACCGCTCTGTCAGCTGGGGGTTTTTTAAAATTGCCGCCTCTTTTCCCAAGCTCCGCAGCCCCCGGCACAGAGCGGCAGCGGAGCCGGCGGTGTCCCCATCGGGGCGGCGGTGCGTCAGGATCAAAACCGACGGCGCGCCCAGCAATACGCGGGCGGCCTCAGGAATGGTCAGCGCTTTCATCTTCATCATCCTTTGCAATGTGCAGAGAGTTGAGCAGATCCAGCATATGAGCGCCCCGGGTGATGGAGTCGTCCTCCTGCCACTGAAGCTCCGGGGTATAGCGAAGCTGCAGCGCAGCCCCAGCTCCCGGCGGAGATAGCCGCTGGCAGAACGGAGTCCCTTCAGCGCCTCGCCTGCTTTGGACTTGTCCAGGAAGCTGACGCAGACCTTGGCATAGCGCAAGTCTGGTGTGGTCTCCACCCGGGTGATGGAGATCATGGTAGCCTGCACCCGGGGGTCCTTCAGATTGCGAAGCAAATCTGCCAGCTCTCGCTGGATTTCCTCGTTGATGCGGCCGATTCGATTGGATGCCATTGGCACATCCTCCTCTTGATGAATTGACAGGGAGCCAGGCTCCCTGGGCGGTGTCTCCCCTGGCCCTGGGGCGGACCGGCTGTTTGGGAATTCGGTGCAATCACTTTAGGTTGCCCATTCTACCCCATGTTATGGCCGCGCAAAAACGAATGTTTGAATGGCCAAAACACAACCGGCGTTTTAAGAGACCTTCTTTCGAAAAGACCCGCCGCGCCGCGTCCTGCGGTGCGGCGGGTAACGCATTATTGTTTGATTTCTTCCATGGCGAAGCATTCGAAGACGTCGCCCTCTTTGATGTCGTTAAACCGCTCGATGGACATGCCGCACTCGTACCCGGCGGTCACTTCCTTCACGGAGTCCTTAAACCGCTGGAGAGAGCCCACTACGCCCTGGTGCAGGACGATGTGGTCCCGGAGCACCCGGACCTGCGCATCCCGGGACACCTTTCCATCCTTGACATAACAGCCGGCGATGGTGCCAATGGCAGACACCTTGTAAGTCTGCCGGACCTCGGCGTGGCCGATGACCACCTCGTGGTACTTCGGCGCCAGCATGCCCTTCAAGGCGGCCTCAATCTCATTGATGGCGTCGTAAATCACCCGGTACATCCGCACATCTACCTTGGCCCGCTGGGCGCTGGCCTGGGCGGCCGCATCGGGGCGAACATTGAAGCCGATGACGATGGCGTTGGCCGTAGAAGCCAGAAGAATGTCGGACTCGTTGACGGCGCCCACGCCGGTGTGAATCACCTTGACCCGGACCTCGTCGTTGGTCAGCTTCAGAAGGCTGGCCTTCAACGCCTCGGCAGAACCCTGCACGTCGGCCTTGACAATCAGGTTCAGATCCTTCATCTCGCCCTCCTGCATCATGGCAAAGAGGTTGTCCAGAGTGACCTTGGTATTGAGCTGGGCGGCTGCATCCTTCTCTGCCTGGCGGCGCTGCTCCACCAGCTCCCGGGCCATGCGCTCGTCGGCCACGGCGTGGAACTCGTCGCCGGGAGCGGGGACGTCGGCCAGGCCGGTGATCTCCACCGGGACGGAAGGCCCGGCTGTCTTCACGGTGCGGCCCTTGTCGTCGGTCATCACCCGGACACGGCCCACGGCGGTGCCGGCGATGATCACATCGCCCTGGTTCAGGGTGCCGTTCTGGATCAGCAGGGTGGCAATGGGACCCCGGGTCCGGTCCAGCCGGGCCTCAATGACGGTGCCCTTGGCAGGGCGGTTGGGGTTGGCCTTCAGCTCCTGCACCTCGGCGGTGAGGATGACCATCTCCAGCAGCTCGTCAATGCCCTGGCCGGACTTGGCGGAGATGGGGCAGATCACCGTCTCGCCGCCCCATTCTTCGGGGACCAGATCATACTCGGTCAGCTGCTGCTTGATCCGGTCGGGGGTTTGCCCCGTGCTTATCCATCTTGTTGATGGCCACAATGATGGGAATCTGGGCGGCCTTGGCGTGGTTGATGGCCTCCACCGTTTGGGGCATGATGCCGTCGTCTGCGGCCACCACCAGAATGGCAATGTCCGTACACATAGCGCCGCGGGCACGCATGGAAGTGAAGGCCGCATGACCCGGAGTATCCAGGAAGGTAATGGGATTCCCATTGATCTGGACGGTATAAGCGCCAATGTGCTGGGTGATGCCGCCAGCCTCGCCGGATACCACGTTGGTCTTCCGCACAGCGTCCAGCAAGCTGGTCTTGCCGTGGTCCACGTGGCCCATCACCACCACCACGGGACTCCGGGGCTGGAGCTCCTCGGCGGTGTCCACATGATCGTCAATGAGTCGCTCTTCAATGGTAATGGTGACCTCCCGCTCGACCTTGCAGCCCAGCTCCGTGGCCACGTATTCGGCGGTGTCAAAGTCAATGGTCTCGTTGATGGAGGCCATGACGCCGTTGCGCAGGAGGGCCTTGATGACCTCCGCCGCCGTCTTTTTCATGCGGCTGGCCAGCTCTGCCACCACAATTTCATCGGGGATTTTCACAGTGAGCGGCGTCTTTTTGATGACTTCCATACGCAGGCGGCGCATTTTTTCCTGCTCTTCGGAGCGGGCCTTGCTGCTCTGGAATTTCCCGCCCTTTTTATTGCTCTTGCTCTTGCTGCCAATTTTCTGCTTGCCGCCGGTAATATTCTGGATCCGCTCGGAAACCAGGGTATCCACCCGGTCGTCAAACCGGGCAGAGTTGACCTGCACGGCAGAGGTATCCACCACACGGCGCTCCCGCTTGCGCTCCGGCTCTGCGGGCTTGGGGTCGGGCTTAGGTGCGGCAGCGGCAGCCGGCGCTGGGGTCTTGGCAGCTGCGGGGCTGGCCTTGACCGGGGCAGCGGCTTTGGGGGTCTCTTTCGCCGGCTTGGCCTCCGGCTGTTTGGCGGCGGCAAAGACCTGCTCCAGAGAGCCGATCTGATGATTCTGGGTGATGTGGTCAAAGACAGCGTTCAGCTGCTCGTCGGTGAGCACCTGGCTGTTGCTCTTCGGCTTGTCGAAATACTTGCCGATGACCTCCGTCACCTCTTTCGGCGTCATGCCGAAATCAGCGGCCACTTCTCGGACTCGATACTTGATAAAACTCATAATTCCGCACCTCCATGTGACTTCTTACCGTGCTTCCTGACGGCGGGCCCGCGACCGGGGATTGCTTCGGGGCGGCGGGCTTCGCCTGCCGCTTGGACTGGGCAGCCGGGCTGCCTGGTCCGGCTTTTGGATGATCAGCCGGTGGTTTGGGCTGATGTCTGTGTTTTCCGCGCAGGAGATTTCTCTGGTGGGCCTTCTCCTCCAGCTGGCGCTGGCGCACCCGCCGGGTCTGCCTGGTCAGATTCTCCAGCGCTCCGGCATACCGCTGCGGATCCTCCAGGGCCTGCAAAAGGCCAGGGCCAGGGCCGGATCGGTGATTGCCGCAAAGGATATGAGGCTCTTGCCCAGGGCCGCGCCCAGCTCCTCCCTGGTAAAGGGGACCAGGACCATCTGCTGATCCGTACAGGTCACCATATTCCGGGCCCGGCGCAGCGCCCGCCCCGGAGCGTCGTTTGCAAGGATCAAAAGCCTGGCATGGCCAGATCGCGCCGCCGCTCCGACGGCTTCCTCCCCGATCTCAATCCGTCCTGCCTTCTTGGCCAGGGACAGATAACCGATGGCATTAGGTTTCATGACGCGCCTCCATTTCCTGGGCCAACCGCTCCAGCACTTCAGCTGGAATGGAAGTCTCTAAATTTCTCTCTAAGGATTTCGATCGCACGGCCTTCTTCAAACAATTGGGGTCCGGGCACAGGTAAGCGCCCCGGCCGGGGAGCCTTCCCCTGGAAATCCAGGCTGACCACGCCCTCTGGCGAGCGGACCACACGAATCAGCTCCCGTTTTGGCTTCCGTTCCCGACAACCCATACACTGGCGCATGGGTATTTTTCTCTGCATGAAGGCTCCCTCCTTTGATGTTCCGGGGCTGGCGCCCGGTTTATTCTGCCTCTGCCTCCTGAGGCGCTTCGGGCGCTTCTGCCAGGTCCTCTTCCTGGAATTCCGAGGCCTTGGAGGCGGGTTTGATGTCAATTTTGTAGCTGGTGAGCCGGGCTGCCAGGCGGGCGTTCTGGCCCTCTTTGCCGATGGCCAGGCTCAGCTGATCGTCGGGGACCACCACCCGGCAGGCCTTCTGCCCGGGGATCAAGTCCACGGAGACCACATCCGCAGGGCTGAGGGCGGCGGCCACATACTGGCAGGGGTCCTCGGACCAGGTGATGATGTCCATTTTTTCCCCGTGCAGCTCATTTACAATGGCGCCTACACGGCCGCCCCGGGGACCCACGCAGGCGCCCACGGGATCAATGTCCTCCTGGGCCGCCCGAACGGCGATCTTGGTCCGGGAACCGGGTTCCCGGGCAATGTTCCGCACTTCCACCAGGCCCTCGGCAATCTCCGGCACTTCCAGCTCGAAGAGCCGGCGGACCAGATTGGGATGGGTCCGGGAGACAAACACCTGGGGGCCACGGTTGGAGCGGTGTACATCCACCACATACACCCGGATCAAGTCGCCCTCCTGGTAGACCTCGCCGGGGATCTGCTCACCGGACCGCAGGACGGCGTCGGAGCGCTCCGTGCCGGTGCCGATCCGGACAAACATGTCGCCCCCGGTGGGGTCAATCCGCAGGACGGTGCCAGTGAGAATCTCCTGGGCCTTAGAGGAATAGTTGTCGTAAACAGCGCCGCGCTCCGCCTCGCGGATGCCCTGGATGATGACCTGCTTGGCCGTCTGCGCAGCGATGCGGCCGAAGTTCTCAATCTTCACTGGGATGCGGATGACGTCGCCCGGCTGGGCATGGGGTGCAGTGTTCCGCGCCGCATCCAGAGCAATCTCCCCGGCGGGGTTCCCCACTTCCTCCACCACGGTCCGCTGCTGGACCATGGACATGGCGGACTCTGTGAGCACCACCTCTACGTTCTCAGCGGCAATCTCCTTGTGATCCTCCCGGTCCTTCCGGTAGGCATTGATGAGCGCCTGCTTAATCCGATCTACCATATAGTCCACCGGAATGCCCCGCTCCTTCTCCAGCATCTGCAGCGCGGCAAAAATCTCCGCGGGCTGGCACAGCTGGGGCTCTGGATTTTTCTTCTTTACATTTCTGGCCATGACTGTTTCCTCCTGTCAGAATTCCACCCGGAGCCGCACCTGGGCAATCTCCGATTTTTCAAAGGTGAGGGCGCCAGCGCCGGTCGAAATGGTGACGCGGCCATTGTCGTAGCCCTCCAAAATGCCGGGATATTCCTTCGCCCCGTCTTTGGGGCGGTACAGCTTCACCAGCACGGGACAGTGGAGAAACTGCTGAAAATCCCCGGGACGCTTCAGCACCCGCTCCAGCCCGGCAGAGCAAACCTCAAAGCTGTAGCTGTCCGGGATGGGGTCCTCCTCGTCCAGGATGGGGTCCAGGGCCCGGGAAATGGCCTCGCAATCGGCAATGTCCACGCCACCGTCTTTGTCAATATAAACCCGGAGGAACCAATCCGCTCCCTCCCGGACATACTCCACATCCCACAGTTTGCAGCCCAGACCTTCCACAACCGGGCGGGCAAAGCCGGCCACCTGCTCTGTGATTTTCATAATAACACGCCTTTCTCAGCAAGAAAGAGAGGGGCGCACCCCTCTCTTCCGTAAGTCAACCATGATTATGGACATTATAGCACACATGGGTTCATTGTGCAAGAGGTTTTTCTCAAGAAATTCCGGGAGAAACCCCCGTTTCTTTGAAAAACGGATCAAATTTTAAAAAGATGACGTCTCTACCTGCTTCCATAGGTCTCCAGAATGGCGCAGACCGCTTCCACATAGTCCTGCCCATACCCCTTCTCCCGGAAATCCCGGGCGCTGGAGACGGACGGGAACTCAAAAAGGCACGCGTCATACCCCAGCTCATAGGCCGCCCAGGCGCTGTAATATCCCTCCGCCCCCCGCAGAGAGGCGTAGCTGTTTCCGGGAAAATAATCCTGAAACGTCTGAAACAGATCCCCAGACCAGCCGTCGGAGACAATGGTTTGGCAGTACCAGCCATGGGTGTCGATCAAAATGTTGTATCCGTCCCCCATCACAGACTGGGTAAATTGCGCCAGTGCCACCGCCTCCCGAGCCCTCAGGGGCTCACTGCCGCAATAGTTCCGGGCGCTGTAATCACTCACAAAACTGTAAGGGAAACACCGGTTCAGGTCGACGCCAGGCCCTCTTCCACAAGGCCGTCTGCATCCAGGCAATGGGTGGTGCAGCGCCCCGGCCCGTTGCAGGTCCAGCCGTCATACAGGCCGTCGGGATTGAGGCAGGGCAGCACATACACCGTCCAGTCTCCAGAAGTAAGCCGCTGTGCAGCGGGACCGGTCAGCGCCTGCATCAGCAGGTCCGCCGTATCAGACAGCAGCTGGCCGTCCCGATCGAAGTTGTCTTCCCAGCCGTGAATGGCAAAGGCCGCCACCAGGACATGCTTCCCTGTGCCAAAGCGGTACGCCAGAAGCTCCCGCCCGGATCCGCTCCGGCCGTAGCAAATGGTCTCCTTCTGCTTGGGCTCCAGAGGGCGGGCAGGAAAGAGGCGGCTCAGCCCGGCCTCTTCATAGTCCCTGCGGATCAGCTGTACCACCGCCAGATTCCGCCCATTGGCAGGGCCTTGCAGCGTAGACACGTTCTGTGCAAACTGAGACGGCCCGGCCACGCGGCTTGGGGAAGCAGCATAAAACCCAACCCGCTGCACATCACAAGGCGCCTCCGTACACCCGGCCGATCCGCCTGCAACCCAAGCACACAGGAGGAGCATGACCACCCCCAGGCGATCCGGCAAAAAATCGACTTTTTTGCAGAATTGCCATTGCTTTTCCCCCTTTTATTTAATTATACGCCAAAATATCCCAGCTGTCCAGCGCACAGGTTGCCCGTTTTCCAAAAAAGCGGATCCATTGCAAAAACCGGAGGTATTTTACAGGATGCTGCAAAATACCTCCGTGCCCGCTTTGCAACAGACCCGCAGGGGAAGACTCACCGGCGGATATCCTGGCCGGCGAAGTATCGCTTCATGGGGATGTACAGCACCGCCGCAATGGCCAGGGCCAGCAGGGTGTTGGGGAGCATGTAGCTGCCGTTGTACACCAGGGAATACAGATTGGCATTGTCGAAGGTGCCGATGCCGGGAATGTTCGTGGGTTCATAAATCCGATAAATGGTGACGCCGCTGATGAAATGGACCAGGAAGCGGACCCCGCAGCCCAGCACGGTACCCGGGAAAATGCCCCAGGCCTTCCCCGGAAGAGGCCCGCCAGGCCCAGGGGCGTGAAGGCCACCAGATAATCCAGCAGCATGGACTGCCAGCCCCAGGCATATGCCCCGTCAAAAATCAGCTGCAGCAGGCCGAACACAAAGCCTGCCAGCAAGCCCTGGCCCAGCCCCCAACGCAGGGAGAAAAGCACAATGGGAAACATCGCCAAGGTCAGGGAGCCGCCGTTTGGCAGTTCCATAAACTTCAGGTAGCTCAAGGCCTGGGCCAGCGCCACCATGATGGCCCCTTCGCACAGGGCCCGGATCCGAAGATGGGATGCGTGGGTGTTTGTCATTAGGAACAGATACCTCCAGTTTTGGGGAACACCCCAAAATAATATCGCATTGCAAACCCGCCGGTGGTGCGCAATGCGATACGTCCATATCTGCATCTTTCCCTACGACGGCATAACCCGTATCAGGTTCGCGGGTGAGGGGCTCGACTTCGCCCAATCTCAGCCGGAATCGTCCGGCTCCCCGAAGAGTGATTTGTTCTGCGATTCGATGCAATTATACAAGAACCGGAGGGAAATGTCAATGGATTGTTGTGCGCTCTGTGCAAATTGGCGGGTATGGCAGGTTTTCCCTTGAAAAATGCGGCATCCGTGGTATGATGGTCCAGAATATTCGGATCTAGGAGGATGTTATATGCGAAAAACGAAAATTATCTGCACCATCGGGCCGGCCTGTGAAAATGAAGAGACCCTGACGCAGATGTGCTTGGCGGGCATGAATGTGGCGCGCCTGAACTTTTCTCACGGCTCCCACCAGGAGCACCAGGAGAAAATCCATCTGATTCGCAAAGTCCGGGAGAAACTGAACCTGCCCATTGCCATCATGCTGGACACCAAGGGGCCGGAATACCGGATCAAAACCTTTCAAAACAAGCGGGTCACCCTGCAAGATGGCGACCTGTTTACATTTACCACCGACGATGTGGTTGGAGATGAAACCCGGGTCTCCGTCACCTACCAGGGTCTTGTCAAAGATCTGGAGGTGGGAGATACCATCATGGTCAACAACGGCCTGGTCATTTTCCGGGTGGAGCAGCTGGAGGGCAGCAACGCCCTGTGCCGTGTGGTGGCAGGCGGGGAGCTTTCTGACCGGAAGAGCATGAACTTCCCCAACCGGGTCCTGGCCCAGGCCTTCCTCAGTCAACAGGACCGGGAGGACCTGCTCTTTGGAATCCAAAACGGCGTGGACTTCGTGGCCGCCTCCTTTGTGTCCAATCGTCAGGACATGGAGGATCTGCGGACCTTCCTGGACGAGAATGGCGGCAGTGACATCGACATCATCGCCAAAATCGAAAACCGCTCCGGCGTAGACCACATCGAGGAGATTTGTCAGATCGCCGACGGCGTCATGGTCGCCGGGGGGACCTGGGTGTGGAAATTCCCTTCGTGGAGGTTCCGGCCATTCAGAAGTACCTCATCAACAAATGCCGCCTCCTGGGTAAGCGGGTCATCACTGCCACGGAGATGCTGGAATCCATGATCCACAACCCCGGCCCACCCGGGCAGAGATCTCCGATGTAGCCAACGCCGTCTACGACGGGTCCTCCGCCGTGATGCTCTCCGGCGAGACTGCCGCTGGTAAATACCCGGTGGCGGCTGTGAAAAACATGGCGGAAATTGCGGAGTACACCGAGAAACACATCAGCTACATTCACCGCTTCCATAACACAGAGTTCGAAATCCGCAGCAATCTGGACGCCGTGTCCCATGCCACCTGCGCCATGGCCATTGACTTGGGGGCCAAGTGCATTGTGGTCAGCTCCATGAGCGGCCGCACCGCCCGGATGGTCAGCCGCTTCCGCTGCCCGGCTGACATTGTGGGCATGACGACCACAGAGCGGGCCTGGCGGAAGCTGGCCCTCAGCTGGGGCGTCACGCCTGTGCTCAGCGAGGAATTCAATTCCATCGACGTGATGTTCTACCATGCCCTGCACCAGGCAAAACAGGTCTGCCACCTGCAAGCGGGAGACAATGTGGTTCTGACCGGCGGCCAGATCAATGGGCTGCCTGGCAACACCAACACCATCAAGGTAGAAACCATCCGCTAATTGCGGCGCTGGACCATTCTGAGGGGTAGGCGCATCCATGCACCGCGCCGGTATCTCATCGTAGGGGCGGACCTGTGTGTCCGCCCGTTGGAGGCATTGCGAATTCGCCGAACATGTGTGAAAAACGTACGATGTCCCCTCCGGGCGGACACATAGGTCCGCCCCTACGGGGAATTGGGAGGATGGGAAGAAATAATCCGACATGTTTTCTCATTTTAATGCCCCATTTCCAGCAGAAAATCGGGATATTTTGCGGCAACGCCAAAAAGTCCATTCATGCACCACATGGGTATCTCATCGTAGGGGCGGACCCATGTGTCCGCCCGTGGTAGGCATTACGAATTCGCCGAACATTTGTGAAAAACGCGTAGTGTCCCCACTAGGCAGACACATAGGTCCGCCACTACGGTGGATGGCGAAGGTGGGCGGGAATGACTCAACGTATTTTGTTATTTTAATGCCCCCTATCGGGTAGTGATAGGGGGCATTTTACAGTGCCAGTCTACAGTCCCCAGCTTGTAATGAACTCTTCCCGGGCTGTCATCTCGTCCCGCTGGGCATAGGGACTCGTCAGATTCTCCGCCGCAGCCTTGGGCTTGCGGAACAGGCAATAGAAGAACCGATAGATCCAAGCAACGGGCATCAGATACGGTTTCCATCCACAAAAGGAGTACCAGGGAATCTGCCGCATGTCCCAGTATGGGGAAAATCTTCTTCCAGGTGTTTCCCAGCAAAACCAGAATGCGGGGTCGCGAGGACCGGTGGATCTGTTTGACCACAGATGCAGTAACATTTTGTTGGTTGATATGGCCAAAAAATACCATCCTCAAATACCTTCCGGGTTGCGCTCAGATAAAATGTCTCATCCAGAGGGCAGGAGGAAATGGGCATCGTCACGCCAAACCACTTCTCACAAAGGGAGAAACAGGTTTGCGTAAATGTGAGAAGTTCCAGTTTCTCCAGTTGTTGGGTAATCCACACCCAGTTCATATTGCGGCCCTGAGCCCGGGTGAAAAACACCATGTCCAGGAAGGGGCGCAGGCCACAGCCCTTGTTGATGATGTGCTTTGCCGTATGGACCATCAAGAACACAAAATGAAAGTTTTCATCTATCTGATACCGGCTGGTGTCCAGAAGAGGGTGGGCATATTTCAGGCCTCGTCAAAATAGTCTTGGTAGTTGACTTGGTTCGCCAGGGACTCATAGAGCATGTGGCTATGGATCTCATAGGTGACCACACCGTCTGAGTAAGTCCACACCGCACCAGGATCTGCCGCCGGCGTATAGCCCAAAGAGCACATCTGCTGATGGCACCGGAGCCGGTCAGACCCGTGGATCAAAAAAAGTCAATGTCCCCCATGGTGCGCAGCTGGGGGTGGGGTAATATTGGGACAGCACACTGCCCTTAAATGGGAGGAAGGAGATTTCCGCCTCTGTGAGATGCTGCTCCAGCTGAGCAAAGTCCCGCTGTAGGGCAATGCTATGGACGGCCTCCGCCACAAATCCGGACTGAAGCTCTGTCAACGTGGATTGCAGGGATGGGATTTGGGACAGTTTATCTCGGCACTGCACATAAAAAAGATCCCCGCCAGATTCTGGGTCTTGGCATACCGCAGCAGTTGGGACCAATCCAGGCCTTCCCAGCCACCAGGAACCCGAATATCGGATTTCCCCTGGATGTAGGCTGCCAACGCTTGGATAAAAAAAGCCTGTTCCAACGTCATGACTCAGCGGCCTCCGTTTCATAGACAAAGCCGTTCGACAGCATTTGCTCCAAAAACTGCCCCACATACGCCGTCGCCTGCGCCATGGGCGCAGTATAATGCTCACTGAACGCCTGGAGCAATGCATCCTTTTGGCAAGGCGTCTCCTCCAGCAGCTTCCAAATGAAATACCCTGCATCATTCAGCTGCAGCGCCCAATGGCGGCAGGTGCGCCGGGCAGCTTGGGTTGCAACCAGCAGATGTTCCCCGCAAATCTCCTCATGCACAACACCTGGTCGAGTCTTCAACATAGGACACACTCCCTTCTTTCTAGTAATCGGTCGTGGCAAAGCCGGGCAGATTCCGGCCCTCCCCGGTTTTCCAAGAGCCAGATGGGGTTGCACACACCAGCCGCTTGAGCAGCGGCAGCAGGAGCCGATAGTGCTCTTCCGTCCGGTCTGTGCAGAAAAACTGGCCCAGCATGGGAAGAATGGCAGCCCCAGGCGGCATGGGCGCCCACCGGTCCGCCTGGCTCTGACGTAGGTAGATGATCCCACCCAGAGGCGCCGACCCCGTGCCACCCAGAGATTCCTTCCCCCGCCAGGGACTGGCATGGACTACAATGGTCCCTGTGTCCAGGAACTGTAGGACCGGCTTGTCTCCATTGAGGATGGTGGTCTCCTCCGGATAAAGCTCCCGCCAGAGGTTCAGCTGGGTCGTCTTCCCAGTGCCGCTGGGGGGCGGCAAACAGGTACGCCTGTTCCCGGAACACCATGGCCGCACTATGAAACAGGCAGCGGTCATGAGAAAGCAGCAGGTCCGCCAAACGCCGACGCAGAGCAACCGTCTCCAGAAATTCCGGGGACGCATCTGCCGGGCAATAGCAAGCGGCCTGGCGCAGATCCTCCTGGGTAACCCGCAAGCAGGCAGTATAGGACGGACTGTCTGTGAGAAACCCTGCGAAAAAGCGCTCCGTGCCTGGATAGAGCAACTGAATTTGGAAGGTCAATCCGGAAAAGGAAATGGTCATGGGAATTCCTCCCTCTTTGAAATCTAGCAGGCCCGGGAATCAGCCCCCATACCACAGCGGCAGACCTGCGTACAACGTCAGAACCTTCACAGCACCAGCCCCACTGATGGAGGCCGATTCCGCTGCCCACGGAAAGTGAGCGCGGCAGGTGGGGAAACCCCACCTGCCGCGTGACTGGTCCCTCTTAGATGTGGCCGAGCAGGTTGCCGGATTCATCATATACGGCGCCAGAAGCAGTCTGGTGACCGTAGACAACGGCGCCGTCTCCCAGGGAGAAGGGAGCTTCACCGGAGCCATCAGGAACCCACTGGGTGTCGAGCAACGGGGTGACGAGGGGCATGTTGGACAAGTCGTTCATAATGTGTACCTCCTAGTTTGGTTGGGAATTTCTGTTCCCCAGGCCGGTTAGGCAAGGGGACTGCAGATGGTGTTAGCGCTGAACGTCACCTGGTTCATGTCACCATATACCAGGGTGCCTTCTAACGTCCGGTAATAGGCGCGGGCAGAGAGGGTGGTGAAATTGCCATTGGCGTCTTTCAGCTGCATGTACATCCAGTAGAAATAAGTGACATACCCGTCTCCGGCGCCCTGGTTGTTGTAGCCGGGAAGGCCACCGTTAAAGTCCTTGGCCGTATAATCCCGTTCGTAAATGGGCGCAGCTTTGAAGGTCTCATAAACCGTGGTCTTTTCATAGTTCCCTACTGGCTTGCCATCGATGGTGCCGCCAATGATCAAGCGGGATTCGTCCTCTGGCTTGGCTTTGGTGGAGACCACAAACCCATAAGCCTGGAAGAGGTCATCCGGCACGGTAGAGTTGATGTACACTTCCCGGGCACTCTTGGCATCTGCCCGGTAAGCAATTTTCGCCTGGGAATAGCCGGCGTCGATCCAATAGGCATAAATCCGATGGTTCTGCACCTGATCACAGTGGAACAGGTCGGCGGCGCCCACATTGTTTTCGGCCGTCCAGTCCAGCGCGTGGCCAGCCTGGTTTCCAGAGGGCTGGAAGAACCAGCCTGCAAAAGTATATTCGCCGTCTGCCGTGGACTTGCCGGTTCCTTTCACCTGCATGTCCGTTCCGGTGTAGTCCAAGCCACCCGCCAGCAGGTCGTTCCGGCCAGAAGTATAATCCTCTTGGCGCAGCACCTGCAGTACCGTGCCGGTGTTGCCATCACAGAGCAGCAGCACCTCTGTATACTTGGGTGTGAGAACCAAGCTCTGGGTCACAGTGATTTCCTGATGCAGGCCATATGCATTGCCCGCCTGGTCATACCAGCCGGTCAACACCCAGCCGTATGTCTCATCGTACTCGCCAGTGTAGAAAATCTCGGGGCCGTAAGTCGTGGTGGTGTCGCCTTCCTGGACGGAGAGGACTTCATAGGTGGTCCCGGCGGGGTACTGGTATTCCACCGTAAGAGATACCGGCTCCTCTTCCTTGGGCGCGCAGTGGCAGCCACAACCGCAGGTGCAGGTCCCATCGGGTCCGATGCAGCCTGTGAGGGTGGGCAAATCGCTGTCTGAGAGCTTCCAATAGCCGGTGCCGGTCCAGGCAGCATCCTGGCTGATCCGCGTCACAATGGCAGCCACATCGGCAATTTCCGTGCCGCTTGTGGACTTGGTGAAATACTGGCTGTTGGCGGTGAAGGTATCGGCTGTATAATAGCAGTAGTCAACCGTACCACTGTTGCAGCGGATGCCGCTCAGGGTAGGCTTGCTGCTGGTGTTGGTATTGGTGGTGGCCACAGAACCAGCCTGATAGCAGTTCGTATAGCTGCCGCCCATGCTGTAGCCGCAGATCCCGGCTGCATAGGAGATGTTTTTGGACATGGAGCTGCCAGCAGTGATGGTGCCAGCATTGTAGCAGCGTTCCACTGTGGTACCAGCGCCTTTGCTGTACCCCAGAATGCCACCCGCTGCGTTGTAATATTGGGTGCCATTATAGGGAGAACCGACACTGACCGGCGCCGTATTGTAGCAGTCGGCAATGTTTGCCTGAGATGTGGTGGAGCCATAGGGATCCGCCGCCATACCTACAATGCCGCCCGCTCCACCGTAGGAGCTGGAGCGGATGCCATCCGCTTCGCACCAAGAGCGGTGAATTTTCACCTTGGCCGCATAGACGTGGCCAATCAGGCCACCCACTGCATACTGGCTGGCAGAAACCGTGCCGCCCTGGATGCTGGAGCAGCACAGGGTCATGGTATTGGAGCTGCCCACATTGGCAAAGCCCAAAATGCCGCCTACCCCATACACACCCTTCACTGTGGAATCCACCACATGGAGGTTGCAGAGCTTCACAATGGGACTGGGGGATGCACCAGTGCTGCCAGCGAACGCGCCCACATAGTGGCCGCCCTGAATGCTGCTGTCCCGGATGGTGAAGTCACAGATGTTTGCAGCCGCCAAATTGCCGAAGAGACCGACATTGTTCTGGCTGCCAGAGATCTTGAGGTGGCTGATGGTGTGACCACCGCCGATGAAGGTGCCACAGAAATAGTAGGATGTGCTGCTGTTCCACCCGATGGGGGTCCACTCCTGGTTCCCCAGGTCAATGTCCGCCGTCAGTTTGTACCAAGCGCTGCGGTATGGATTTTGGGTGGTGTTGTCTTCATTGACCTTTTGCGCCAAATAGGCCAACTCAGCACCGTTGGAGATGAGGTAAGGGTCGCTTTCTGTGCCGCTACCGCCAGCAAAGGATGTGGCGGGGATCCCGTTCAGGCAGGCGCCTGACCCTCCGCCATGGAGGCGGAGGGCAGCAGGCAGCCAAACGTCAGGACCAGGGTCAGGAGCAGCGCCAATGAGCGAGTCAGTTGTTTCATCGGGGTCTCCTTTTCAGATCAGAAGGAATCAAATTAGAAGTCAGATCCACCAAACATGGGATTGTAAATGTTGTTCGGCTCGAAGGTAACCTGAGACATGTCGCCATAGACCACAGTTCCCTCCAGGGTCTGGTAGTAAGCGCGGGCAGACAGGGTGGTGAAATCGCCGCTGGCGTTCTTCAGCTGCATATTTCTCCAGTAGAAATAGGTGATGTAGCCCGTACGATTTGCATCATAGCCAGGCAGGCCGGAGTTGAAGTCCTGAGCAGTATACTCCTCTTCGTAGATGGGGCAGCGCAGAAGGTCTCATAGACGGTTTCCTTCTGGTAGTTGCCCACCTTCTTGCCGCCGATCACACCACCGATGACCAGATTGTCCTCATCATTCTCGGTAGCGGCAGTGGAGACCACGAAGCCATAGTGGTGGAAGATGTCATCGGGCACGGTGTCGTTGATGTACACATTGGTCGCGCGGAGGCTGTTGCTCTGGTAGCCGATCTGAGCAGCAGAATAGTCGGCGTAGATCCAGTAAGCATAGATCCGGTTGTCCTGCACCTGGTCGCAGTGGAACAGGTCGGCAGTGCCCACGTTGTTGTCGGCAGTCCAGTTCAGGTGGGCATTGTCTGTACCCTGACCGGGGGCAAAGAACCAGCCGGCGAAGGTGTAGTCCACATCCTGCTCCATACCGAAGACGGTCTTGCGGGTTCCGTTGACGGCAAAGCCCTTGTCACCGCCAGGAGCAACGGCAGCAGTCATGGGGGAGGTATAGCTGAGAGTGCCAGCCAGCAGATCATTCCGGCCTGCTGTGTAGTCGCTCTCGAAGAGGACGCCCATCACGTTGCCGGTGGGGCCGTCACACAGCAGCAGCGCCTGATCCACCACAGGGGTCAGAACCAGATTGCCATTGACGGTGATGTCTTCCAGGAGGCCGTAGGTTGCGCCGTTCTGATCCTGCCAGCCGGTCAGCTTCCAGTTGTAGGTCTCGTCATACGCGCCGTCGTAGAACTTTTCCTCACCCAGGGTGGTGACGGTCTGGCCCTGCTCTACTTCCAGGGTCTCCACGGTGGTACCAGCAGGATACTGGAATTCTACGGTGTACTTCTCCACATTCTTCTGCCAGACGGCATAGATGGTCTTGGTGGGGGTGCTCTTGGTCAGCCGCAGGGTGTCGTCAGCCTGATAGCTGCTCTGGGTTGCAGTGGCGGCGTCCGCCCAGCCCAGGAAGGTGTAGCCGTCCCGGGTGGGAACGGTGCTGGAGACGGTGAAGTCCGCGTAATCCGCCGTGGTGGTCTGGGTATCGGTCCAGTTGGCCTCTTTGCCGCCGTTGGTATCGTAGGTCAGAACGTAATCTGTTTCCTCTTCACCATCGACATGGACGGTAAAAGTAACAATGTCGTAGTACCAGTTATAATTGCTTGGAACCGTAACACGATTACCGCAATACGGGCAGTAGCCAGAGTCTGCTGCTGCATTAAAGTTATAGTAGAATTTCAGAGTAACAGTTGTTGTGCCGGGCTTTGCGGCAGTGTAGTCGAACTCCAGGCAAGGCCACGTTTCATAGCCGGAGAAGTTGCTGGCATATGCCAAGGTAAATTCGCAATCCTTCAAGATACTGGGATTAGACAGCGTGTAACCCACAGTGGAACTAACCCGATAATCATCAGGGATATCTTCGGTTAATATGTATCCACAGTTTGCACACTTATGGGTCAGGCGCGGTAGCCGCTGATAAAAGCCGGTCTCACCAACATTTTTCGTTACACTACCAGCTTGAATGTTTTGATTGAGGCTGGCACTACTGGGAACAGTATAACTCAAGCTTGCACCCGCCAGGTATGTTACCGGAGCGGCGAATGCGGTGGTGCCCAACGCCAGCACCATAACCAGGGCCAGCAAAAGTGCAATCGATTTACGTACGAGTTTCATGATGTCCTCCTTAAATTAAATAAAAATTGTTGTTTGCCCTTCGCTCGGAATGGTGGGGAATGATTGGCCTTCTACCGGGGTATCATAATCCACAGCCGACGAAGCAACGTGAGGATCTGGGCGCGTTCCTGAGTACTCTTTGGCCAGCTCAGCCGTCAGGCGAATATAGTTCACCGAGCCAGCCGGATAAAAAACCATAGCAGGCGCAATGTATGGCTTTTTCCGGTTTTCCAACGAATCCCCTCCCATACTCTTAAAGTAGAACAATATGAGAATGGTCAGAACGCGACCCATCCCCTCACTGTTCACATATAATATACCATAATTTGTGGGGTTGTCAACTCTACAGGCAGGAAAAACCGCTCTCGTTTTCAGCAATTACGACTGGAGATCTGCCCGATTTTGGGTCAAGCTTTCGGGTCAACACAGCGTTGAGTGGATGGAGATATGCGACATGAAAGGAGCAAACTGACAATGGGACGACACGGTGAAAACATCCGGAAGCGCAAAGACGGACGCTGGGAGGCACGGGTGATCTCTTCCCATACACCGGATGGAAAGGCCATATACCGCTCTGTATACGGAAAGACCTACTTGGAAGCCAAGGAAAAGAGGAACGATTTCCTGCGGCGTACCACATCATCCCAAACCAGAAAGTCAGACCACTGCAAAGGAAAAGCCACACTGGAAGAGGTCGCCTGGGAATGGTTATCCACCCGAAAAGACAGCATCAAGGAGTCCACCTACGCCCATTATACCAATCTGATCCGGCATCACCTGTTGCCCAGTCTGGGTCAGCGCCGCCTATATGCCCTCACGCTGGAGGTGCTGGACGGCTTCCTGCGGGAGAAGCTGCACACCGGCAGAGCCGACGGGAAAGGCGGTCTCTCCCCAAAAACGGTAGCAGACATCCGCTCTGTCCTACTCCAGGTCCTGGAGTATGCCCAGCGAAATCAGTATCCCTGCGCCGCACAAAGCAAGATGTTTTACCCCCAAAAGCCGCCAACCGGTCACCAAAATCATGACCCGTGAGGAGCAGGCAAAATTGGAATCGGTGTTGCTCCAGCAACCGGCCCCCTTACACTTGGGCATTTTAACCGCACTGTATGGGGGCTGCGGATTGGAGATCTTCATCATCTTGTGCAGCTGCGCATCGACTTCTTCAGCCGTCCAGACCAGACGCTCGGAGTTCTGGCTCATTTCGAGACCGGAAACGCCGACGCCGCCCGCATTGACAGCCTTGGACGGAGCGACGATCATGTGCTTCTGCGCGCGCAGATAGTTCAGAGCGTCGTTCGTGGTCGGCATGTTGGCGACCTCGATGTAGTACTTGACGCCGGAGGCGGCGATCTTCTCAGCCTCGCCCATGCGAACGTCGTTCTGCATGGCGGACGGCATGTTGACATCGACATCCTTCGCGCCCCAGGCCTTCTGGCCGGCGACGAACTCGCAGCCGAACTTGTCGGCGTACGGCTTGCAGTGCATCGGGTCCTTTGCACGCATCTCAAGGATGAAGTTCAGCTTCTCGTCGGTGTTGACGCCGTCCGGGTCATGAACATAGCCGTCCGGGCCGGAGAAATAAGTAACCTTCGCGCCGAGTTCAGCGGACTTCTTCATGATACCCCATGCAACGTTGCCGTAGCCGGAGATCGCAAGGCGCTTGCCCTCGATGGTGTCGTTCTCGTGCTTCAGGACTTCCTGCAGATAGTAGACAGCGCCGTAGCCGGTTGCTTCCGGACGGATCAGGGAGCCGCCGTAGGTCATGCCCTTGCCGGTCAGAACGCCGTTCTCCCAGACGCCCTTCAGTCGGCGGTACTGGCCGTACAGGTAGCCGATCTCACGGCCGCCGACGCCCATGTCGCCCGCGGGAACGTCGATGTCGGGCCCGATATAGCGGTACAGAGCCGTCATGAAGCTCTGGCAGAAACGCATGACCTCCGCGTCGGACTTGCCGGCGGGATCGAAGTCGGAGCCGCCCTTTGCGCCGCCCATGGGCAGGCCGGTCAGGGCGTTCTTGAAAGTCTGCTCGAAGCCGAGGAACTTGATGATGCCTTCGTAAACGTTCTTCTGGAAGCGCAGGCCGCCCTTGTACGGGCCGATGGCGCCGTTGAACTGGCAGCGCCAGCCGCGGTTTGTATGGTATTCGCCCTTGTCATCCATCCAGCAGACGCGGAACGTGAACATTCTTTCGGGCTCGACCATTCTCTTCAGAAGGTCAACCTTCTCGTATTCGGGATGCGCGTCCATGATCGGGGAAACGGAAGAGAGAACCTCTTCTACAGTCTGAACGAATTCAGGCTCATTCCCGTGTGCCTGCTTGACATAGTCGATGACACTGGCAACATAAGCATTCATTTTGGTAAATCCTCCTCAAAAAAATGTACCAATCTATTGCGATCTTTTTGCAGATTGCTCAAAATTATCATATCGCATCCGCGCCAGAAATACAAGCGCGGATGCCTGTGCGAAATGACTGAAATTATTTGCCGAAATTTGTGATAATATCCACAATCTCCGCGCCGATGCGCTTCTGCGCCTCAACGGTGGCAGCGCCGATATGCGGCGTGCAGGAGACCATCGGATGGGAGTACAGCGCGGAGTTGGAGGCGGGCTCGTCGGCGTAGACGTCCAGACCAGCAGCACGGACCTTGCCGCTCTCGAGTGCGGCAAGCAGAGCGGCCTCGTCAACGTTGGTGCCGCGGGAGGTATTGATGATGCACACGCCGTCCTTCATCTTTGCGATGCGCTCTGCGTTAATCAGTGCGCCGCCGTCAACTGCCGGGGCATGGACGGAGATGAAGTCGGACGTGGCAAGCAGTTCGTCCATCTCGACGTACGGAATGCCAAGCTGCTCTTCGATGCCGGGAATGTGGAAGATATCGAAGGCGATGACAGTCATGCCGATAGCCTTGGCCATGACGCCCAGATGCTGGCCGATGCGGCCGAAGCCGACGATGCCGAGGGTCTTGCCCTGCAGTTCGATGCCCTTGCCGTAGGCCTTCTTTTCCCACTTGCCCTCGCGCATGGTGTGGCCCGCGATGGAAAGATAGCGTGCGCAGGAGAACATATGACCCATGGCCAGTTCTGCGACGGACTGAGAGGAAGCCTTCGGGGTGTTCTTGACGGTGATGCCGTTGGCCTCTGCATACTTGACATCGATGTTGTCAACGCCGACACCGCCGCGGATGATCAGCTTCAGCTTGCCGCCCTTGGCTTCATCGATGTGGTTCGCGCGAACCTTGGTCTTGGAGCGAACGACGACTGCGTCAAACTCACGCAGGGCTGCGCCCAGTTCTTCCGGAGCATAGAACTGCTCGACGACCTCGTGGCCTGCCTCGCGCAGCTGCGCCATTGCGGTCTTGTCCATTCCATCAGTTACGAGAATACGCATGATAAAATCTCCTTATATTTGTTCTGTGAAATAAGGCGCGACAGAATATGCCGCGCCTTGTAGGTTTTCTTATTTGCCGTAGTTGGCTTCAAAGTTCTTCAGGAATTCGACGAGGGCTTCCACGCCTTCCTTGGGCATGGCGTTGTAGATGGAAGCGCGCAGGCCGCCGACGGACTTGTGGCCCTTGAGGTTGTCATAGCCGGCTGCCTTGGTAGCGGCGACGACTTCCTTGTCGAGATCGGCAGACCCGGTCACGAACGGGATGTTCATGAGGGAACGGAACTCAGGCTCGACGGTGCCCTTGAACATCTTGGAGGAATCCAGGAAGTCATAGAAGACCTTCGCCTTGTCGAGATTGCGCTTGTGCATCTCTTCGAGGCCGCCGATGGACTTGAGGTACTTGAAGACCTTGCCGCAGCAGTAGATCGCCCAGCAGTTCGGGGTGTTGTACATGGAGCCGGCGCCTGCGTGCGTGCTGTACTGCAGGTAGATGGGCAGATCCTTCAGATCGTCACGGATCAGATCCTCACGGACGATGACGACAACCATGCCGGCGGGGCCGACGTTCTTCTGCACGCCCGCGTAGATCATGCCGTAGTCGGACACGTTGCAGGGCTTGGAGAGGAACATGGAGGACTGGTCGGAAACAAGCACATGACCCTTGGTGTTGGGCAGCTTGTTCCACGTCACGCCATGGATCGTCTCATTTTCGCAGATGTAGACGTAATCGGTGTCTTCGGGGATATCCAGATCGGAGCAGTCGGGAACATAGGTATAGTTCTTGTCCTTGCTGGAAGCGGCGACGATGACCTCGCCGACCTTCTTGGCTTCCGCGATGGCCTTCTTGGACCATGCGCCGGTCTCGATGTAGACGGCCTTGCCGTTCTTCATAAGGTTCATCGGGATCATGGAGAACTGGAGCGTTGCGCCGCCCTGAATGAACAGGACCTTATAATTGTCGGGAATGCCCATGAGGTCGCGCAGATCCTGCTCGGCTTCGTCGATGATCTCAGGTGGAGGAGCTGGAAACCCAGCTCACAGAACCGGCCGCCACCCCAATCCGCGACGAGACCAACTGGAAAGACGAAGAGCTGGCCGCCTACCGCCGGGCAGAGACTGTGGAGCGCCAGGCCCGGAACCGGGCGGCGCAGATGTATCACCGGGTCAATGGGCTGATTGCCGACCTGGCTGCCCGTATGGACGGCAGCAAGGCGGAGATGACCGCCGCCGCAGAGGCCCTGGGCCAGGCCCTGGACCAGCTGCAGCTGGCTCTGGACGGTGGGCAGAGCATCCTCACCGAGGGCACCGCCACTTTACGTGCCCTGGAGCTGGAGCATCCGGCAGATTCAGAGGAAAAACGATAGACCGTTCCATTACCCGCCACAGAAAAACCCAATGGGTGCAGCCCAATCCGGGCTGCACCCATGTTGTATGTCTGAGCAGGAGGTTACAGGCAGAGCAGCTCCACCAGCATCTGGGTGCACAGCTCCATGTCCTCCACGGGGATATACTCAAACCGGCCGTGGAAGTTTGCGCCGCCGGTGCACAGGTTGGGGCAGGGCAGGCCCTCGTAAGACAGCCGGGCGCCATCGGTGCCGCCCCGCACCGGGACGGTGACCGGGGTGATGCCGACCCGCT
>VOFE01000472.1_pt1 | contig 28001 bp, 42 predicted proteins | sample 5384071 | NCBI WGS metagenome assembly VOFE01 (sample SAMN12384724, study PRJNA508395) | human gut metagenome | isolation source: healthy gut D | host: Homo sapiens
ATATTCGACGTGCTTGAGCATACCGCTCGGGTCGTCGATGGCGTTCCACCCTACCCGCTGGTTCGCTGGGCCGCGTTGTTCCATGATATGGGCAAGCCCGCGTGCTTCTTCAAAGACGAAAACGGCACCGGGCATTTTTATGGCCACGCAGGAGTGAGCGTTCCCATAGCGCGCGGCATCATGCAGCGGCTGACGTTCTCCAACACCTTCATCGATAGGGTGCTTGCTTTGGTGAGACGTCATGACGACGTGGTGCCGGCTAACCCTAAAGCGGTGAAGCGCATGCTGGCACGGCTTGGCGGCGACACCGAGCTGTTCGCCGCGCTTTGCGATTTGAAGCGAGGGGGACGCAAGGGGGCAATCGCCGAAGTTCAGCGGCCCGCGCATAGCGCTTTGCCGACGACCTGCAACGCACTCTTGAGGAGATAATCGCCGCCGACGAGGCATTTACGGTCAAGTCTTGGCTATCAACGGGCGTGACGTTATGCGGCTGGGAGTTGCCCAAAGGGCCCGAGATTGGAGAAGCCCTTGCACAATTGCTTGATGCCGTTATTGACGGAGAAGTTGCAAATTTGGCACCTGACCTGGAGGAATACGCATTGCGCAACGTGATTGGGAAAAGTTTTTCAAAAAGTTGCCAAAAGTGTTGACGGAATAGGGAAAGGTGCGTAATATCTTCTCGCGCTTGGCCCTCCGACATAAATCGAAGGAAATGGCGCAGAGGATTTGCCACTGGGGTGTCGTCTAATGGCAGGACAGCGGTTTCTGGTACCGTATGTGAGGGTTCGACTCCTTCCACCCCAGCCATTTTTGGTAAATTCGTTTAATGGCTCCGTCGTCTAGCGGTTTAAGGACGTCGCCCTCTCAAGGCGAAGGTCGCCGGTTCGAATCCGGTCGGAGCTACAGCTTTACCCAGGCCACGTGTTTCGCGGCCTTTTTAATGGCTCCGTCGTCTAGCGGTTTAGGACGTCGCCCTCTCAAGGCGAAGGTCGCCGGTTCGAATCCGGTCGGACTACCACAGGTACAGCCGAGGCTTTGCCTCGGCTTTTGTTATCAGCGATACCGCCCCCTCTACTCGAGCTGCAAAATGCAGCACACAGCAAGCTTCGCAACGAAGTATCGCTGACGCAAGAACTCCTATCCCGATATCAGCATTCCCGATATACGTGGCCTCGGTCGTGCGCCGCAGTTTGGACGGCGGATGCTCTACTCTAAGCAAAGACCTGCTGCCGCCTATTCGATATGCAACAAGCAGCATGATAGAAAGACCGAAGGAACATATACGCGATTAACGTAGCGGACCTATGAGCATTCGGCGCACATCGGCGATTACGAGAAATTACGGGTGATGTGACGATTGACGACGATTGGTGTATGGGCCAGGCGAATCACGCTGTACGCGTTCCCAACTCTTGCGAAGATGCACTGTGCGCCTTCCCGATGCTCGATAAGGCGATGCCTCTTCTGGATACCCGGGTGATCGCACTGGACATGATGGGCTGATTGATATATCCTCGCTGGCATGTGACGAAACTGAAAGGCCGACAGGCGCGTCGCTGGGGACGATGTAGCAATCGAGCCTTCAACGTTTTGAGGAAAGGTTGACCATCATGCGAATCGACCGCATTCTTTGCAGCAAGCGCGTATTCACCGGTTTGACCGAAAGCGCCGAGGAACTTGCCATCGCCGTTTCCGGGGACAAGATCGCATTCGTCGGATCGAAAGAAGATGCGCTTGCGTTAGCCCGCGAAGCCGACGAAAACGCCGAACCTGAGGTGGTCGACTACGGCGACGCCTTCATCGCACCCGGCTTTCATGACTCGCACGTGCACTTCTTCCATTCTGCGGTGTACTCTTCCCCGCTGGCCACGAACTTCCTGGGTGAAAAAACGAGGCTGATTGCGTTGAGCGCATGAAGCGTTTCGCCAAAGGCCGTCCCGAGGGATGGCTGCTGGCCCAGGGCTGGCGCGAATATCGATGGGACCCGCCCGTGCTGCCGTCGAAGCACTCGCTTGACGAGGCGTTCCCCAACCGCCCCGTGGCGCTGTACTCCGGCGACGCGCATACGCTGTGGCTCAACAGCTGCGCGCTGGCCGAGCTGGTGATCGATCGCGACAGCGTGCCCCCGCGGAGGAAGCTACGACAGGGATGCCGATGGCGAGCTGACGGGCATCGTGCGCGAAGCGGCCGCCATGGAGCTGATGCCGCGCATCATGAACGCGTTTTCCGACGACGAGATAGCCGATGCCTATCGCGGGTTTTTGCGCACGTTGGCGCAAAACGGCATCACGAGCGTTTGCGACATGTCGCTTATGGCCAACCCCGGCCTGGACTTCATCCGAGACGACGTCCATGCACGCCTGCTTGACTCCGACGAGCTGACGTGCCGCGTGAATCTCTTCCCCCCACCCTGCTTGAGGATATGAGCAGGTTCGAGGCGATGTCTGCGCGTTATACAGGCCCGGTGCTGCGCTGCGCCGGTTTCAAGCAGTTCTTCGATGGCGTATCCAGCCAGCACACCGCATGGGTGACCGAGCCTTATAGCAACGCTCGATGCGAGGGGACGACTGCGGCAGGCCCACCATCGAGCCCGACAAGATGCGTGCGCTGGTGATGCAAGCAGCCGAGAAGGGCTACTCTGTGCGCATCCACACCATCGGCGATGCGGCGATCCACGAAGCGCTGAACATCTTCGAAGATGCCCGCGCGCAATTCGGCCCGCTTCCCGAAGGGCGTCACAACTGCCTTGAGCACCTGGAGAATTTCCTGCCCGGCGACGTGGAGCGCCTGGCCGAGCTTGACGTGATCGCTGCGGTGCAACCGCCGCATATGACGCTTGACCCGGGCGGTCCCGAGCGTGACTTGGGCGACGAGCGCGTGAAGCTGATGTGGCCGTTCAGGACCATGCTGGATGAGGGCGAGACGCTTGCGTTCGGCACGGATTCGCCGGTGGTGGACGTGAACCCATGGGCGTGCTGTACAGCGCCGCCACGCGCCGCGACCCGCAAACGCGCGCGCGCTGAAGGCGGCTGGCGCCCTGAGCAGCTTATCAGCCGCGCGGAGGCTATCCGCGCATACACCGCCGGCAGCGACGCCGCCGCCCAGCGCAATGGCGAAGCGGGCGTGCTGGCAACAGGCAAGCTGGCGGACATGGCGGTGCTGGACACCGACCTGCTCGCATGCGCCGACGACGAGATCCTGATGCGCATGTTACCGCTACCTGGATGGGCGGACGCTGCGTGTTCGAGGCCTAGAAGGACCGAAAGCGCCCCAAGATGGCCAGCGGCCCCTTTCCGTTTCCGCGTTTCCGCGAAATAGAAGGGGGCTCGGCAAGCCTCTTGGGGCGCTTTGCATTTGTAACGTTTCGACGCCAGCAAAACGGGGATAGACGGGCTGTGCTGCGCACGTCTATCCCCAACCACGCCGGACAGCCGCCGGACTGCATGGGCACGCGATCATCGCCTTCGGCGTAGCCGTGAGCATAGGTGTGACGCCGGAGTCGCCGCTTGTTTAGGTGCTGTATGGCAGGTGCGGCTTTCCGTGGCACCACATATGATCGAGGGGGACCGCTGCCCTGCCCAAGGTCAAGGCCGGTTGACAGAGCGCCTCGTACGAAGCCTTTCGCGCGGCGAACCGCCTGCTCGATGCCGTTTCCCTGCGCCAGACCGCTTGCGATGGCGCTGGAGAGCGTACAGCCGGTTCCGTGGGTGTTGCCGGTGGCGATGCGCTTCGCCCTCAGCCAAGCGTGACGGCCATCGGGCAGGACGAGCAGGTCGTCGGCAGTATCGGCGCGATGCCCGCCCTTGACGAGCACGGCCCCGTTGGTTTTCCCGGAGAGCAGCTTCGCCGCCCGCATCATGCCCTCGTCGTCGGCGACGGGAAAAACCGCACAGGACCTCGGCCTCGGGCATGTTCGGGGTGATAACGTCAGCCAAGGGCACCAGGTTCGAGACCAGCGCATCGACAGCCTGCTGCTCGATGAGACGAGAGCCGCTGGTGGCAACCATGACCGGGTCGAGCACCACGTTGCGCGCCTGATGAAAACGCAGACGCTCGGCGATGACGTTGATGATCTGGGCGGAGGAGACCATGCCGATCTTCACCGCTTCGGGGCGGATATCCTCGAACACCGCATCGATCTGCGCCCCGACCACTTCGGGCGAGATATCCTGCACCGCGCGCACGCCGCAGGTGTTTTGCGCCGTGATGGCGGTGATGACCGTTTTCCGCGTACAGACCATACGATGCGATGGTCTTGATATCGGCCTGGATGCCCGCTCCGCCGCTTGAGTCGGAGCCTGCGATGCTGAGCACTGCTTTCATCGGAAACCTCCCTTTGACGCCAGCGCTATCGGCTTATTCGTTGTCGAGGTCGATGACGAGGCCGTCCATGATGGTGTTGACGGTGCGCACCGCGCACATTTTGCCGCACATGGTGCAGGTGCCCTCGTTGCTCGGCGGGGCGCTTTCGAAGACCTTGCGCGGGCGAACCGGATCGATGGCAAGGCCGAACTGCTCTTCCCAGTCCATACGGCGACGCGCGTCGCTCATGCGGTTGTCGCGATCGCGGGCGCCGGGGATGCCCTTTGGCGATATCGGCGGCATGCGCGGCGATCTTCGTGGCGACTAGGCCGTCGCGCACATCCTGTGCATCGGGCAGGCGCAGGTGCTCGGCGGGCGTGACGTAGCACAGGAAGTCGGCGCCCGAGGAGGCCGCCACGGCGCCGCCGATGGCGGCGGTGATATGGTCGTAGCCCGGGGCGATATCGGTTACGAGCGGGCCCAGCACATAGAACGGCGCGTTGTGGCACAGCCGCTTCTCCAGGCGCATGTTCGCCTCGATCTCATCGAGCGCCATATGCCCGGGGCCTTCCACCATCACCTGCACTCCGGCGTCCCAGGCGCGGCGCGTCAGCTTGCCAATTCGATGAGCTCGGCGATCTGCCCGGCGTCGGTTGCGTCGTAGGTGCAACCAGGACGCATGGCATCGCCGATGGAGATGGTCACATCGTGTTCATGCAAGATCTCAAGAACCTCATCGTAATGCTCGTAGAACGGGTTCTCGTTGCCGGTGGCCTCCATCCAGGCGAAGATGAGGGAGCCGCCGCGGCTGACGATATTCATAAGTCGGCCGGTTTCCTTTGGAAGGATTCGATGGTGCGGCGGTTCATGCCCGCATGGACGGTGACGAAATCCACCCCGTCCTGGGCATGCGCGCGCACCACGACCAGGAAATCCTTGGGCGTGATGGTGACCAGCGGTTTTTCCAAGTAACCGATGGCGTCGTACATGGGCACGGTGCCGATCATGGCAGGCGACTTCTCGATGAGCTTGGTGCGGAACGCCTGGGTTTTGCCGCTGTTCGACAGGTCCATGATGGCCTCGGCGCCAAGCTCGATGGCCGTATCGACCTTCTGCCACTCGACGGATTCGTCGGCAAGGTCGCCGGAGATGCCGAGGTTGACGTTGACCTTAGTGCGCAGGCCCTCGCCGACGCCTTCGGGCGACAGCGAAGCGTGGTGGATGTTCGCGGGGATGGCGATGCGTCCGGCCGCCACGCCCTCGCGGATGAATTCCGCGCTGCGGCCTTCCTTCTCGGCGACCACGCGCATGGCGGGCGTGATCTGCCCCGCGCGGGCGAAGTCGATCTGCGTGATGAGGTTGGAGGATTCGTTACCCATAGATGCTCCCTTCGTTGGCATTACCCATGCAGGTTCGGCGGGTCGAGGCTTATACGGGCCTCCTCTCAGCCTGCCTGGCGCACGGCGCTAGCAAGCCCCCCGATATACGGTTGATGTGGCCGCTATTATATCCCCGGCTGCTCAGAAGTTTCCCAAGGCAAAGGATAAAAGACATAAAGCGTGCCCGACTCCACGGCGATGGTGGCCTCCTGGCCGATCAGCTCGTTGGAAAGACCGAGGCTGGTTCGATTGGTGGGGTTCGTCGTCGAGCGAATACTCCAGCCCGCGCTCGATGACGCCCTCGGCGCGGTCGTTTGCCGCGAAGACCGAGACGGTGCCCTTCTCCACGTTATCGGGAAGGGTGAACACGTCAGGACCGGTAACGCAGCGGATAGCGAATCCCTCGGCGATGCCGGTAACGTAGAACCCACGCTCGGAGTACGCGGCGAACAGCTGCAGGTTTGCCAACGTATGATCGAGCCTGCCGCCGATGCCGCCGTATACGTAGAAGTCGGTGTGACGATAGTTCGCCGCTCTTTGAAGGGCAAAGCTCCATATCCGATGCGTCCTTGTTCACGGGGTGACGGGAAACACGCTTCGCACGGGGAACGTAGCCGAGGGAATCGAAATCGCCCACGGCCATATCGGGCGCGACGCCGAGCCGATCAAGCGGGGCGAAACCGCCGTCGACGGCGATGATGAAGTCGAAAAACCCCTCGTTATAGCGTGCCATGAAATCTTGTTCGTTGAAATATGTGGCGCCAACCAATGCGCAGGTTGTCATGATGCTCCTTGTTTCGGTTCCGATATGGTAGAATACCACACTGCGAGCCGGGCCAGACGATCGCGCGCCGCCTTGAGCGGCGTGAGGAAAGTCCGGGCTCCAAAGGGCAAGATGCCAGCTAACGGCTGGGCGGGGCGACCCGACGGAAAGTGCCACAGAAAAGTAAACTCCCCGCGCAAGCGGGAGAAAAGCTGAAACGGTGCGGTAAGAGCGCACCAGCGCGGCGGCAACGACGCGGCTTGAAAACCCCATCTGGAGCAAGCGCAAATAGGAGCGCCATACGGTGGCCCTGCCGTGCGCTCGGGTTGCGTGCTAGAGGCGCGGGGCGACTCGCGTTCGAGATAAATGGTCGTCCAACGACAGAACCCGGCTTATCGACTCGCTCGCGGTTTTTCAAAAGGCTCCCGTTCGGGAGCTTTTTTGCTTTGCTGGCGACACGACTGTCGCGTCCTGAGACGAAGGATGCGTGGGAGCACATCATAGCCGCGCGCCCCTTTCGACTGGTCGATGCAGGAAGCCAAAAGGTTACCGGTGCCCCGCGCAAGTAATTCCGAGCAAGACGCGCTTACGCCCCATAAACCGAAAGCGGGGATCAGGCTTTGTGCTTGATCCCCGCTTTATGGTGCGTATTGCGCGAAAGCGCTGTATAAGGGCGAACAGCCCTAGCTGCCAGGTTAGGCGAAAGCGCTCGCCTGACCGTGAACCTGCAGGCGTTTGCCGCTGCAGATTAGTCGAGATCGTCGATCTCGAAATCATCGGCGGCATCGCCGAAGCCGGAGAAGTCCTTCTCAACGCTGGAAGCCACAGGAGCGGCCGAACCGGTGACCGCGGGCGACGCAGCGGTTCCGGCACCAGCGGTTACGGCACCAGCCGGAACGGCCGCCGGGATTGCGGGCGGGTCGTCATAGGCATCGGAACCGTCAACGGTGAGCGGAGCCTGCGGCGCGGTTGCGGCGGCCTCCTTCACCACGGGCTCGGGCTCGACATGCGTGGCGTAGCGGCCATGCTGGCCGGAAGCGGCGCGCCTGCGGCCTTCAGGGGCCTTCTCGCCGATTTCGGCAAGCTTGCGAGTGGCGTCGGTGATGAAGTCATTGAGCAGGTCGCGATAATCCTCGCGCGCCTCCTCGCGATCATCCTCGAGCTTGTGAATGGCATCGATGACCTTCTGGCGATCGTTCTCGGCCTTGTCGAGGATACGGTCGGCCTCGTCCTCAGCATCCTTGATCGTGGCGGCAGCATCGGCCTTGGCGTTGGCCAGGATCTCGTCGGCGGAGCGCTGGGCGATGATGAGCGCCTGGGCGATGGCGTTGCCGTCGGCCTTCTTGGACTCGAGCTGCTTCTCGAGCTCGGCGATGCGGGCATCGCGCTCGGCGATGGCGGCATCCTTCTCGGCCAGGATGGCCGGGTCGACGGAGTCTGCGGGCTGGTCGTCCTGCTCGGCGGCATGCTCGGGCTCGGGCTCGTCGAACACCTCGTCGTCGAAGGTGGCCGGGCGGTAGAAGCCGGCGAACGTGTCCTCGCCGATCTGGCTTTGCAGCGAGGCGATCTGCTGATTCAGGCCGTCGATCTCATCGGCGACGTGCTCGAGGAAGACATCGACCTCGTCGACGTCGCAGCCCTTGCGATCGATGGAAGCTTTGGTTATGGATTTCAGCAGAGGTGATAGCCATCTTTGTATCCCTTCATCTGATGTGCGGGAATGCGCAGGTGCGCACCTAGAACAAGTTTACCAACAAACGTACACCGAATTGTAGTACAAGCAGCGCGACGATGGGCGTTACGTCCACCATACCCAATAGGGGGGATCAGGCGCTTGAACAGGTTCAAATACGGGTCGCATATGCGCGCGAGCACGTTGTTGATGTCTGCGAGGATGCCCCGATCGGTCGGGGAACCATGACAGCATGACGTATACGAAGATGATCATGCTGTACGCATCGGAAAGCGACACGATAAGGTACTTCAAACTGAGCATGCAGGGTGTTTCGCTCCTTGCTAACGCCCCGGGCGCCAAGCCCGGGGTCGGTTTCAATACGTACGGTTACAAGATGCCCTGAGAACGCAGGCTCGCACGCTCGGCTTCGCTGAGAGCCGCCCCGCGCGCGATGACGAAAAACCTTGTCGGCGATGCAGTCGACGCTTGCATCGAGGGCGCTCGAAACGCCGAACGAGAAGTCGAGCACGCGCTTTGCCAGCGCATCGGGGGTTTTTGAGCGCAAGCACCACGGCGTCTCCGGCTTTGAGGGCTTTTTGCAACCTTCTCGCACTCGCCGTAGCTGGCGGGCTTGACGATGGTGACCGAACGCGTGGGGCTGTGCGTGCCCGTTGCGGTGCCCTCATAGGCCTTGTACGGATCGAACGAGGAGGCGGCGGAAGCAGCCTTGGCAGCCGCCGTGAACGCGCCTTCGATAGGCTTCGCGGCCGTGTGGGCGGCCGGGGCGGCGCCGGACTCGGCGGCCTCGGCGGCAGTGGTGCTGAACAAGGCGTTCAGGCTTTCCGAACGCTCCTGGTCAGCAGCTGCCGCAGCCCTGGCGTTGGGCGTGTTGGCCGGAGCGGTGAACGCCGGGTCGACCATGGTGCGGTTGCCGAAGGATGCCGAGCTGACCTTGCGCGGAGGCAGCGGGTCGCGGTTCAGGCTGTCGGGCACGGTGGTGTGCGCGCGCACGTCGTCGATGGAGACGAGCTTGGCCGGGCGATACCCGCCCGAGCCGACCGACGTACGGGCATGATTGCCGCGCGCGGGACGCGTGGTGACCGAATCGTACGGATCGTAGTTCGAGCTGGGGGCAGCATCGTCCTCTTCGTAGTCGTCGTCGTAATCGTCGTAGTCGCCGGAATCGTAATCGTCGTAGTCCTTGCGGCCGCGATCGTAGTAATCGCCGCCATCGGAGAACCCGAGCTTGGACTTGATGCTGTCGAGCATGCCTTCGGGCTTATTGAACTTGGGCATTGCCATACCGCTCTCCTGCTTCGTTTCTTAAGGACGGCGGTCGACGCCGCCGCTGCATGTTCGGTATTGCGGACGCGGCCTTTTATGCCCGAACGGACTCGAAGGAGTCGCTGAACAGAGCTCGGCCTATCCGCACCATGGTAGCACCCGCGCAGACGGCCTCGCGCCAGTCCTCGCTCATGCCCATGGAAAGTTCATTGAAGCGTGCGGCCTGCTCAGAGGGAAGCTGGCTGCGCAACGCGTCGCGCAAGGCGGCCAGACCTCGAAGCACTCGCGCGCCACATCAGGTTACCCTGCGGGGCCATGGTCATAAGGCCGCGAACGGCGATGTGGGGGAACGTCTCGGCAAGCTGCAGCGCATGAATCGCCTCATCCGGGGTGAAACCGCTTTTGCTCTCCTCCCCCCGACACGTTGACCTCGAGCAAGATGTCCTGCACCTTGCCAAGACGCTCTGCCGCCTGGTCGAATTTGGCGAAATGCTCTTCTTTGCAAACCGAGTGAACGAGCGTTGCGCAAGCGACGATCTCGGGGATCTTGCGCGACTGGACGTTTCCGATGAAATGCCAGGTTTGCTCCGACAGCTGCGACACCTTGGCGGCAAGTACGTCGGGGCGGTTCTCGCCGAAATCATGGGCTCCCGCGGCGATGGCTGCGGAGATGGCGGGCACATCGACCGTCTTGAAACGGCGATGACCTTCACTTCGCGCGGGTCACGTCCGCACGAAGCGCACACGCGGGCAAGCTCTTCGAGCGTTTGCTGATAATGCTGAGCGAATGGCATGGCTATGCTTCCTTTCGAAACGCGATGGCGCCGTGGCGGCCGCAGGTGCCGCCGGATGCCCTGTACGAGAAATAGAGCTGCGGATTGCATTGCGTGCAGATGCCTGCATCGCAGATGCGCGCAGGGTCGACGCCTACGGCCGCAAGCTGGACACGCAACGCATCGAGCATGCTGACGTGACGCGATGGGCGAACGCAGCCCTGCCCGAACAGCTCGGCGAAGCGATGCTCGACCTCGCTTCCCACCTCGAAGCAGCAATCGTGGATGTGCGGGCCGATGTAGACGTTGTAGCCGGCAGCGATTTCGCGCTGCTCATCAGGCGTTTTCGCTCCATCTTCGAGTGTTAGGCGCTTAACGCACGAAGCCGCGATGCCGCCGACCACCCCGCGCCACCCCCGCATGGGCCACGGCGAAGCGCCCCGTGGGCGACACCGCGATGACGGGCGTGCAATCGGCGAAACACAGCATGGCCGCCACGTTGGATGTGGTGACCACGAGCGCATCGGCAGCGGCTTGCGCACGTTGCTGGGCGGCCACGACGCTGGCGGCATCGGAGGCGTGAATGGAGACGATTTCGGTGCCGTGCACCTGGTTGGGCACGATGACCGGAACACCTTCGCCGTCGAGAGCCTGCATGGCATGGCGGCGGTTCTCCATGACATGATCGAGGTTGTCCTGCACGTGGGCACCGAGGTTCAGCGAGGCGAACGGCCCCTGGCTCGACCCCCGTCGCGCCCGGTGAAGGCGATGCGGACACCGCAGGCCTGGAAGAGCGCATCATCGGTGAGCATGGAAATGCGACGCGCGCCGCAAGGGCGCGCGTCGAGTTTCGGTGCAGGCAATGTTTCGCACACGGTATGCAAAGCTTTTTACTCCTTAGCGCTGGCGCTTCAGAAAATCGGGGATGTAGTCCTCGTCGGCGAAGCGGCCGGGCGTGCTGGTGAGCGTGGAATACGTGGACGGCTGGGGCGCCGGTGCCGGCTCGGGAGCGGCCGTGGAGGCGAACAGATCCTTGCGGTTGAAGTCCATGGCGGACTGCTGGGGCGCATTGACCTTGAAGCCGGTGGCGATGACGGTGATGCGCACGCTGTCGCCCATGCTCTCGTCGATGATCTGGCCGTAGATGATGTTGGCGTTGTCGTCGGCGCAGGCCTCGACGGTGCGGGCCGCCGCGGCGACCTCGGTGAGCGTGAGGTCCGGGCCGCCGGCGATGGAGAACAGCACGCGCGAGGCGCCCGCGATGGATGCCTCGAGCAGCGCCGGGAATTGGTGGCCTGCTGCGCGGCGTCGAGGGCGCGGTTCTCGCCGGAGGACAGGCCGATGCCCATCATTGCCGTGCCCGCGTCCTTCATGACCGTGCGGATGTCCGCGAAGTCGAGGTTGATGAGGCCGGGGATGGTAATGAGGTCGGTAACGCCCTGGATGCCCTGACGCAGCGTGTCGTCGGCGATGCGGAACGCATCGAGCATGCTGGTCTTCTTGTCGACGATCTCGAGCAGGCGGTCGTTGGGAATGACGATGAGGGTGTCGACCTTCTGGGAGAGCAGATCGATACCCTGGTCGGCCTGATTGCGGCGAAGGCGCCCCTCGAAGGAGAAGGGCTTGGTGACGACGCCCACGGTAAGGGCGCCGATCTCCTCGCGGGCGATCTCGGCCACGATGGGGGCCGCGCCGGTGCCCGTGCCGCCGCCCTCGCCAGCGGTGACGAAGACCATGTCGGCCTCGGCCAGCGCCTCGCGAATCTCCGCACGGCTCTCCTCGGCGGCCTGGCAGCCCACCTGGGGGTTGGCGCCGGCGCCGAGGCCACGGGTCAGCTCCTCGCCGATGTGGATGGTCTTGTCGGCATCGGACATGAGAAGGGCCTGACGGTCAGTGTTCACGGCGATGAACTCCACGCCGCGCACGCCGGCTTCCACCATGCGGTTCACGGCGTTCGTGCCGCCGCCGCCGACGCCGACGACCTTGATGACCGCCAGATGCTTCGCCTGAATTGTTTGGCATTGTATTCCTCCACACTATTACGCTTGCTTTGAGCTGCGTTTCACACACTCGTGGTTGTATTCACGTGGGATTATTTTACACAAAGAGGGTGGGTTTGCAACGCTTCGCCCCCCAACGGCAACCACATGCACATATCAGAGCGGCCCGCACGCCTGCGCGCACGGGCCGCTTGGGGCTATAAAGAACGCCACGTGGGCCTATCGGGCGTGCGCACGTTGATGTACGTGACGCCCTCGGGATGCTCCTTCATGATCTGCAGGCACACGCGCTCCCTTCTCACGGATGTTGTCCGCCGTGCCGAAGACGATGTCGGGACCGTCTTTGATGGTGAGCGTGGTGGATGCGGTTTCGGTGGCCTTCACCGAGGTGACGCGATCGGCAAGCTCGGTGGTCATGCCGGCCACGATGGCGAGCGCGTTGTTGACGTTGGCATCGGTGCAATACGAGCCGACGGCGGGCTTGGTGCCGTAGGGCACGTCGGTGATGTGCAGCACCGATTCGGCATCCTCGTACACCTTCGAGTTGGTGCGGCGCCCCGCATCGGAATCGCGATCGGGGATGGGCATGAGCCACATGCCGTCCGACGCGATGGCCCACTGCGTGGAGTTCTGCGCGTTCTCGTTGGGGACCTCCACCACCGCCGTGATGGTGCGTTCGGTGATGTCGATCTGCAGGGTGTTGGGAAACACGCGCTTGATCTTCGCATCGGCGACCCATGCATCCTTTTTTTTCAGATTCTCCTTGATGCCTGCGGCGTCCACGCGCAGAAGCGTGGTGCCGGCGGGCACGCCGGCAAGCTGCTGCATGTCGGAGGCGGTAAGGTGATCGGCGCCCGAAACCGAAACGCTTTCGATGGTGAACAAGCTGGAGTTGTAGACGATGACGGCCGCGATGGCGAGCGCCGCCGCCACGCGGCGGCGGGGGCGCCGAGGCGCACCAGGTAACGCTGGTAGGTCCGCCGCGCCCGCGAGCCGTGATCGCTCTGGGGAAGGTCGCCTACGCGCACCGATGTGAGCCGGGCGCCGGGCGCCGGGTTGTATGGGCGCTGCGGGCCCCGCGGAGGGCGCGACCGCCGCGGGGCGCCTGAGCGCGCCTATGCGAACCCGAGGAAGCGGACTTCCGGTTGTAATTCGATGCCATACGCCTCGTATACCTTCGACCTTGCCATGTTAATGAGTTCCAACACGTCCTGAGCGGTAGCATTATCCCTGTTCACGATGAAGTTCGCGTGAACCTCCGGATATCTGCGCGCCGCCGATGCGCTCCCCTTTGAGGCCCACCTGCTCGATGAGCTGGCCCGCAGATGACCCTTCGGGATTCTTGAACACGCTGCCGCAGCTCGGAAGCGTGAGCGGTTGCGTCTTCTTGCGACGGGCATGGGCGGCCTCCATCTTCCCGCGCAGCAGATAGGGGTCGGCGGGCTTGACCGCAAGCTCGCACTCGACGATGACCTCGTCAGGTGCGAACGAGCTTGAGCGGTAACCCCATTGGATATCCGCCGCCTCGCGGCGCACGAGCCCCGAGCGCGGCGATAACGTGGTGACCGAGACCACCCTGTCCGCTATCCCCTGCTCGCGGGTGCCGGCGTGCATGCGCACGGCGCCGCCGACGGTTCCCGGCGTTCCCACCGCGAACTCAAGTCCCGAAAGGCTGCGGCGGAACGCCTCCTGCACAACGCTTGACAGCGGCACCCCGGCGCCCACGATGAAGCTGCAGGTTTCCTCGTCGAAGCGGCATGCGCGGAAATCACGCCCGAGGGCGATGACAACGCCCGGGAAGCCCTCGTCGGAGACGAGCAGGTTCGACCCGCGGCCGACAGCCACCCACGGGATGGCGCACTCTTGGCAGGCGGCCACCAAGCGCTTGAGCGCGCCGATGGAACCAACCTGCACATAGAAGCGCGCAGGCCCGCCGATGCGGTACATGGTATGACGGCGCATGGGCTCGTCGGGATAGACGTCGGCATCGAAGGCGCTGTCGACGAGCAGCGCCTCAAGCGGCGAAAGATGCGTGACGCGCGCACATGGCAGCCTAGCCTCGCGCCTTGAGGAGCGCGTCGATGATCTGCGGGCCCATGGCCGTCACGTCGCCGGCGCCCATGGTGATGACCAGATCGCCCGGCTGGAGCTTGTCCATGAGATGCGGGACGACGTCGACGCGATGGGCCACGAAATCGGCCTGGGATGGCCCTCGTGCTCGAGCACGACGTTGAGGAACGTCTTTCCGGAAACGCCGGGCACCGGGGCCTCGCCTGCCGGGTAAACATCCATGAAGGTGACGCTGTCGGCCTTGTCGAATGCGGCGCCGAACTCGTCGTGGAGCACCTGCGTGAACAGGGGCGCGCGGGAGTAGCGATGCGGCTGGAAGAGCACATGGACGTGCTTATAGCCAAGCCCCGCCGCGGCGGAGATGGTTGCGGCGATTTCGGTGGGGGTGATGCGCGTAGTCGTCGACGACGGTGACGCCGCCCACTTCGCCGACCAGGTCGAAGCGACGGCGGACGCCGGCGAAGCCCGAAAGCGCCTGGGCGACCTTGGCCGCATCGAAGCCGAGCGCCCACAGCAGCGTGACGACGCCCGTGGCGTTCAAGACGTTGTGACGGCCGGGGTTCTGCTTGATGGCGCCCTCGACCTGCGTGCCGTCGGGCATGACCGCCGTGTAGCGGCTGCCGATGCCGTGAGGCTCGTAGGAGGTGATGCGCACGTCGCACCCCTCGTTGAAGCCGTACGTGTACATACGACGGCCCTCGGAGCGGGCGATTTCGACCACATGGGGCTCATCGCCGCATGCCACGATGACGCCATCTTCGGGAACAAGGCCCATGAAGTCGTGGAACTTGTCGTAGATCTCATCAAGGTCCTTGTAGTGGTCGAGGTGGTCGGCCTCGATGTTGGTGACGAGCACCGCCTTGGGGAGACAGATACGTGAACGACTTGTCGGACTCGTCGGCCTCGACGACGTAATGGTCGCCGGTGCCGGGTGGGCGTTGGGGCCGTAGGCGCGCACGATGCCGCCGATAAGGAAGGTGGGGTCGGCGCCCAGCGCATCGAGCGCGCTGGCGAGCATGGACGACGTGGTGGTCTTGCCGTGCGTGCCGGCCACGGCGAGCGTATCGAGGCCCACGCCGAGATGCGCGAGCATCTGGGCGCGATGCCAGATCTCAAGGCCGCGACGGCGCGCCTCGATGAGTTCGGGGTTGTTCTCGAGGATGGCCGTGGAGATGACGACGACCGGGTCGCCCTCGGGGATGTTCTCCGCCTTCTGGCCGATGAACACGGTGATGCCGGCCTCGCGCAGCTGCTTGGTGTAACGGCTTTCCTTGATATCGGAGCCCGACACCTGCATGCCCTGGTCGTGGGCCACGCGGGCGATACCGCTCATGCCCACGCCGCCGACGCCGATGAAGTGCACCTGCTTGATGCGCTCTTCGCTCATGTTGCCTGCCTCCTGAAGCCTATGCGCCGAAGCCTTAGCCGTCCGCGGCGCGATGATGTGAAACCCGGGCGCACCCGGGAAACGGGCGGCGCCAAGGCCGCCCGTGCTTACTCAAACTCATTATCTTACCCTATTGCGCCGACTTGGATTCGCACGCCTTAAGGACTACATCAGCGAGCAGCCCCGCCGCATCGCGCGTCTTAGCCGCGGCCGCTGCAGCCGACATGCGTTGACGGGCCGTTTCATCCTCGACGAGCGTTTTGAGGTAGTCGGTGAACTGCGCGCCCTCGACGTCGGCGTCGGCCACGAGGAAGGCCGCGCCCGCTTCCACGCATGCGCGGGCGTTCATGGTCTGATGGTCTTCGGTGGCGTACGGGAACGGCACAAGCAGCGCCGGGATATGACGGGCCGAGATCTCGGCGAGCGATGTGGCGCCCGCGCGGCTGACGATGGCATCGGCGGCGGCCATGGCAGGCCCATCTGGTCGGTGTAGCCCATGAGATGCCAGCGCTTTGCCTGCTCGTCGGTCAGGGCCAGCTGCTCGGTGACGCTATCGAGCTCCTTGGGGCCCGTGACGTGCACGATATGCAGGTCGGGGTAGCCGAGCAGCATATCTTGCGCTGCACGACAGCCGCGTTGAGATGGCGCGCACCCAAGCTTCCCCCGGTGACGAGAAGCATGCGCGCATCCTCGGGGATGCCGAATGCGGCACGGCCCTCGACGCGCGTTGCGGCGAACACGCTTGCGCGCACGGGGTTGCCGGTGAGCACGACATGGCTTTTGTCGGAAAGCGCCCGAGCGGCATGATCGTAGGTCAGGCACACGGCGCGGGCCCTGCGCGCCAGGTACTTGTTCGCCATGCCCATGACCGAGTTCTGCTCGTGGACCACCACGGGGATGCCGCGCTGCTCGGCGGCGCGGGCGACCGGGATGCATACGTAGCCGCCGAAGCCCACCACGCAGTCGGGATGGACCTCGGAAAACCACTTGCGTGCCAGCTTCGTGGAACGCTGGATCTTCATGATGGCCTTGGGGAGCGTGAGCGGATGATTGCGGTTGAAGCCCGCGGCCTCGAAGGCTTTGTACGGGATGCCCGCCGCGGGGACGAGGCGCGACTCGATGCCGCCGGGCGTGCCGGCGAACAGCACTTCTGCCCGCGTTCGCGCAGCACATCGGCAAGCGCGAGGGCCGGATTGATGTGGCCGGCGGTACCGCCGCCGGAAAGGACTATGCGCATGATGTCACCTCCGGGATGAAGAACGCGTTTGACGGCGCCGCGCACCTTGCGGGGCGCGCGTGCGCGAATCGGCCCTGCCGCCGCGCGGTGCGTTGCGGGAGCCGTTGGAATCGTCGTCGACCGCGCGCACGACGCGCAGATTCGCGCGGCGTCGATCGTAGACGGTGGTGTTATCGGCGTTTCGCGCAACGGCCATGATGATGCCGACCATCATGAGCGACGCGATGAGCGACGAGCCGCCTGCGGACACGAACGGCAGGGGCTTGCCCGTGGTGGGCACGAGGCCGATGACGCAGCCCATGTTCAGAAACGCCTGGAACACGAGCATGATGGTGACGCTGCCCGCCACGATGCGCTCGTTGGGCGTGGCCGCCGCGCTCGCGATGCGCATGCCGGCGAACAGGATGCAACAGAACAGCGCGATGACCACGAGCGCGCCGAGCATGCCGAACTCCTCGCCGATGATGGAGAACACGAAGTCGGTCTCGGCCTCGGGGAGGTAGTCGTACTTCTCGCTGGAATTGCCCAGGCCCACGCCGAACAGGCCGCCCTCGGCGAACGCGTAGAACGAGTGGATGGTCTGGTAACCGTTGCCCCTGCCGCCTTCGCCGTCGTTCCAAGGGTTGTACACCACGAAGCGGTCCTGGCGATAGCCCGAGCCGAACAAGACGATGGCGATGACCGCAAGGACGGCGACGGCGGCGATGGCGAAAGATGAGCTTACCGGGAGCGCCGCCGAACCACAGCACCGCGTATACGCCCACGAAGATGATGATGGTGGTTCCCAGGTCCGATTGCGTGAACAGCAAAAAAACAACGTGGGGCGGCCACGTAGATCGCAGCCCTGAGCATGGTGGCGTTGAACTCAGCCCCCTTCGTTGAGGTCGTCCATAAGGTTGGCGGCCATGAGCACGATGGCGATCTTAGCGAACTCCGAGGGCTGCAGCGAAAACGGGCCGATGACGATCCAGCGCTGGGCGCCGAGCGCTGCGGCTCCGAAGAGGAACGTGATGACGAGCAGCGCTACGCATACCCCCAATAGCCTTTGACGATGGCGCCCTTCCAACCACTGCGCGGGAGCATGAACCAGATAGCCACGGCGATGACGATGCCGGCCAGAGAGTAGATGAACTGGCTGATGAGCTTCGCCGAAGGGTTTTGCTGTGCGATGTAGTCCGAATATGAAATGGTATCGCGCAGGTACTGACCCGCCTCGGTGTCGGCATAGTAGTTCGTGGCGGCCTCGGAAAGGATGGTAACCTGCGAGGCCGAGTAGATCATGACGAAGCCGATGAGCGTGAGGGCCACCACGGCCACCACAAGCAGCACCTGGGGCCAGATGACCGATTCTGCATCGGAGCGCCTATTGCGCGCGGAAAGCATGTAAAACCGCCCTTACGCGCCAGCTTGGCCGCGCGAGCGGCCACGAGCTTCTTGAAGACCTCGCCGCGCTCCTCGAAGGAGTGGAACTCGTCGAACGATGCGCAGGCGGGCGAAAGCAACACCACTTCCCCAGCCTTCGCCTGTTCGAGCGCGACGTCAAGCGCAGACTCCATATTGTTCGCCGTGAGCAGTTGGAAATCCGCCGGCGCCTGAGCACCTTGCTCCTTGAACGCCTGGAAGAAGCGGGCGCCCGCCGCGCCGAAGCACACCACGGCGCGCGTGTGGGCATGGGCCGCCGCGACCAGGTCGGCCAGGTCGGTGCCCTTGTCGTCGCCGCCGAGCAGCACGATGGGGCGCGTCTCGGGGAACGCGGCCAGCGCGGTGAGCGTCGCGTCGACGTTGGTGGCCTTCGAATCGTTATAGCATTCGGCGCCGCGCACGGTGCCGCAAGGCTCGATGCGATGCTCGAGCGGGCTGAACGTGGCAAGCGCCTCGCACACGGCCTCGTCGGAAGCGCCGGCGGCCAGCGCGCCGCCGCGGCGGCGGCAAGCGCGTTGCCGGCGTTGTGCGCGCCCTTGATCTTGAGGCGATCGGCGTTGATGAGGGCATGCTCCTGCCCCTTGAGGGGCCACGACGAGCTCGCCTTCGCCGTTGATGAACGCGGCGTTGTCGGCACCGCAACGTGCGCGCATGTCGCCCCTGCAAGCCCTCTGCCGTGCCCATGGGCACGATGGCGAAACCGCATCCGCCATCAATGCTGCGCAGACGGCGGACCTCGGCGCGGACGACGTCGTTGGAGGCGTCCATGACCGCGACCGAGCCGGGAACCTGAGACAAGTTGTCGAGCACCTTCATCTTGGCGGCGGCATAGTTTTCCAGCGTATGGTGCCAATGCAGATGGTCGGGCGTGATGTTGAGCAACACGGCCACATTGGGCGCGAACAGCTTCGTGGATGTGAGCTGATACGACGACACCTCGGCCACGTAGACGTCGGTTTCGCCGGCGGCCACGGCGGAGATGCACGTGTCGCCGATGTTGCCGACAGCGGCGCTTGCCATGCCCGCGGCGCGAAGCAGATGGTTGGTCAACGCCGTGACGGTGGTCTTGCCGTTGGTGCCCGTGACGGCGACCCACGTGCTGGAGTCATCGGACTCGCGCCATGCGAGCTCGACCTCGCTGACGACCTCGTCGCTTACGGCAGCGGCCGAGCGGTACAGGTCGGAGAACTCGGAGATGCCGGGGCTTGCGATGCACAGCTCGAAATGCCCTCCACACGCTTGCGCTAAGCGATCGACCGCGCCCTCGCCGAACTCGACGATGGCGCCGCGGTCGCGCGCCTTGCCCGCATACGCATCGGAAGCGGCATTGGGCTGCCGCCGAACACGGCCAGCTGGGCCACGCGGCCGCCGAGCTGCGCCATGAGGTAATCGACAGCATCGTGGCCGGACTTGCCCAGACCGAGCACGAGGACGCGGCCCAAGCTTTCGGGAGCGTGTTTTTGCCTGCAAGCATCTTCTGGTTCTCCATACCCTATGCCACCGCCATCAAGGTTTCTGCGAAGTACACGGCGAAGCCGAGCGCGGCCAGCATGCCCGAAACAATCCAGAAGCGCACGACCACCTTCGTCTCCGACCAGCCCTTCTTCTCGAAGTGATGGTGCAGCAGGCGCCATGAGGAAGATGCGCTTTTTGGTCTTCTTGTAGTAGAACACCTGGATCATGACCGAGAGGGCCTCGGCCACGAACAGACCGCCGATGATGATGACGACGAACTCCGTCTTGGTCACCACGGCAAGGCACCCCAGCGCCATGCCGAGGGCGAGCGAGCCGGTGTCCCCCATGAAGATGTCGGCCGGAAACGAGTTGAACCAGAGAAAGCCCACGCAGGCGCCGGCGAGCGCGCGGCGGCGAAGATTGCCGGAGTCAAGCATGTCTGAGCGGTATGCGATGGCGGCCATGACGATCATGACGATCATGACCGTGCCTGCGGCCAAGCCGTCCAGGCCGTCGGTGAGGTTGACGGCGTTGCACATGCCCATGAGCAGGATGTCCACGAACAGGATGTAGAGCCACGGCACCTCCACGGCGCCGAAATGCGTGGTGAGCACGCCAAGGTCGAACGTGTAGACGAACGGGATCTCGACCGTGGGGCGATGCCCATCACGTTGACGGCCACCAAGCCGAACACCGTGGCGATGACGAACTGGCCCACCAGCTTGGCTTTCGGGGTAAGGCCCAGGCTGCGCTCCTTGACCACCTTCTCCGCATCATCGATAAGGCCCAGGCAGCCCGTGAGGACGGTGGCGATAAGCAGCGCGAACGTTTCAGGCGTGGGATGGCCCACCACGAGCGCCGTGAGGATGACGGAGACGAGCATGATGACGCCGCCCATGGTGGGCGTGCCCTGCTTCACCAAGTGGCTTTCAGGGCCGTCGGCGCGCACCTGCTGACCGATATGGCTAGATTTGAGGAACTTGATCCACGCAGGCATAAGCACCATGGTGACCGCGATGGCGACCACGATGGCCAAAAAAACACCAAAAACGTGGGGTATGACTCGAAGATATCCAACAGCTATTCAACCAATCCTTCTACCACTTTCTCAAGGGCCATGAAATGCGAGGCCTTCACGAGCACCGCGCTGCCGGAGGCGACGTGTTCGCGAACGTCCGCAAGGGCGGCGGCGCCGTCGGCGACCATCGCGATGCGGTCAGCCGGCATGCCGGCCTTTTTGCGCGCCGGCCGCGATGCCCTGGGCAAGCTGCCCGACGCAGACAAGGCGGTCAAGGCCGCATTCGGCGGCGAAGGCGCCCACTTCCTCGTGAAGCTGCGGGCGCGAACGAGCCGAGCTCGCCCATGTCGCCGAGCACCGCGATGCGCGCTCCCGGCGACATCGAGCGCGGCGAACGTGGAAAGCGACGCGCGCATGGAATCGGGGTTCGCATTGTAGGCGTCGTTGACGACGGTGAAGCCGCCCGGAGCCTCGATGACCTCTTGGCGGCCCGCCTCGGGCTTGGCGCCCGAAAGCGCCGCCGCAACCTGCGCGGCCTCCATGCCGGCGGCGAATCCCAACGGCGGCGGCGCAGGCGTTGGACACGTTGTGCATGCCGCGCAGCGCTCAAGGGCGCATTCCACGCGCACGGGCTCGGGCATACCGTCGAACCCGCAGGCGCACAGCGCGAAACGCGGGCAGCCCGACGCATCGAGACGCACATCCTCGGACCACACGGCAGGACGCGCCGCGTCGACGGCGGAAAGGGCCGCACGACGCTCGGCGGCCTGAGCGGTGCCATCGTAGAGCACGCACGTGACGCCACGGGAGTCCAGGTTGGCGAACTCGCGAGCAGCTTGAAGGGTCATATCGTTCGCGGCGTTGACGAACGCCATGCCGCCTGCGGGCAACGCCTCGAGGAAGCTCGGCTTTGGCGCGCGCGATGTTCTCGCGGCTGCCCAGAAGCTCGATGTGGCTTTCGCCGACGTTGGTGACAAGGCCCCATTGCGGGCGCACGAACCCGCACAGCTCCTCGAGCTGATGAAGGCCGCGCATGCCCATCTCGACGATGACGTTTCGCGTGTCGGCCTGAGCGGCCAGCACGGTGTTGGGGACGCCGAGCTCGTTGTTCTGGTTGCCCTTCGTTGCCACCACGCTGCCAGCTGCGGGCGAGCACGTCGCGCACGAGGTTCTTCGTGGTGGTTTTACCCGTGGACCCGGTGATGCCGATGACGCGGCCCTCGAGACGGTCTCGCCATGCGCGCCAGATCGGTGACGGCGGCCTGGGTATCGGGACCTCGATAATGGCGGCCCCGGCGGCTGCGATCTCGTCGTCCGGCCTGGTCGAGCGCGGCATCGGTGACCGCACACCGCGCCCGCCGCCACGGAGGAGGCGGCGAAGGCATGCCGTCCACCCGCTCACCGGGCAGCGCAACGTAGAGCGCCCCGGGTTCGACGTTGCGGGAATCCCAGGTGATGCTGGTGATCTCCGCCTGATCGTTTACAGGGTCGATGGAAAACTGGCCGCCCGTGGCATGGGCGGCTTTTCGTCGATGGTGAAACGCATTGGTTACTCACAAGCTCCTTCGCCGAATGCACGTTCAACTCCTCGCGGGCGACGACGCGGTCGTCGAAGGAGAGCACTTCCTTGCCTACCAGCTGATAGTCCTCGTGGCCCTTGCCGGCAACGAGGATGGAATCGCCGGGCTTTGCAAGCTGGATGGCGCGCGCGATGGCGGCGCGGCGGTCGGGCTGCACGTCGAAACGGCCCTCGCCCTGCCCCATGCCCGCCACGATATCGGCGATGATGGCATCGGGCTCCTCGGTGCGGGGTTGTCGGACGTGACCACGGCATGGTCGGCCGCCAAGCGCGGCGCGGCCCATGATGGGGCGCTTGGATGCATCGCGGTCGCCGCCGCAGCCGAACACGCAGATGGTGCGGCCGGGCGTGAGCGCCATGATGGACCCGAGGGCCTTCTCCAGGGCATCGGGGGTGTGCGCGTAGTCCACGAACACCGACACGCCGCCGTCATGCGGCGTATGCACGCGCTCGAGGCGGCCCGGGATCTGCGCGGCCTCGCGAAGCGCATCGATGATGGTGGACACGCCGATGCCCAGCTGGATGCCGATGCCGAACGCGCACATGATGTTCTCGACGTTGAACTTGCCCACGAGCGGGTAGTCGAACTCATAGTAGAGCCGCGCACGTTGAGCGTGATGGAGGGTGCGTGGGATAGTACTGCACATCCTTGGGATGGATGAGAGCCGAGCGATCGAAACCCGTGGTGACCACGCTATCGCCGGCCTCCGAGCAACGGCGCAGCAGCTCCTTGCCCCACTTGTCGTCGATGCAGATGACGGCGGCGGGCAGGGTAATCCTTGCTGAACAGGCGCGCCTTCGCCTCGAAGTAGGCCTCGAAGGCGTGATGGTAGTCGAGGTTGTCCTGCGTCAGGTTGAGAACGCCGTGACCGCGAACGACGAGGCGTACGTGCGCTCAAGGTCGAGCGCGTGGCTGGAGCTCACCTCCATGGCCACCACCGTGCAGCCCGCGTCGCGCATGCGGGCGAAGCAGATGCTGCAGGTCGGGCGATTCCGGCGTGGTGTGCGAAGACTTCTCGTGTACGTCGCCGATGACGGTGCCCACGGTACCGATGACGCCCGTTCGCTTGCCCGCCACGCGGGCGATATGCTCCACCAGATACGTGGTGGTGGTTTTGCCGTTGGTGCCCGTGACGCCCACCAGCGAAACCGCGCGCGCGACGGATCGTCATAGAATGCGCGCCGATGCCTCTGCCATGGCCTTGCGCGTATCGGACACCACGACCTACCGTGACGTGGTCGGTGGCGTCGGCCAGGTAGACTTCCTTCCTTGCGCCCACCACGAGCACCTTCGCGCCATGGTCGATGGCGTCCTGGCGCAGCATCGAAGGCGCATATCGGCGAGCACCGTTTTCATCGACGCCCGTCTCCTCGCTTTCCCATTCGGCCACCTCCCGCTCTGGGGCTTCGAGATGAGGAGGTGCGGGGTCACGAGCGTCCCGTCGTTAACGATGGCGCTGTAAACGCACCATCTTAAAGCAACGTCACCGCGATGCCCTGGCCGAAGCTCACGTTGTAGCCGGTGATCTTGGCCCAGTTGGTCGAAGTCAGCACGTTGCCGCCCGCCTCGCCAGGATAGTCCACGCCGGTGGGCTCGGTGAAGTGGAAGCGCTTGATTGTCGTAAAGCTTGTCGAAGCCCGCCTGTTCCGTGGCCAGCGGAGATGCCCACGTTCGACAGTGGTTCAGGATCTCGCGCGCAGCGAAGTGAGGTCTCGCCGTCGCGCTCGTGGGGTCGGCGTCGCTAGTCGTCGGCGGAGATGGAACTCGGGCAGAACATGGTGTCCTCGGGGCCCATGGTGCCTTGCTCCAGGATGGTGAGCGCCGAGACGGACTTGAAAGGTGGCCCGGGCTCGTAGGCCTGGGTGATGGCCTTCACCGATTCGCTGCCCCTGCGACGAGGACATGTCGGCCGGGTTCGCCATGGGGCACCGAGCATGCGGCGTAAACTCGCCGGTGGCGCCATCCATGACGATGGACGAGCCCTCCTCGGTCTCCAAGATCCTTCACGCCCTCGGCAGCGCCTGTTCCACGGTGTCCTGCAGCTTGATGTCGAGGGAGACCATGATGTCCTGGCCGTTGACGGCCGGCGTCTCCCTCCTTCACGCCGCCGGGAATGGGAATCCCTGCTCGCCGCTTTCGGCGGTGTAAGGTGCCCGGCGTGCCGGAAAGGATGTCGTTGTACTGCAGCTCGGGCCGGTGATGCCCTCGTCGTCGACGTTCGCAGTAAGCCGATGAGCCCTGGCCGCCGATGGAGCCGTTGGGGTACTCGCGGCGGGTGTCGGCGATAGTAACGCCGTCGAGCTTGAGTTCTTTGACCTTATCGGCCCTTCCACTCGGCCTGGCGCTTGATGTGAACGGTGGTGGAAGGGAGTGGACAGAAGCTCGCGGTAGTCGGCCGCATCTCCCCCGAGCGCCGGGCCAGGGACGCCACTCGGCCGCTGCATCAGTCACCTCCACGGGGTTCGCGTAGATGGTGGTGGCCTCCACCGAGGTAGCCAGCACGATGCCGTTGCGGTCGTAGATGGTGCCCAGCGCGGCGTCGTCTCGAAAGCTGACCGTGCGGGACTCCTCGGCCATGGCCAATGCTGATCCGGTACGATGACCTGCAGAAACACCAAGCGCAGGAAGAACACGGCCGCTATGGCGGCGAAAGCCAACAGCAACGCAGCAAGCGCGCCCGGGAGACCGTCGGCATGGCCGCGTCGATGGCAGCGCCCACGCCTGGGCAGCCCGGACGAGCGGCGCCCGCGCCCCGAGGGCAGCCAGATGGGTTGCCGCCTGCAAAGCGACCCTGCGAGGAGGCCGAGGCCCGACCCGTGCGCGAGGGGGCGCGCCGGGGCTCGTCGAAGGCGCGTCCGCGGACGCGCCCAGTGCAGGCATCGGCGCGGCCGCGGCGGTCGCTTTGTCGGGGTAGCGGTAGCGTTCCATGGGATAGAGCCCCTTCATGCGCGCCACCGACTCCGACAGCGACGGGCTGCCGGCGCCATCGGTGGCGACGATATCGGGAGACAGCGTGATCTGCTCGCTGTATTCGGGGCCGGGGCCGCCATGCCGGGCCGTGGCCTGGGCCTTGATGCGCGAGGGGTTCGCCAGCACGCTCTGGGACACCTCAAGCTCGTTGCCCTCGGCCCGGGCGGTCTCGATGCTCGTCTGCAGCGAGCGCGTCTCAAAGCGCGCAGGAAGCGGCAGCCAGGTGATGGCCACGCGGGCCATGGCGATGAGCGCTATGACGATGCAGATGACGGCGCAGGCCTTCGCCAGGGAAAGCGCGGCCGTCGAGATGCCCTCGCTCCGGGGCGCGGCGACCGGCACCGGGCACCACTACGAGATGGAGGGCGCCTCTTCGAAGGAGAGTTCCTCGGCCAGAGACGAGGAGACGTAGCGGGCGCCGCGGTAGCCGGAGGCAGCGCCGGCGCGTCCGGCGGAGGAGCGACCGTAGAGACGCGGTCGGTGCGGGGGCGCGACGTGCGCGGAGATATGATGCGGCGCTCATCGCGGCCCTCCCTCACTCATTCTGCAGCTCAAGCGTCCGTTAAGGCTTAACAAGCCCGATGACGAAAAGCGTCCTCGGGCTTGCTTTTGTTCTCTTGTCGGGCGACTCCCCTAGCGCTTGCGCCACGCGCAGCGGCACTGCGCGAGCGGGGGTTCCGCTCGATTTCCTCTGCCGTCGGAAGCAGAGGCTTGCGGGTGATAAAGATCAGTACCGGCTGCTTTCCGCACACGCACACCGGGATGTCCGGCGGGCAGAGATGCGCCCGGTTCGCGAAATGCCGCGAAGGCGTCCTTCGATGCGGTCTTCCAAAGGTGGTAGCTGATCACCGCGATGATGCCGCCGGATTGAGGCCAGCGGACCGCCGCATCAAGGCGCGACGCAGAACGGTCAGCTCCGAGTTGACTTCAATCCGAAGGGCTTGGAAGAGTGCGCTTGGCGGGATGTCCCCCGCGCGCCTCGCCGGGCGGGTATGGCCGCCTTGATCACATCGACCTGACCACTCTCGGTTATCGGGCGTCCGCCCGCGCCTTCACGATGAAGTCCGCGATGCAGCTCGCCCACTTCTCGTCAGTAACTGCGAATGATCCGAGTGAGATCTGCTGCGTTGTAGGTGTTCACGATCTCTGCTGCGGTTAGGGTTGGTTTTCCCCGGATCATCCGCATATCAAGGGGGCCGTTCTCCTTGAAGGAGAAGCCGCGGGACGGTGTGTCTATCTGCACCGACGAACGCTCCAGATCGAACAGTATCGCGTCGATGCCGGGGATCTCTCGCAACTCGCGAGCAGCTCATCGAGTCGCCGAGTTGCCCGCGCAAAGCGCGAGTTCAGGACGATCGCCCGCGAATTATCGTTTCCAGCTTCGCGGCGGCTCGGTGAGCGCCAACTCATCCTGGTCGATGCCGATGAGCAGGCCGCCTGTTTAATTAGCAGCCGCCTGAAAGAGGTGCCCGCGAAGCCGAGCGTGGCGTCCACGAACACCGGATGATCCGGAAGGTCAGAGGGCGTCGATGCATTCGGTGAGCAGAACGGGTATGTGCCGGTATTCGCTTGTCACGGTTCGCTCGCTTTCCCGCCTAGCTGCCAGAACAGCCCCAGATCGACTTCGTCGCTCATGGCCTTAAACGGTCAGCGTCCCAGATCTCAAGCGGCCGTGTTGCCCACGACCACGACTTCCTTGTCGATGCCGACGGCGGCGCGCACTTCCGGGGACAGCATGATGCGCCCCGAGGCGTCCACCTCGACATCGCGGGCGCGGCTCTTTGGCACACGGCGAGCTTGAGCGTGCTCGCGGTCGGACTCCCGTTGTACTCGCCGAACCGATCGATGAACAGCTTCTCGACCCATTCGTTGAAATCGGGCGTCTCGAACACGTACACGCACTCGTTGGTCAGCTCCGGCGTCACACGAGATCTTTGGAAAGAACCTGCGGAACTTCGCGGGAAGGGCCATGCGACCTTGCCGTCGACCTTGAAATGGAACTCGCCGTTGAGATCTACCCCCATGTTGGGGCAGCTCGCTTGTCCCTTCGGTGTCGGCAGTGGCGATACGTGTTCCGCTTTTTGGTTTGGGATTTGATTTCGTTTGGGTGCGTTTCGAAATCCCCGCTCGGTCGTTTTCAGCACGCATATTACCCCAATGCCCCACTTTCGCAACATTTTCCCACTTTTGCCCTATTTTCGCCCCCCCCTTGTCATCCTCAAGATATGGAAGGGGTAACCAAAGGAAAATGAAGTATTTCCCATATCTTGTATTCGTATTGGTGTGCTACAATGGCCACTAGAATGCCCCGACCCATGGGGATGTTGGGGCGCGGTGGGGCATGTGCCCGCGCGCGCCACCTGTGAACGAGATTTGAAGGGCGCGCCAAGACGGGCTTGCAGCGGCGCTGAATGACCCGCACCTGCGCCAGTCCTGCGCCGCCCCGACCCGGAGGCGCAGCGATAAATCGGAAGATCTCCCGAAAGAAGGAGCCCCGTGTTCGAAGTGAGGCGCCCTGGACGAGTACTTGTCCCATCTGCGCATCGAGCGCGGGGCATCGCCGCGCGGCCGAGGCCTACCGACGCGATCTGGAGGACTACCTCGCCTTCCTCGACGGCGAGGGGCGTGGAAGACTTCGGCGACATCGACCGCGAGAAGGTGGCCGCCTTCGAGCGCAGCCTCATGG
>VOFE01000503.1_pt1 | contig 28001 bp, 40 predicted proteins | sample 5384071 | NCBI WGS metagenome assembly VOFE01 (sample SAMN12384724, study PRJNA508395) | human gut metagenome | isolation source: healthy gut D | host: Homo sapiens
CCATCTGTTTCGATTACGACACGATCTCTTAAATCATTCATGATTAATGTCTGATGTGCCTCTGCAAGACCTAATTCCCAAGGAAGACCTGCACTATAAACTGAGTTTCTAGGTGCTGCACCAGTACCACCATCATAACCAGAAATAAGAATAACCTGAGCACCCGCTTTCGCAACACCTGAGGCAATAGTACCAACACCTGCTTCAGATACTAACTTAACTAATACGTGCTTCTTCATTCGCATTCTTTAAGTCATAGATTAACTGAGCTAAGTCTTCAATTGAATATATATCATGATGTGGTGGTGGTGAAATAAGTGATACACCTGGAGTACTATGACGAGTCTTCGCAATCCAAGGATAAACCTTACCTGCTGGTAAGTGTCCACCTTCACCAGGTTTTGCACCCTGAGCCATCTTGATCTGAATTTCACTAGCAGAACATAAGTATTCACTTGTGACACCAAAACGACCACTTGCTACCTGTTTAATAGCTGAACATGTTGAATCACCGTTAGGGCGAGTGACAAAACGTTCTGCATCTTCTCCACCTTCACCTGAGTTACTCTTACCATGTAATCTATTCATTGCGATAGCCATTGTTTCATGCGCTTCTTTTGAAATAGAACCATAACTCATAGCACCTGTCTTAAATCGTTTCACAATGTTTTCTACAGGTTCCACCTCTTCTAGAGGAATAGGTTTTCTCTTACTGAAGTCGAAGTCTAATAAACCACGTAAGTTAATACCTTCTTCTTCCGACCAATAGTTTCAGAGAATTCCTTAAATAACTTATAATCACCTAAACGTGTGGCCTGCTGTAATAAGTGAATTGTCTTAGGGTTATAAAGATGGTTTTCTTTTATGACTTCTTTCTTTATGGAATCCTCCAGAATCAAGTGTAGGATTTACATCATATCCAAGAGGATCAAAAAGCCTGATTATGTAATGCATTTATATCAGCTTCAATATCCTTTAAAGTAATACCTTCAACTCTACTTACTGTATGAGGGAAGTATGTATCAATAACTTCTTTAGAAATACCAATGGCTTCAAAGTTCTGAGAACCACGATAAGACTGTAAAGTAGAAATACCCATCTTAGAAGCAATCTTAACAATACCAGAAAGTACAGCATGATTATAATCTTCTACTGCAAAGATAGTAATCCTTTTCTAATAAACCATCTTCTACAGCCTGATGAATTGTATCCTGAACAAGATAGGCATTAATAGCACTTGCACCATAACCAAGTAATGTCGCAAAATGATGTACTTCTCTTGTTTCACCAGATTCAATAATTAAAGCCATCTTCATTCTCTTCTTAGTACGTACTAAATAAGAATTAACACTTGCGACTGCAAGTAATGCTGGAATAGCACAATGGTTATCATCTACACCACGGTCTGAAAGAATAATAATGTTTGCACCACGATGATATGCTTTATCTACTTCAATAAAGAGATGATCTAAAGCTTTCTTAAGAGATGTATTCTTATAATAAAGTGTAGAAATAGTTTCACTTTCAAAATCATCTGTATGAAGATGTTTTAACTTAAGAATATCTGTGTTTGTAAGAATAGGATTATGAATATGTAATAAACGACAGTTATCAGGTGAATCATTTAAGATATTTCCTTCAGTACCAATATCTAATGAAGTAGATGTGACAATCTCTTCACGAATAGAATCGATAGGAGGGTTAGTGACCTGGGCAAATAACTGTTTAAAGTAATTAAAGAGTGGCTGATGCATAGTGCTCATTGCCGCAAGAGGGGCATCATTACCCATAGCGATAATAGGTTCATTACCATTAGTAGCCATTGGAATAATATAGTCTTTAATATCTTCATACTTATAACCAAAAAGCAGTCTGTAATGTTTCTAGCTTTTCATCACTAATGACTTCTACTCTTTCATTAGGAATCTTTAAATCCTTTAAGTATGTGAGATGTGAATCAAGCCATTCACCATAAGGTTCCTTTTGTGCATAATAGTCCTTTAATTCGTCATCATTAATAAGAACGCCCTTCTTAGTATCTACAAGAAGCATCTTACCAGGACGTAAACGATCCTTAACCACAATATCTTCTGTAGGAACATCTAAAGAACCTACTTCAGAAGACAAGATTAAATAAGAGTCTTTAGTAATATAGTAACGAGAAGGTCTTAAACCATTTCTATCAAGTACAGCACCCATTAATTCACCATCAGAGAATAAAATAGAAGCTGGACCATCCCAAGGTTCCATGACTGTAGCGTTATAAGCATAGAAATCTTTCTTCTTTTTAGACATAGAAGGATTGTTTTCCCATGGTTCTGGAATACACATCATAACAGCACGAGGAAGTTCCATACCACTCATAACTAAGAATTCTAATGTGTTATCTAACATCGCAGAATCTGAACCATTTACATCTACAACAGGGAATACCTTTTCTGTATCTAATACATCACATTTCATGTTTTCTTCACGAGAAAGCATGTTGTTCGCATTACCTCTAATTGTATTAATTTCACCATTGTGGACAATAAAGCGGTTTGGATGTGCTCTTTGCCATGATGGATTTGTATTAGTAGAGAAACGAGAATGCACTAATGCAATCGCACTCTTATAATCTTCATCCTGTAAATCACTAAAGAAACTTCTTAACTGTCCTACAAGGAACATACCTTTGTATACAATCGTTCTGCTTGATAATGAACATACGTAAGTATTTTCATTACTCTGTTCAAAAATTCTTCTTGCTTGATAAAGAAGACGATCAAAAGGAAGACCTACTTCACAATCATCAGGTTTCTTTACAAAGCCCTGCATAATATAAGGCATTGCATCAATCGCTTTAGTACCTAATACCTCTTTATGTGTTTCTACCTTTCTCCATCCAAGGAAAGTCATACCTTCCTTAGTAATAATCTTTTTCAAACATAGTCATTGCTTGATGTCTTTCTAGTTCATTCATAGGGAAGAAGAACTGACCTACACCATAATGACCTTCCTTAGGTAACTGGAAATCCTTTACACTCTTCTTAAAGAATGTATAAGGAATCTGTGTGAGGATACCAACACCATCACTTGATTTCATTTCCCATAAGTCTAATCATCCTTTCGTATATTCTAAAGCTTTGCTTGCACATAATATACTCCTGTTTTATAGGTTTTGTAAATATTTTTTCGCTCTAATTGTCTGATAATATAACTATTATCATATTTATTTGTAATTGTCTGATAATTATTAAAATTATCGCAGTATTGTTTCTTAAAACACATTGTTATCTACATTTATTATCATCTTATTTTGTTTAATTTCTACTTGTTCTTAAGCAAAACAGCTAAATTGTATCTAAGTTGTGTCTGATTTTTTACCTATCTGTATAAAATTAGTAAAAAAATAAAGTGACAAAACCCTGCATATTAATTTACAAGGTTTTATCACTTTATATTATTAATGATTATCAATTAGTTATTAACAGGTACTCCTCCTATCAGGAAATCAACTGCTTTCTCCTTAACAGAAAACTGTATTTCTGTATGTTCTCCACCATATTCACCATCAAGTGTCCATGATACAGGCTGTGGTGATTCAAACCTTACAGACTTGGCCTTCCATGTACATACCCAGTCACATTTGCTTAGGTCTTTAGTTATAAAAGCATTGATAAGCGATTGGACTGCTATAGGATTGTTAAGTTCTCTTATCAGGGTAACTTCAAATAATCCATCCTGCAGATTAACATCATTGCCGGTAAGATTCTTTATTCCACCAACTGAATCTGTATTGCTTATCATTCCATATACAAAATTGCCCTCAACATTCATCTCCTCAGAATATACACGCATATACTGTGATTTAATAGTTGATAAGCTTCTGACTGCTTCAATTACATAAGCCTGATGTCCAAGTATATTCTTAAGATTCTGTGGAGTTCCATAAGAAACCCTTGTAAACGCCCCAAATGCAAAGAACATAATTAAATGAGCGTTCTCCATTTACAATTCCTACATCACAAAGGAAAACGTTTACCCTTTGCTATATTAACAGCGGCCTTCGTCATATTTCTTGGAATTCCCAGACTCGCAAAGGCAAAATCATTCGTTGTTCCACTAGGAATATACCCTATCGGCGGCTTCTCTCCTTTATACTTAAGAACAGCCGCAACCGTTTCATTAAGAGTACCATCTCCACCACTACATGTTATGACATCATACCTGCCTTCATTATCTAAAATGTGTTGATAGCCATCAAGCGATGCCTTAGTCGGATATACAGTAATCTCATATCCAGCCTTAGAAAACACCTGTATTATCTTCATCAGCTGGTTCTTAATCTGAGCTTTTCCTGAGTTTGGATTAAAAACAAACAGCATCTTCATCATAATCACCTGTCCCATTTATCACATAATGCATTAATCTGATCTGTAAACTTAGCCAGATCTTTATTCGTACCACCCTCATTGTGTGTAATAACTGTCATGAGGCGCTTTCCAGCAAAGCAACAAGTCTGTCAAATACAGTTTTACCACGCTGTGTACTCGTCGTTCTTCTAGTCTTTCTTTCCTTAACACCTTCAGAGATAACTCTGTCTGCAATAAGGTCATAACTTCCGCCTGTATATGGTGCCATGGCATCATAACCATATTCTTCTTTAAGGCATTCCGTAAACTCGTCACACACACTGTCTTCGCCATGCACAACAAACACCTTTTTAGGCTTTGTGTCAAATGCATTAATCCAACAAAGAAGCCCATCTTTATCAGCATGACCACTTGAACCCTTAAGCTGTACAATCTCTGCCTTTATCTGTATCGGTTCGCCAAAAAGTTTAATCTCCTCTGCACCATCAACTATTATACGGCCTGTTGTTCCAACAGCCTGATAACCGACAAAATACAATTGTACACTCTGGTCTCCACAAATTATGCTTCAGGTGATGTCTTATTCTTCCCTTCACACATACCTGATGAAGAAATAATAACCTTAGGATTAGGATCAAAGTTAATCTGCTTTGATTCATCACCCGTAGTTGCATACTTAAGTCCTGGAAATGAAAGCGGATTAATCCCCTTTCTTACAAGTTCTACTGCATCATCATCAAAGCAGCTCTCCACATTCTTAATAAATATGTTCGTCGCTTCAATAGCAAGTGGACTATCCATATATACATCAAAATCTCTGCCAACGAGATTATCTTCTTTAATCTTTCTTATGATATAAAGCAGTTCCTGAGTTCTTCCTACTGCAAAGGACGGAATAACAACATTACCGCCTCTTTCAAATGTTCTCTTAAATATATCAGTTAAATCTTCCACATAATTAGGAGTTCCTCCGTGGCTTCTGTTACCATAAGTTGACTCCATAACTACATAGTCGGCATCCCTGACATGCTTCGGGTCTTTAATTATCGGCTTGTTAATATTACCTATATCACCCGAAAACACAATCTTCTCTGTTACATCACCATTCTCTGTCTTCTCTGTTGCCCATACCTCAATACTTGCTGAACCAAGAAGATGTCCTACATCTGTAAATCTTATCTTAATTCGCTTCTGCAATATCATATACCCTGTCATACTCACAGCCTACGAACTGCTTGCAGACATTAACTCTTTGCATCCATATCATACAGTGGAACAAATTCCTTGAGTTTTCCTCCTGATCTGGCGAGCCTTCCGGTTTCTCCATTCAGCTTCAAACATCTGAATATGTGCGCTGTCTCTTAACATTATCTCACACAGCTGTGCCGTAGCTGATGTTGAATACACCTGTCCCCTGAATCCATTCACATACATAAGAGGAATAAGACCTGAATGGTCAATGTGCATGCGTCAGCAATATGCAATCCACATCAATCTTTTGCAATAGGAAGTTCCTGGTTTTCATATACATCATTGCCCTGTTCCATACCGCAGTCTACAAGAATATTAAGACCTGCCGCCTGTAAGAAATGACAGCTTCCTGTTACCTCATGATCCGCGCCTAAAAATGTTAGTTTCATAATATACCTCATTTCCGCGTCAACGCTATTTTTCACGATATTTCTGATGTAATTGTAACATTTTCCTATGTAAAATTAAATACAATCATATATAAAAATTGTATTAATTCTCTGTATATTCTATATCCGTAAATGTAACATCCGCATTTCTCGAAACGAAGAATCCTGCGTATACATGCTTAGGGTCTACGGCTGTCAGCTTAAAATCAAATCCGCCTGTTAAGAACTCTCCATCGCCTAATTTTACTGCATATCCGTCCGGATTAGACTTTATACATACTTCTACTGTATCACCTGGTTTAAGTTCTCTTCCTGTCACACTTCCCTGCATAAGTCCGCTGTTCTTTCTTGCAAAACAGCTCCATGCCTGGTCTTTATAAGTAAGGTTAAGTGGTGCTGCCGCTACATAATCGCCAAGTACATCTGGCATTTTCTTATCAATATACATATCATCTCTTACCATAAGCCCAAATGACACCTGATTGTTATAGAAATAATCATTAATTGTCATCTTAGCCTTAAGGGTAAAGTTCACATTTACAGGAATCTTCTTATAGTACATTGCAATTCCGTCTGTAACGGCAGATATCTTGCCATCATTATTCTTAACCGCGATGTGTATTCCCCTGGAACTTCTTCAAGTATATAATTATCAGATTCCGTTGGCAGAGTTGTAACATCACCGAATACTGTGCCTTTGAATCCATATGCATCTTTGAAGTTCTTGCTGTCAGCAAGCTCATCGCTGAACACTACCGGCTTGTATGAAGCATTTTTTTCAAGATATCTGTTCTTGTCTGGAAGCGGTTCATCTGCCCTTATATTAACTATATTCTCTGAAAGTCCTGATATTCCAGCCTTTTCAAGCTCCTGCATAACAAGGAAAGCATTAACCCTGCCGCCCCATATATTAGTGTGTGTATTGTCAACACTTACTTCTTTATTAGATGGCCATGCGTGAAGATAAATTGTCTCTTCTGGTCCTAACTCTTCATATAAAGCCTTTGTCTTTTCAGTCATATCAACGCAGACGATTCCAAGGTCTCTTGCAAGGTCACGGACTGCCTGTGAATAATCCCCTCCCTTAAACTGTGCAGCGTCATCAGTTATGTGAAGCTCCTGCTTTGTCCACTCTCCTGTTGCAGTTCTTCTTACAATAGGTGTACACAGTATTGGTGTACATGAAACATCAAGTGCCGGCTTAATATAATTGTCATATAATGATGCTGCAAATGTGCCTTTCTTATCCCTGCCGCCTATCGGGCTTGTATATCTTCCTGCCTCAGTTTTCTCATCATTATGTCCAAATCCGATTATAAGAAAATCTCCTGCTTTCATGCCTGCAAGAAGCTCCTTATAATTCTCTTCCTTAGTAAAGCTTAAGCTGCTTCTTCCTGAAAGTGCAAGATTATTAACCTGCACCTTGCTGTTAAGATAACAGCCAAGCTTGGTTCCGTATCCATATCTTGGATAATAGTATTTGTCATCAAAAGAACTTAATGTTGAATCACCAACAACCCATAATGTACTCATCGTATGTCACCTCGTTTTAAATATATGTGTTATCATCAATATGTCTTATTAAGGTAGTTTTCGCGTAGGTGTTCCTCCATCGCAGCTATCTCTTTCTCGAACTCTCTGGCAGATATAAGCAGGCATCCCTGTCCTCTTATAATTACCTGTTCTACACCATCTGATGTTGCCACCGTTACATTATATTTCTTTCCATTCTCATGTGCAAATTTTTCTATATAATGGTCAGCAGTTTCCGCTGTCTTCGTAAATACAACATGAATATTATGAAAATCAATAAACTCCTCATCATGTCCAGGCACTCTGTATGCGTCAAATACCACAATCAATTCGCATCCCTTCATCGCCTGATAATTACACAGTATATCAAGCAGCCTGCCTCTTGCACTGTCAAGATTGACCTGTGCAAGCTCTGATAGCTCCTTAAATGCATGTATTATATTATATCCGTCAACAAGAAGAAAACTCTTCTTATCTGGATTATATTCAGGTGCTTTAGGAGGGTTTTAACATTGGCATTACCGCCTGTAACATATCTTCCAACTGCTGTGTCAGCTTTTTCTTTTCGATAACTTTCTTCTTTCATTATCGCCTCTGCTGTTAGAAAAATATGTTTCGTTCAAGATTCTGTCTACCTCGTCTGTTCCAATCCACTCGTCAGACACTGTTCTTGAAGCCTGCTTTGCCGTAAGCTTGACCTCCCTGTCAGACTGTCCACCGGCAACCCCGGAATCCGTCACGGCTATCTCGACATGTGCATGCTCTCTTACTTCATTCCACGGCACAACATATCCCGAACCGCCTGCACAGAATACTGAATCTACCGGATTTCTTGTATCACGCTCAGGCTCATATCGAATCGTTCAATAACCTCTTCTGTATTATGGCATGGTCTGTAGCCTGCCATCTTAAAAACAAGTCTGCCTGTTCCCTTGGTATAGGCATTAACCTCTGCCTGATAATTGCCAATCACTGAAACCGGACGCTTCACCTGTGATAACAACATTATCACCATCAGCCTCCTGCATGTTAAATCTGCACCCATTCTCTCGAAGTCGGTCATTGCCCTGCCGACATAATCTCTCTTTACCTCAAGTGAAAATGCGTAGAATGGCTCTAACAATACTGATTCTGCCTGCATAAGCCCCTGCCTTACAGCTCTGTAGGTTGCCTGCCTGAAATCTCCGCGCTTCCGTATGCTTTGGATGCGCCCTTCCTGCAACCAGCGTAATCTTCATGTCCGTGAGTTCAGAACCTGTAAGCACTCCTCTATGCATTTTTTCACACAAATGTGTATACACAAGCCTCTGCCAGTTTTTATCAAGTATATCCTCACTACAATGACATTCGTATCTCATGCCGCTTCCCGGCTCACCCGGTTCAAGCAGCAGATGAACCTCCGCATAATGTCTTAAAGGCTCGAAATGTCGATTCCATATGCCTTATTCTTAATTGTCTCTTTATATACAATGCTCCCTTCACCAAATGTTACATCTACGCCAAATCTTGTTTTGATAATATTGGTCAGCACCTCAATAAGCACCGGACCCATTACGCTTACATGTATTTCTTTGAAGTTCTCGTCCCATTCAACATGAAGCTCAGGTTCTTCCTCCTCAAGTGTACGAAGCTTTGAAAGAAGTGCCACCGGATCTGTCCCTGCCGGAAGATTAAGCTTGTAATTAAGTACCGGCTCAAGCACAGGTATATTATCCTCTCCGCCTGCTCCAATAAACTGACCTGCCTTAGTCTCTGAAAGTCCTGTCACTGCACAGACAGTTCCGGCAATTGCTTCATTAATGCTTGTAAACTTATCTCCTGCATATACTCTTATCTGGTTGACTTTTTCATTGCCAATAAGCATTTTTGATTTTAAAGAACCTCCGCATACTTTAAGATGTGTAAGTCTTTCTCCTCTGTCATCTCTTGTAATCTTATACACCTTTGCCGAGAACTCTTCTCCGTAATCAGGACAGCTTACATATGTATCAATTCCATTTATAAGCTCCTCAACTCCGTTCATTCTGAGTGCCGAACCAAAATATACAGGAAACATTTTTCTTTCCATAATCATGCGGCTCATAAGGGCATCATCAACATGTGCAGATTCAAGAAACTGCTCAAGCGCCTCTTCATGGCACATTGCAACTTCTTCGTAATCTATATTATTAAAATCCACGCATGACTCTGACAGCCTGTTCTTTAGCTGCTCCATAATTCTTGCCCTGTTCGTTCCCTGCTGGTCCATCTTATTGACAAATATAAATACCGGAATTCCAAGTCTTTTAAGCAGACTCCACAAAGTCTCTGTATGTCCCTGTACTCCGTCCATTCCGCTTATTACAAGAACTGCCGCATCAAGCACCCACAGCGTTCTCTCTGTCTCAGCCGAGAAATCAACATGCCCTGGTGTATCAAGCAGCGTGTATGAACTTCCGTTATAATTATAAGCCGCCTGCTTTGAGAATATAGTGATTCCTCTTGCTCTCTCCATATCCCTGTATCAAGAAATGTATCCTGATTATCAACTCGTCCTAATTTTCTTATGCTTCCCCACTATATAGTATCGCTTCTGACAGCGTCGTCTTTCCTGCATCAACATGTGCCAGCATGCCGATTGTTATCGGATTACCATGTGCCATATCATTTCCTTTCTCCAAGTTTTATTCCATGCGCTTCTTTAAGCCATCTCGCAATATTGGTAAAATCAATCTTAAGTTCTCCATTATATATATTCACCGGTACCGGCTTATCAAATCCATATATCACCGGATACACATCACTCTCAAAGAAATACACAAGAACGCTTCTCCTGCGCAAAGTCCAGTATCCAGTATTCACGCACTCCAGCCTCCATATACTTGGAAAGCTTCAATGCATAATCCTTCTTCTTGGTAGACGAAGAAACGACCTCCACAACAAAATCCGGTGCACCATATATACCAAATCTCTTAATCTTAGATGTATCGCATACTATTCCTACGTCCGGCTGAACCATAGTCCTTTCATCACAATCAAGCTGTACATCTACCGGTGCAATAAATGGACGGCAGCTTCCGTTATGCTCCATAATATAATTAGCAATCTGACGGTGTATTTCTCCTGCAATTGACTGATGTCCAAATGTAGGCGAAGCCATATCGTAAAAGTATCCGTCAATCAGCTCCACTCTCTGTTCATCAGGCAGTGCCCTGTAATCATCAATAGTGTATTCACCATTCTTTCTTGCCTTATATAATCCACCCGGCTCCCTTACTTCCAACTGTTCATTAAAAACCTGTTCCAGTGCTGTAAGAGTATCATATCGCGGACTCTCTGTTTCCCCAGAAAAAATCTTCTGCACTGTTCCCAGAGGCACCCCAGACAATTCAGCTATCTTGGCATATGAATATCCTTTTTCCTTCTTCTTCTCTTTCATCTCATTAATTGTCATATAACCCTCTCCAATCAAAACATGAGTATCCGTACATGATTAAATATAATTTCTATACTCATTATAAGAGTTGTATATCCATTAGTCAACAAAATATAGTAAATAAATATCCATTTTATAACCGTTTTATTTCCATACTTACTGGTTGAAACTTAAATGATGTTAAATACCGCACTTGAGCTTAGCTCACTCACCACTTGATTATTCAATAACCTACTAGATTGCCTTATCATCATAATTTCGTAGGTCATTTTTGCACTAAAAAAGAGTTTTATATTCTAAAAAACATACTAAATGACTCAGGTTTCATTAAATAGTAGGTTATTTCTTGGATTTTTCGTTGCGAATTGCTTGAAAAGCAGAAAAAACACCTACTAATCATGCGTAAAATGCAGTTATAGTAGGTGTTGGTATAGAAATTATTAAGGGTTATTCAACACGCCCATAAGGCTTGCAAGATTAACATCTACAATAGTAACCTGAAATTATATACTCTGATGGTTTAAATGTTTTTATGCCTTTTTTTGAAAAGAATACCTTAGGTAGCATTTTATTAGGTCCAGGAAGCAGATTGTATACCATTTTCTTATAATCAGCATCACTCTTTCTATCCCCACTGCCCTAAATTATCTTTTTATCAGGCTTACTTTTTTGCGTTAAAAACTGCAAGAAAATACTTGTCATCTACAAAGTAGAAATTATTTAAGGTTATTCAAACGTGCGGATTTTACACCGCACCTACCTTTATCTACAAAGTAGAAATTATTTAAGGTTATTCAAACAGTTCTCTTTTGGTGCGGCAGAGTGATCTACAAAGTAGAAATTATTTAAGGTTATTCAAACAGAGAAGAGTATATTAACTCACAATTAATCTACAAAGTAGAAATTATTTAAGGTTATTCAAACCCACTTTTTCTTTAGTCACATACCTGCTTATCTACAAAGTAGAAATTATTTAAGGTTATTCAAACATGATTGAGCAAGCATCAGGCGGTCTAATCTACAAAGTAGAAATTATTTAAGGTTATTCAAACTCTTAATTCGTCAAATTAAACAAATTATTAAGCATATAACCTTATAAAAAAACAATTTATTTGTGTATTTTTTCATATTTTATTGAATAACCTTTAAATAATACTTTATCAAAGCCCATGTTTGCATTATGTAATAATAATAAAATCTTTTTCATCATTTTTTGCATATCCAAACCTTAGTACTTCACAACTTGAAGATAATTTAAAGATCATAACACTGTCTTCCTGACTAAATCTCTTCTCATACTTATTCTTCAAATCACTGATTATATTATCTAATATTCTAGTGCTATTGTCAATTTCAAAAACCGAATACTGTATCCTGTGACCGAATTTAGACAAATATTTTGCAAAATTTGTTCTTAATTTATCATCCGAAATATCGTAACTTACTATTATCATTTTCACCTCTAATGAATTATAAACACAGGTATCTCACTTACACTTTTTCTTTTCATAAAAAATCTATAATATTGTTGAATGTATAAAAATATATCATCTTTATATTCCAATATTGCATTCATTAAGAACTGTATATATTGCGGATTAGACTTATATTTTAAGCACCATCTATTATTAATAACTTCGAAATCATTTTCTTTACATTGTCCAAGATTTATTGATTTTCTTACCTGATAATCAACAACCGGTCTTATTGGTTCCATCAAGTCACAAACCAATGATTTTCTCATGTAAAAGCATTTATGAAATACCCCGTAATATGTGTCAAATCCATAAACCTGCAATATGGCATCCACAATATTAAACAGCATGGTATGTAAGATTGTCCTGACTTCCATATAACTTATGAAAATATATAGAAGCCGGACAAAATATAAAATCATTTAAGTTAGAAATACTTATGATATCATCCATTATTCATATCTTTTATTCTGTATAAAATCAACCATTCAGCATGAGGTAATTTCAGGCAGTTCCTGTCAAAACCATCTTCTGTCCACTCAGACTTTATCTTTAACACCTCATATAATCCCTTAAGTGCTATACAATATGCACCATTTGCATCTGCATCTTTTGGCATCTTGCATTCTTTATCATCTGATTCTTTATAATTATCTGAGTCAAAAAAATTCTCCTTCATCATTGATTACAGGTGATATTATTTTATCGTAGCTTATTCCGCTTCTCCTGTTCCTCAGCTTCAGTATAACTATTTCTCATCTGAACTGTAAGTTTATATAAAGATAACAGTTGTGCAAAGAATTCAGAATTTTTATCTTCATCCATCTTCTCCATATCTATCCTTACATCATGTCCATCAGCATAATTAATTTCATTATCTTCTAATAATAATTTTATTGTTTCTGTAAGATTTATTGATTTTTGTTTTGCCTGTTCTCCTTGCATTGTTGAATTCACTCTGCAGTCTCTCACCATTGGTATATACTGTCCATTGTGTCTTACCCATGGTAATGTTGTAGGTATCAAAATTATTATAATCAAATCCAAAACTGAACATGTCTTTTTTTTCGGCACAATATCTTATTTCATCAAATTGCATAAAGAACTGTTTTCTCGAAGCATTTGTTGAAATGCTCTTAAAATTAAATGCACTGATAAATCCGGTTGACGGATCTATTTTTGATGTAAATCAAAGCAGGTACATAAAATATTACACCACATTGTTTCCCAAGATTTTTTATATTATCTGGTACATATGTCAATTGATATCCTTTTAACAGTCCCCCTGGTTCATCTACAGATTTTCCTTTAGAAGCGAAATAATTCAGCTTATTAATAAGCATACTCTCGAACTTCTGGTATACCTGTCGTTCAACTTTAAAACGACCTCGCTTAAATCCATAATTCAAATCTTCCATAGCAATTATTGCATTATACTCAACCATAAGCATTGCTATCTCATGAACTACCCCTGAAATATATCCTTCTTTCAACTCTTTAATATTTCCTATAGATTTCCAGTTCTTTCTCGCATATTCTCTGGTCTTTTCCTTCTCAACCAGCTTCTTCTTATAATCATAATTATTCAATATATTATAACTTTTCTGTTTAACGATATTTCCATGAGAATCTATAACAGAAATATATATAAGATTACGCTCACCCCTGTCAATTCCAATAACATGCATATCATCATTTTGTGCTATATATTTTACAGCCATATCATTTACATTATTTCGTGCTGTCACTTTATAGTTAATAGTAATTGGCGTATGTATAAAATATTTATCAACTGTATATCTGTAATCTTTAACAATATCCTTTTGGGCAGTCCTGACCTCTACTTTATCAAGATATTCCTTTGCAGCTTCTGACAAGTCATTTTCTTTAATATATCCATTATACATTTTATAAATTTCATTATATATATCATCTGGAATCGGTATTCTTACAACATCACCATTATCAAGCTGATTTTTATATGTCTTATTAACTAATACAGAATCTTTTTATGCTTAACTGGATTTTTTTACGCTTGCCCTTCTATAAAACAATTCAGCCTGTCCATTTAATTTAATAATGATATCCTTAAGATTTTCTTCACTAAAAATGTTCTTGAAATACATAGTGTGAAGATTTTCTTTTCCTGTACTGTTCTCTGCGAAGTCCTTATTATAAATCTGAAATAAATATATCTTGCTTTCCTCATCAAGCTTATTAATATCAGCTTCACTTATATAAGTCCAGTCAATTCTATACCCCTGCATTTCAACTTCACGGTAGAATTCACTTATATCGTTATAACTATCAGTTGCAGAGAATTTAAATTCATATTTTCTCCATTCCGCATGTTTCTCTATGCTGTTCTTAAAATAATCAATTAAATCCCTACAAAAACTGATATCAAAATTCTCACTTGTCTTAATATGTTTGTGTGCATTGTAACCTGAAATTATATAATCAGATGGCTTAAATGTTTCTATTCCTTTCTTTGATAAGAACACTTTAGGAAGCATTTTATTCGCCCCCGGCAACAGATTATATACCATCTTCTTATAATCATTATCGTTCTTTTTATCAGAATTTCCCTGTATAATCTTTTTATCGGGTTTATTTTTAGCATTAAAAATTGCCAGATAATACTTATTATCTCTTATTAAAATTATTGCATTATTATCAAACTCTTTACTCTGCGACCAACCATTAGCAAGTGTAGGACTTTGAAAATTAAGTTTTATTTTCTTAGAATTGTATGGTTTCTGTGTAACGTAATTTCTCACCCTGTTATATAATGGCACTATATTTTCTAATATATTATAGATATCGTCTATATCTGAATAAAACATTTCATCTCTATCCAGTACTTCATCAACAATAAATGCCTTTGCCCAATGATACATGTTCATATACATATCAAGCCTTTTCTTCATTTCATCAGCTTTTTCTTCGCTCTCAATCAGACTTATATGCTCATCGTATTCCAAATGTGCTGTTTCTGTATCAGTTATTATATTACTAATTTCCCTTATATATTGCTTAGCATTAGAATTTTTAAATTCATTTCGTTCTTTTTCATCTATATATTTCTCAACTAAATCATTAACATCATTAATACTCTTATATTTATCTTCTTTTACAGCTTTTTTAACTTTTCCTTCTTTAGACTTACCTTTTGCATGTATATTTTCATTATAAAAATTTTCAACGCAGCCTGTAATTAAATTCCAGTTACCACTTATAAAACATGATAATGTCTCATAAAAATCTTTTGATATATATATTCTTTTCTCATCTAATTCATCATATTTATTAACGATATCTTTCAGTTTTCCAATTATATTGCCTTTTTCTGTTTCATCAATAAACGCATTAACAGCATTATATACGCTCATATCATCTTCAAACATTTTAGGTACTTCAAATGAAGTTGATGTATACGCAAGGATTTGCTTATGCAGCTTACGCATTTTGAATAAATTATAATTATTCTTTGTCTGCTGGCAATAAAGATTCATATGTGCATTAACCACACCACATATTTCATTGTAAAAGTCTATTCCTGACTGAATTAATACCATGTTATAAAAATCCGATTAAATATCTGATTCAATTCCCAATCACCCATTTTATCCTGATTATTTTTTTCAATTACTTCTATTTCATCCAATGCCTTTTCTGAGATTTTCTTATATGATGTCATATTAGCAAGAAAAATCAAAAGAATTTTCATGCACAATTCTATAAGCTATAGATGTAGAAACAGCCTCTTTAGTAAATACATTTTTTCTCTTTTCAAAAAAATCCGTAAAATATGTGCTAAAACCATTAAACAATGCTAATGTTTCCAGTTTGCCAGCTTTGTCTTTAACATCATATTGATTATAATTTTTAATAAAATCTGGCAGTATCTCTTTAAAAAGCTTTGCATTAAACATATTTTTATAATCAGAATCTGATTGCAGATGTGTGCATATCTGTTCCCTCATTTTGTTATGCTCTTTTTCTAATGCTTTCTTATTGTCTTTTGATAGACTTGACTGAACCGAATTCATTAATTCAAAAAGCAGAGTAAAATCTAGATCAGTTAAACCTGATAATGATTTATCTATATATTCTCTATAATAATCATCCATTATATTTTTTAACTCTGTGCTTTTCTCTTGTCTTAACTCATCTTCCTGGATAAGTCCATTCTGTATTATATGCTCCTGTGTATGCCCAACAGGTCTTAATTCATTCCTTAATGTCTTTGCTACTGGTGTAACCCCCACAAACTCTCTGTAAACTATGCTGCGATTTCCGTTCATATAAATATCCTCCTTTACTATGTTCAATTTTTATAAAGTGATGTAATATATACTCGATTATATTTAAAAAATAACGCTTCCTATGCGTTACCTTTTAACAAATCACTTTAATCTACCTAAAAGTAGAAATTAATTTTATTATATTAACTTCTTATATATCCGTCAATATTATTCTTTAAATATATTTTATAGATTATATTGACATATTCTCTCTGTATTGTTATTATATATTACACATTGGTGCATCATTTTATATTTTAACTATATCTCACATATGAAACATTTAAGAAAGGCGACATATGAATAATAACAACCGCACTACTCACCAGAAAGATGTCTCTCTTAAGACTTTCTGGCGCGATAATGAACATTTTGCAGACCTTTTCAATGCTACTGTCTTTAATGGCAGGCAGGTGCTTAAGCCTGATAAGCTTACTGAGATGGACACTGATGTTTCTGCTACAATTCATTCCAAAAGTTACAATGAATCTATTACCAGAAACAGAGATGTAGTAAAGAAGATGTCTGATGGCGTTGAGTTCAATATTCTTGGTCTTGAGATTCAAGACAAGACCCATTATGCCATGCCTCTAAGAACTATGACTTATGATGCACTCGGCTACATAAAAGAATATAATGATATCAAAAACATCATAAGCTGAATAAAGATTCTTTCAGTTCTCATGAAGAATTTCTTTCTGGAATTAACAAGTCTGACCGTTTCCACCCTATAATAACGCTCGTTCTTTACTATGGTGAGTCGTTATGGGATGGTCCTACCTGCCTGTCTGACATGATGATTTCCATGCCTGATAATATCAAGGCTTACTTCTCCGACTATAAGTTAAATCTGGTTCAGATACTTGATTCTGATAAATATACATTTTATAATGAAGATGTAAGAGATGTGTTTAATATTATAAGGAACATATATAATGATGATTTCGATTCAATATATCGTGAATATGAATCCCGCAATGTAGATATTGATGTAATGGAACTGATATGTAACATAACCTCAGTTCCAAAGCTTATGGACTTATGTACAGATACTGAACAAGGAGGGACTGTCAATATGTGTGAAGCAATGAAACGATTTCAGGCTGAATGTGAAAGCAAAGGTATGAAAGAAGGTATCGATTCCGACAAAGTCAACTCTATCATCTCCATGCTAGAATTCGGCATAACCAAAGAACAGATATTAACCAGGTACACTAAAGAGGATTTAGAAAGAGCAGAAAGCTGCTATCGCTAATGAGAACTAACACCATACTAATAATATTAAAGCCAGTTAATCTAGCAATTAAGATTAACTGGCTTATTTTATCTGATACTTTTATAGATTTCCGGTCTTCTGTCCCTGAACAATCCCCAGCTCACGCGAAGGTCGGCATCTGCGTCAAGGTCGGATTCCCCATAGACAATTTCTTCCTTGTCTCTTGATGCCTGTGTTACTATCTCGCCTGTTGCATCCGTTACAAATGAAGAACCATAGAATAAAAGTGATGATTCTGATAACCATTAGCTTCAGATGGTGTAACCTTCTCCTCACCAATACGGTTGGCAGCTACTACAGGAACTATATTGCACGCTGAATGTCCCTGCATACATCTTCTCCAGTGCGGCATGCTGTCAACCTCAAGAATCGGCTCTGAGCCAATCGCTGTCGGATAGAAAAGGATTTCTGCTCCCTGTACCGCCATTCCTCTGGCTGTCTCTGGAAACCACTGATCCCAGCATATTCCAACTCCAATGGTCTCGCAAATCTTGTATCCCAAACCTTAAAGCCGGTATTACCCGGTGTAAAATAGAATTTCTCCTGATAATAATGGTCATCCGGAATATGTGTCTTTCTGTATATCCAAGAACACTTCCATCTGCGTCAATAACTGCAACAGTGTTATAGAACACATTTATATCTCTTTCATAAAAGCTTATTGGAAGCACAACTTTAAGTTCGGCTGCCAGCTTCTGAAAATGCTTCACAGCCGGATTCTCATCAACAGGTGTTGCAAATGCGTAATAATCATAATTTCTCTCCTGACAGAAATACTGTCTTTCAAAAAGCTCAGGAAGCAGTATTATCTGTGCACCGTTAGCTGCCGCTTCACGAACCATCTTATCAGCCTTTGCAATGTTCTCTTCTACCGACCGTGAACACTGCATCTGTATGCCTGCATACTTTACATTTCTCACACTATTTTACCTCCGGAATCTGTTGTGTAATACAGTGGATATTGCCTCCACCGACTATTATATCTCTTGCATATATCCCGACTATCTTTCTGTCTGGAAATGCTTCTTTAAGCACATTTATTGCAAGACTGTCCGCCTCATCATCAAACTGCGGCACTATGACTGAGTCATTGGCAATATAGAAATTAACATAAGACGCAGCGAAGACGCTCGCCTGCTTCTCTCATGTCCTCGCCTTCCTCAAATTCAAAGCCATTAAGTTCTTCCTCAGTTATGCACACAGGTTTCTTAGGAATAAGCATTTTTCTTACTTTAATGTGTCTTCCTTTGGCATCAGTTACATTTTCAAGAACAGAAAGACAAGCCTTGCTCATCTCATACTGCGGGTCGTTCTCATCATCTGTCCATGCAAAGTACAACCTCTGCGGGTGCTGTAAATGCGCATACATTATCCACATGTTCGTTAGTCTCATCATTATATATTCCACAGGGAAGCCAGATTATCCTGCTCACATTGCAGTACTGCTTTAATTTATTCTCAATCTGTTCCCTGCTAAGCTGTGGATTTCTTCCCTTACTCAACAGACAGCTTTCAGTAACAAGCATTGTTCCTTCGCCATCTGTATGTATTGAACCACGCTTCAAGAACAAATGGTGCTGCATTATATCCCTGACAGCCAAGATAAGACATAAACTTTCCGGCTACAAGGTTGTCATTGTCCCAGTCCGCGTACAGTCCGTCATATGTTCCGCCCCACGCATTAAATTCCCAGTTAATTCCACGCAAATCACGCGCTTCATATGGTGTATCCCATTTCCACTCACAACGAATGTAGGACCTGTATCTCTTGCCCATGCATCGTCTGTATCCATGACTACAAGCCTGACCGTTTCGGGAGCATCTTTGCTGCTTCCTCTTTTCTACCTTCTGATACAATCATGTATACCTGCTCGCTTTCACTGATTACAGACGCTATCTGTGCAAATGCTTTCTTAGCCGCCTTTGCTCCATAAGCCCAAGACCCCGGTCTTTCTGGCCATATCATAATGCACGCCCTGATGTCTTTCAAATTCAGCAGGCATGCGAAAACCGTCTGCTGCCGGAGTACTGTTTATATAATCCATATCTATAATCTCCTTTGAAATCTTCATAGCCAAAATGCTTCCACACCTTACATTTCCCCATCACTATCCATAATTACAATATCCGGCAGTGGGATTCCGTTAAATGTGTTGTTCTTAACCATTGAATATATAGCCATATCTTCAAATACGAGTCTGTCCCCGACATTGATTTCCCTGCCGAATTGATAATCACCTATGATATCTCCTGCAAGGCATGTATAAGATGACAGTCTGTATCTGTATCTTCCATTCTTCGCCGGTTTCCATATGCCTTCTTTACATCCATATCAAAATCAATCTCTATGTCCTTATCAATTCCATACTCATCTTCCATGTCCGATATTTTCAATCCACCACGAAGAGGCGGTGTGTATGGCATTTCAGTACATCTGGCATATGACACGCTGCAGATGCATCAAGTATAAGAGTTGTTATTCCATTTTCAACCTTATCAAGCACTGTAGTCACAAGATATCCTGCATTAAGTGCAACAGCTTCCCCCGGTTCAACATACACCTGTACATCATATTTCCTTCTTACATGACTGATACATTTTTCAAGAGTTTCAATGTCGTAATCTTCACGGGTTATATGATGTCCGCCGCCCAAATTAACCCACTTCATATCTTTCATGAGAAATCCGAATTTCTCTTCAACAGCCTTTAATGTTGCCTCTAAGTCATCTGAATTCTGCTCACATAATGTATGAAAATGTATTCCTTCCATGCCAGATAACACATCCGGTTCTTCCTTAAGAGCGGCTTTCAGATTCTTAAGAGTAACTCCAAGTCTGCTGCCCGGCGCGCATGGGTCATATATTGCATGGTCACCCCTGTGTAGAAAACTCTGGATTAACTCGAAGTCCAAAGCTTACTCCACCCTCAATACATCTGGCTTTATGCTTCTTTAACTGTGAAACTGAGTTAAAGACAACATGGTCACATATATTTACAAGCTCATCCATATCCTCATCAGTAAATGCCGGTGCAAATACATGATTTTCTTTTCCCATACACTCACCAAGTCTGGCTTCATATATTCCACTTGCCGTAGTTCCGCTTATATATTTTCCAATCAGCGGATATTCTGCATATGCTGAAAATGCTTTCTGCGCCAGCAGTATGTGGCACCGGTATCTTCTTCTACTTTATGAAGTATCTCAAGATTATGAATAAGCATTTTTTCATCTATTACATATGCCGGTGTCTTTAACTCATCAAATCTCATAATTAACCTCTCTTTTTAGTCTACTAAAACAGGATTTTCATCGACAACCCATGGGGAGACCGTACTTATTAAGCGCATCCATGTATGGATCCGGATCAAATTCATCTGTTGTGAATACTCCCGGCTTGTTCCAGAGTCCATTTGCAACAAGCATTGTACCAATCATAGCAGGTACGCCTGTTGTGTATGAAATAGCCTGTGAACCTACCTCACGGTAACATTCCTGATGGTCGCACACATTGTAAATATATACCTTCTTCTCCTTGCCGTCTTTGATACCTGTGAAGATACAGCCAATGTTAGTCTTTCCTACTGTTCTTTCTCCAAGTGTAGCAGGATCTGGAAGAAGTGCCTTTAAGAACTGGATTGAACAATCTCCTGTCCGTTGAATTCAACCGGGTCAGTTCTTAACATTCCGACATTCTCAAGACATTTCATATGTGTAAGGTAGCTCTGTCCAAATGTCATGAAGAAACGTATTCTCTTAACATGCGGAATATTAGCAAAGCAAGTGCCTCTATTTCCTCATGGTGAAGCAGGTACATATCCTTCATTCCTACTCCCTCAAAATTATACTCTCTCTTTATTGACATAGCAGGAATCTCAACCCAGTGACCATCCTCCCAGTATGAGCCTGGTGCTGATACCTCACGAAGATTAATCTCCGGGTTAAAGTTAGTTGCAAACGGATATCCATGGTCGCCGCCGTTGCAGTCTAATATATCAATTGTATGTATCTCATCAAAATAGTGTTTCTGTGCATAAGCTGTGAATACACTTGTTACGCCCGGGTCAAAACCAGTTCCTAAAAGTGCTGTAATTCCGGCTTCTTTATATTTTTCTCTGTAAGCCCACTGCCATGAGTAGTCAAAATATGCTGTAAATCCAAGACGCTTGCATCTCTCCTCATATACCTTTCTCCACTCAGGATTGTCTGTATCCTCACACTCGTAATTAGCAGTATCAACATAAGGAACTTTACATGCAAGGCAGGCATCCATAATCGTAAGGTCCTGATATGGAAGTGCCACATTAAGAACTACATCTGGCTTGAATTCATTGATAAGCGCAATAACCTCATCTGTGTTGTCAGCATCAACCTTTGCTGTTGTGATGTTAGTGCTTGTCTTGTCCTTCAATTCGTCTGCTAATTTGTCACATTTGCTCACTGTTCTGCTCTCGCTATGCACAGGTCTGAAAACACCTCGCTCACCTGACATATCTTGTGGATTGCTACTGAAGCAACTCCTCCGCAACCAATTACTAATACTCTGCTCATCTTTCTTCCTCCTGTTCTAATAATTCTTCAACATACTTTGCAGCATGAATGCACCTGTATGAAGATTAGTTGTGTAATATTCTGTATGTATATTTCTTCTCTTCCACTCTGCCGGCTTGAAATCCTTAAGCGGATGATATTTCTTGGAAGCAAATCCAAACAGCCAATAGCCTGATGAACAAGTTGGTATATGTGCCTGATATACACGGCTTATTGGAAATGTGTGGAACACGCTTCCTGTGCATGCTTCTGCATGCATCCTCATCCTCATCATAGAAAGGACTTCCATGCTGGTACACAAGTATTCCGTCCTCCTTAAGTGCCTTATAACAGCTTCCATAAAATTCCCTTGTAAACAGTCCCTCACTCGCACCAAACGGGTCCGTTGCGTCATTAATTATAAGGTCATACATATCCTGCTTGGAGCGTAAGAACCTTAATGCATCTGAATTATAAATGTGTACTCTCTCATCTTCTAATCCTGATGCCGTCTCTGGAAAATACTCCCTGCACACATCAACAAACATGTTGTCCTGTTCAACTATGTCAATATTTTCGATATTGTCATACTGCAACAGTTCCTTTGATACACCTCCGTCACCGCCACCGATTATCAATACATTTTTAACATCAGGATGGACTGACATTGGCACATGCACCACCATCTCGTTATAGATGAAACAATCCTGTTCTGAAAATATAACACTTCCATTAAGTGTCAGGAATTTTCCGAACTCTGGCGACTGAAATACATCTATTCTCTGATAGTCGCTCTCGCCAGAAAACAGTTGTTTTTCAACCCTGATATCAAACTTCACATGTGGTGAATGAAGTTCTGAAAACCAAAATTCCATAGAAACTTTCTCCCTTCTATATTTGACCGATTGAACAAATCGGACATTTACATTCTTAATACATTCAGTGTCTGCAATGTTGAATCTTCCATTCCCTGCATTGAACAGCCTTCTCTACTGAATACTGAATATAGTCTATTATCTCGTCTGTGATTTCTTCACCCGGCGCAAGTATAGGAATTCCTGGCGGATATGCCATTACGAACTCCCCTGATATATGTCCTGCTGCCTCACGGATTGGAACTTTAATCTTATCGGCATAGAAGGCTTCCTGTGGTGAAGCAAGTACCCTTGGAAGCAGCATTTGTCTGTCTACTTCAAAGCGTTTTTCTTCTTTTTGAATACAGACGGCTGATTTCAGCCAATGCTCCGACAAGTCTTTCTATATCCTGTATTCTGTCACCATTGATATGTACGCCATTATATTTCCAATGTCGCCGAATTCTATCTGGATATCATACTCATCTCTTAAGATATCATACACCTCAATTCCATCAAGTCCGATATCCCTTGTATAAACACAAAGCTTGGTAACATCATAATCATAGACTGTTCCACCATTAATCAGTTCTTTTCCGTATGCATAATAACCGCCTACCATATTAATCTCATCTCTTGCATACTGTGCCCACTCGCTCACCTTTGCAAATGACTGTCTGCCGCGCAGGGCAAGATTTCTTCTTGATATATCAAGGCTTGTCATAAGAAGATATGACGCGCTCGTTGTCTGCGTAATATTAATAATTGTCTGTACATAATCAGCATTCATACCATTATTGGTAAGAAGGATTGAACTCTGCGTAAGCGAACCGCCTGACTTATGCATTGATATTCTTTGCAAGGTCTGCTCCTGCTTTCATTGAATTCATAGGAAGGTTGTCACCAAAATACAGATGCGTTCCATGTGCCTCATCGGCAAGCACCTTAAGTCCATATGAATGTGCTATATCACATATTCCTTTAATGTCTGAACAGATTCCATAATATGTAGGATTGTTCACCAAAACCGCCACCGCATTCGGATGCTCCTGTATTGTCTTTTTCAACCTCTGCACAGTTACTCCAAGCACTATTCCAAGCTTTGCATTAATTTCTGTATTAAGATAAACAGGAATCGCACCACACAGAATCAATGCATTAATTACGCTTTTATGCACATTTCTTGGAACGATAATCTCATCTCCAGCCTTACATACAGATAACACCATGTTCTGTACTGCCTGCGTAGTTCCTCCTACCATGAAAAATGCGTGTTCTGCCCCAAATGCCTCTGCTGTGAGCTCCTCTGCCTCCTTAATAACAGAAACAGGGTGGCACAGGTTATCAAGTGGCTTCATTGAATTAACATCTATTCCAACACATCTTTCTCCAAGTAAATCTACCAGTTCTGGGTTGCCTCTTCCTCTCTTATGTCCCGGAACATCAAACGGAACAATTCTTTTCTTTCTGAATTTCTCAATTGCTTCGTAAAGCGGCGCACTCGCCTGTCTTTTTAAGTCCATAATCTCCCCCTGTTCTCATTGCTCGCCTATGCTTCTATTCTCATCGCTGCTCGCGCTCGCGCTTTATTCCAGAGCTGCGCTCTGTCATTGTCGCGGCGCTCCTCGAATATCCGTGAAGAAATCCCAATTCATGCAAGCATGATTGTGATTTTTCACTTCTATTCTCATCGCTGCTCGCGCAAAAAGGCGTGATTGATTTAAAATCAATCACGCCTGTATAATCATATTCTATCTTCTTTTTGATTACTGTATTGCCAAATACAGAAAATCTGACCTTTCAGAGTTTATCCAAGTAAGTCACTGTTACCGCTCTTATTGACCGTTTCACAAGATGATATGCTCTCTCGCATGATAATTTTAAAATCAACTTATAAAATTTGAGCTTCTAACTCAATCAATAATGTGTGCCCTCGTCACACTCGGCAACCGACCCGCCCGTCCGCAAGGCTTAACATGTAAACATGTGGTCTGTATTTGCGATATCTTTTTATATCCAAAATACCTTTAAAATATAATATAACTATCTGCTGGTGTCAATAACATTTTTATATTTACTCCATATTTTACCTGAACTTTTCGGATATATTACAATTATTACCCCTGAAACCTAAAGACATTATTTTCCTTTTTATTTGTTACCATACAACTTCCGTGCTACCGCAAATGCTTCCTCAGGAATCCCCATTTCTCTATACATTTCCTTCCAGTCTTCTGTAAGTTGTCCTTTTAATTCAAGCTGTGTTTTCCTGTTTATACCTGAAAATACCCCAAACCATTTACGGACATCCGGATTGCTTTTGTAAAAACTGCCACCCTCACGCTTTATCTGCATGTCCATAACTGCTGTTATCTGTAACATAAGATGCAATTCACCGGTTACATCAGACGCCTCCATGAGAACATCAGGTCTTTTGTTGTAAAAGTCCATAAAGTACTGCATAGCACCCTTTGTATCCTCTTTTGCAAGAAAAGACGACAAAACTGCTTTCAACTCCCTTGTTTCGGCTTTTTCGCCAACCATTCCAACCTTGCATTCCTTTACATTGATATTGTTTACTCTCACCCACACAAGCAATAAGAATTCAGATATAAAGCCAAACACACGCCTGTGGTATGAATCCTTATCAATCTCCATATCAATGCGTTTCTGAACCTCAAAGAATATCGTAAACAACCACTCAGCATATTTATCAAAAAGCTCTTTAGAAGTGACTATCATATTTCCAAATATGTCTCATTGCCATTAACAAGCTGTATAAATGTATCATAATACTCGGGATATAATTCCTTAATAACTTCACCTGTCATGTCAAGCGCAGTTACATTATGATTAGCAGAAAATCCGTAATGATATGAATTATTAAGAACGACTCTCTTGGTTGTAACAAGTTCGTACTCCTTAAAAATCTGCTCATACTGCTTTTTTCATTCATAATATGCTCGTTCTCATCAATAAGATATCTTCTGTAATGGCATGTTCCAACATAATTAATATCATGCACATTTTTCCATATCCAGTATAATCCTGTAAGTTCACTGTAATAACCGTTAAGAGCCGATATATTATCTCCTGTATCGTCCCGAAGATACCCCAGTGGTGAATTAATGGCTGTACCTACCTGAAGCGGCACATACATATTATCATCAGGCTTTGTAAAATGTTTATGTGTAAGTGTGTAAATTGTTAAGTCCATATTCACCCTTTATGCCAGAAATCCACTGGCTCATACTCCTGCAATTTTGCAAGAAATCCAAGTTTTCCAAGCTCCTCCTGAATTAAATCCAGTGTCTGTTCGTCATCCGCAACAATTGTATGATAATGATATCCTGATGTCACATTCATCAATAGGCTGCTCTTTCCATTTGCAATTTCCTCAAGATATTTCCTCATATCACGCCTTGAATGTATATTCATCTCCGCTCTTATAACACCATATACCTTGTGATACACAAAAACGTCTCTTATCCATCCACCCATGTCAACTATTGCTCAAGCTCTGCTTCCACCTCATCATCTCCATGTTTAACCTTAAGTATACGGCTGTATTCCTGCTTATCATTAAGCACATAGCCTCTGTTAGTTGAGAAAACATCTATATTCTTCGCACGTATAAGTGCTATATCCTGCACTATAACCTGCCTGCTGACATCTAATATCTGTGCAAGCTGTGTACCCGGCTTCTTCCCGGCACCGCTCACAGATATTTGGGAAATGCTCCAGGATCGTATCTTTATCAATATGTTCCATAGAAAGCCAGACATGATTGGTTCCGTCTTTTTCCATCTGTGCCTTGATTGCTTTCGTAACAACATCACGTGGAAGAAGCTCATTTACAAAACGTTCTCCGTTCTTATTATAGAGAACTGCACCCTCTCCACGTACCGATTCAGAAATCAAAAATCTTCGCCCCGGTTTTGAAGAATACAAAGTTGTCGGGTGGATCTGGACATAATCCAGATGCTCCAGACGGATTCCATGCTTTCTTGGAAATATCTAACGCATCTCCTGTCAGATGAGGGAAGTTTGTAGAGTGCTTATAACATCCACCGATACCACCGCTTGCAAAAATCGTATCCTGTGCATAGATCTTCATCTCTTCGCCGTCTGCCGTCTTCGCTAAAATACCTGCACATTTTCCATTTTTAACAATTATGTCTGTCATAGTTGTATATTCGTGTATTTGTACATTTTTTCGTTTCTTTACATGCATGAGCAGTTTACTCGTAATCTCTTTCCCTGTAATATCTTCATGGAAAAGAATCCTTGGTCTGGAATGCGCACCTTCTCTTGTAAATGCAAGATTTCCGTCTTTTTTAGCGAAATCCACACCATATTCAATCAGATCATGAATAATTTCCTGCGAGCTGCGGATCATAATATCCACTGATTCTTTCCTGTTCTCGTAATGACCTGCGCGCATTGTATCTTCAAAATACCCCTCATAATCCTCATCATCCCGAAGTACACAGATTCCACCCTGTGCCAGAAATGAATCACTGCTTTCCAGATCTGACTTGGTAATCATAAGGATCTGTTTATCCTCCGGAAGATTCAGTGCTGAAAACGCTCCACCAACTCCCGTTCCAACGATC
>VOFE01001043.1_pt1 | contig 28001 bp, 39 predicted proteins | sample 5384071 | NCBI WGS metagenome assembly VOFE01 (sample SAMN12384724, study PRJNA508395) | human gut metagenome | isolation source: healthy gut D | host: Homo sapiens
ATCCATGCGGTAGAAACGTCCGGTAACTTCAAACATTCCCTGTGTGGAAGAATCCGTCTGGTCATACCAGATGCCATAGTCCGGCGACTTTGCCGTTTTGCCGTCATTGTTGACAGTCTGATAGCGGTTGATGTCAATGGTCACAACGACCTGTGTCACCGGATTTTCCGGATTCTTTCCGTTATAGCTCTCCGGCTTCTTATAATAGTTGGCATCGTCCGCGGAGAACATGTCCGCATCGCTGCCCAGCAGATTCAGCCGTGCAAAGCTTCCCGTCTGCATTGCTCTCGTTGGCTTCATAGAGAATTTCCTGTCCGGAACGGTACGCTTGGTACCGTCTGCATAGATTGCTGTAACCGACTGAACATAGTCCTTGGCACGAGGATCAATTTTCAGATAGTACGCATCGAATGTGTTCGACGGCAGATCTAATGTAATATCCACAGTAGCAGCCGTATTCAAAGATGCATTGCGCACATAGTCATACGACTGGTTTTCCTGTCCGGCAAGGGTCGGCTTTGCCTTGGGCAGATTGTTCCCTGTGTTCAGATACTGGCGGAAGTCCACAGCGAAAGAACCGATGGATTTATAGCCGATCTCCAACTCGGAGTTATCCGCACTATCTCCCCACTTCTCTTTTTCAGAGAACAGATAACCGTCTGCGCCGTGTATATGCTTATCGCTTCTCCAGGAGCAAGTCGTCATATTTTCTGTGGGCTGGGCATACTTCTTTCGCAAATGTTCCACGGCACTGGCTGCTGCGGTGTACTTCTTATCTCCGGCACTGGCATCTTTATAGAATGCCATAACAGTGGTGTCGAAATACATCTTGGAGACATAGATCGCCGTGGTGTCTTTCTTCGTTACAATATACTTGTCCTTATCGTATGCTTCTGTGATGTAGCCCTTAGATTCCCGAAAGCCGTCCAGATAGTTATGTGTATCTACTTCCAGCGTATCGGTCTTTCCGAACAGCGAATCGTCATAGCCGTCAAATTCAATATACCGCTTTTCCGATACGGATTTGTCCACCAACTTTACCAGTCTGCCGTTCAGTTCCACCTGTGTCAGGTTCTCGATGCCGAACGCCGGGAACAGCCGCGTTTCTGTATCTCTGGTAAATGTCAGTGCACCGTCTGTATATGTATAAATGGTATCCAGTGCATCTTCCGTATAAAAACCGGTAACCTTTCCGGCTTCGTCTGTTTTCGGCAGCAGGGTTACGGTTTTCTCCTGATCGTCCGCATCTTTACCAGTCAGAATGATATTGTCAAATTTGCCGAACTGATCGATCAGATCCTGATAAATTCGCAGTTCCGTGGTATGGAAACCAGTTCGTGCTTCTCCTGCTTTTCATAGGGAACCTTGGCAATGATTTGGGTATCGTCCAGTACCGAGATGGTTTCATTGGCAAATTCCGCACGCAGCAGAAAGTCACGGTCATACGGCACGCCAAAAATGGTTTCATTTCCGTCCGTGTTGCCCGATGCCGCACGTGTGGATTCTTTCTGATCGTTATAGTAAATATGGGTGTTGACGCTGAGTCCCGGGCGGTCTACATGGAATGCCACAGATGCGAACTTTGCCTGATCCTGCATCAGTTCATGCTGCGGTGTCACCGTCATTTTCGCAGTCAGGTCATCAAACCAGTCACTTGTGCCGTAAATACGCAGTTCCGGTGCATTGCTCTGCTCTGCGGAAAGGTCACGTTCCAAATCATTATAAGTGAGCTCAATATTAGAAAGGTACAAGCCCCGTTCCTTCCAGTCAGACAGATCTACTTCCAGTTCCCCTGCGGAATTTTTGCTCTTTTCCAGTTCTTCCAGGGAAACAATTTTCACCTGTTCCGGGCCGGAAACACCGTCCGGCAGGAATGCTGTCAGCTTAATGCTTTCGATTTTGCCGCTCTTGGCATAGTTGGAGGAAATCGTCACCTTGTCCGACAGATAGCCCTTTACGATTTTCGCATTGTCCTTTTCCGTTTTTACGCCTACGCTCTGGAGAGATCAACAGAAATCAGCGACTTCCCCGCCTTGGAATAGCAGTCAGAAGTTTCTTTGTTCTCCAGCAGGAAACCGTAGTACAGATCATTTGCCTTATTCGGCACTGTCAGGCTCTTGTTGCTGGTCTGGTTCGTTTCGGACGATTGGCAGAGGGCGTAATGACAAGGTTGGTCTTTGCCACCTGCATAGTCGCCTTCGAAGCCGTCTTAGATGCCTCGTTGATGCTGCCAATTACCTCGAATCTCGCCGATGCTTTCAGATCACCGACCCAATCTGTCGAGCCGTACAGCTTCAGATTCATCTCCTTGAGATTGTCCAGATCTGTATTTCCGTAGATGCGTGAGAAAATGATCCGCACGCTCCGCAGACGCTGAATGGTATCCGGAACGGTATACGTAACATTGCCGTCTGCATCTGCGGTCAGGGCATCAGAACCGACCGTCAGACTGGGCACAATATTTGCCTCGGTGTCTGCGGTATAAGTTGTATTATCCCAGTCGAAAAGTTCAATTTTTTCGATGGCAGCCGCCCGTCCATCGCCGATGCCGTTCAGGACGATTTTTCGGGTGTCAAAGCCCTCTATGTCTTTCAGACAGTCTGTCGGTGCATTGCCGACACTGTCCATATTAACTTGCAGCAGTGCATGAGAACTGGTAGAACGGGAATTGTTGGTCAGCAGAAACTGATACCACGTCTGTTCCGTTTCGCTGCGGTTCGGCACAGCCAGTGTCGGATAAACGGGATACGCTATTCCGTTTTTATCATACCGGACAGACTGCACCGCAGAGGCTTCTGTGCCGTCCTTGCGAATCGCATGTACGCTCGCTTTCAGCTCCGGCAGCACCTTGGACACGTTCAGTGTGACAGTATCCTCCACCGTCTGATCCAACGCGGTCTGGTCATGTTCGCCGAAGCTGTATGCCGTTTTCAGCACGCCATGCGGAGTGATGTCCCTTTCTGTGGTAGGCGTTCCGTGAATCTGCACATAGCAGTTCCCGTCATCTGCTGCATCGGCAAGCGGAATGCTGTCGCTGATACGCTGAAAATACACGGTCATGCCGGTGAGATAGGTCAGTGTGTTCCACGCAGACTTTGCAATTACCACATTGCCGTTTGCATCAGGACCGTAATTCTCCAGATCGTCCAGCGTAATATCCGAATCGACCAGTGTCCCGCGATTTGTTGCCTTGCCGTGCAGTACGATCTTCTCGATCTTTGCCTTCTTCAGCAGGTTCTCACTGAGCAGGATTTTCGAGGCGACCAGTCCGCCGGCAGTGTAATCCTCATCGGGATACAGACCGGTGATGTCCAGTGTTGCCGGACTGATCTCGGAAATGCTGTCGTTGGAAATCACAAAACGAGCCGCCGCGGTATCGTCATTCAGGAAACCGTCTGCGGATTGTTTTTCTGCACCAGATCACCGATCACATCTTCATAAACGCCTACGCCGGTCAGTGCCGGTTTCGCCTGTTCTGTGCGGATAACAGCATTTGCCTGTGTGACTTCTTTCGGCTCGAAACCCACTTGCCCTCGCCGTCCTCCGATGCCGTCGGCGGCTGGTAATAGTGCACTTCGTAAGAGGTGTCGATCTTGTTGTCATATGTCCACAGGTGCGGAAATGCACCACGCATGGTAATCAAACCGTTGAACTCGGTATAGCGTGGGATCTCCTCCCGAAATACAAATTCTACCTCGTTACAGAATGTCAGACCAGGCTGGTTGGTCAGCACGTCGCCGATTTCCAGCGTCCAGTTCTTTTCTTCTGTCACGCCGGCATCGGTATCCTGTTCCAGATGCAGCCCCAGTTCGTCGGCAGTCTTATAGACCACATTGCCGTTTGCATCGGTAAAGCCAAACCGGATAAACTGGTTGATGTCTGTTCCGTCTACCTTGAACCAGTCTTTCAGCTGAATGTCCGGATAATGCACCGTGTCATTTTTCAGGCAGATCTGAATTTCCCGTAAGTCGAAATCTTCCGGCACATGGTCTGTAGAAACTGCGTTAAATACCGGGATATTACCGATACTGTTAAACCCGTCCAGATAGTATTCATCTACTGCACCGATACCCACTGTCTTGTCCGTCACTTCGTTGCCGTCTGCGTCCTTGACATACTTGTGGTGGGTAAAGTTATCCCAGGTGTGGGATGTAAAACTGGTGGTATTGGAATCCTGCTTCGACCAGTGAATGTTGCTGCCGCCGCCGAATGAAATTGTTGTGGTCAGTCCGGAAGTGTTTTCAAATCCGGTGCTGTTGTTAAAGTTATTCGGATATGGGATCGCAACCATGTATTTTCTGGCAAAATAATGCTTTTCATTAGGATCACTCTGGTTCAGTTCTTTTGCTTTCTTCTCAGAATACAGGGTATGGGACTTGTCCGATACTTCCTTTTGCAGAATAATGGTCCCTGTACCGGAATAGCCATATGGGATAGTTTCCGCAGGGATATTCGAAAAGTGTTCCAGATCCCACTGGGTTTTCCAGTCCGGTGTATCGGTGACATCATAGACCAGAATGCCGCCCGCATTGGGCTTTCCGATAAACTCATGATGCTGGTAAAATCAGCCGAAAAATCTTTGTTCTGCGTGTCCGGATTTTCTTTTTTCCCAGCAGAGAAGATCTTCGTCCAGAACACTCCGCATCTTGTCCGCATTGTACTGTGCCTGCAATGTGATCAGATAGTTATCGATTGTACTGTCCAGTTCTTCTGAATCATTCTGCACTGTGACCTCATACACCATGTAGTTATACTTTTGCCACATGACAGCATTGTCTTTGTTTGTACTCGCTTCGTCCAGCTGCACAGTAGGAACGCTTTCAATTTTCGTGCTCCACTCCAAGTTGGAGTTGACAAATGTAACCGTACGCTGGATTTTGGTGCTGGTGTCCAGTTCATCGGTTGACCACCCGTTGCCGATCAGCGTATTGCCGGAATCATACAGCCCGTCATAGGAAAATTTCATTTCCAGTGTTGCCGCAGCATTTTCGGAATGCTTACCGTATTGCTCGCCGTGTAAAACTGCATGTCAAACTTCGGCGTACAGTTTCCGCTAAAGGGAATCATAGGCATTTTCAGAGTGATTTTTCCGCGGATATAACTGTTGTTTTCCACTTCTGCTCCGCTTGCATCATAGACTGTTGTCGCATTGCCGAAAAGTGCTCCTGTCGTTCAGCTTTGCTTCCATGCCGATATACTCCCCTGCCTGCTGTTTGGCAGGAGGAATTTCCTCAAAACTGTTCACCTGTACCAAAACGCCGTTGTCGTTCCAATACAAATACGGCAGCGTCAGTTCCAGATTCTGCCCGCGAACAAAGCCTGTGGAAAAATTCGGGACAATATTCACAGTCAGCAGTGTTTGCTGCTGCTTCTGGATCATGTAGAAGCTGCCGACGCCGTCATTGGTTTCCGGCGTCAGCGTTGCACCGTTTGAGGTAACGGCCCGAAACCAACCTGAAATGTGCCAGAATTTCCCAACGCTGCTGCCGCCGCAAAAATCGTTCCCCAATTGCACGAAGTCAGCACCATTACGGCTGCCAGCATGCCATAAATGACACGCTTCCATATACTGATTTGTCGATACATTTCAATTCCTCCTGTCACGTGACACCATTATTTTGTGTCAGTCATCTTCATAAGCCATATTCATAAGCCATATTCCTTAGATTTCAGCAATTTAGTTGAATAAAATGACTAATTTTCTGCTTTGATTTTTATTTTGAATTGTGCCTTTTGCACATTTTTCTGTAGTTTTACGTTTATTTTAAGTATAACACTTTTATGTGAAATTGTCAATGTCTATTGAAGAAAACCGCATTATACCAAACCGGCAGCTGTGCTTTGTGCAACATTCCCTTAAATCTCCTGTGGTAGTTGTTTCAATTTGTTTTCTCCCTTTGGATGCTGTTTTGAGAAGCCGCTTTTTTTCCCTCCTGATATTACTAAGACAATGGAGCATGGCAAAATGGGAAGGTTGCAGATGTAAACTTTATATGAATTTTTAAAAACAGAAAAGGCAGCATACAAAACCGGTTATTTCACCGGATTGTATGCTGCTTAGGAAAATGATTTTAAGGCAATACCGCACAAAGATTGTGCGACAGATGCGTCGTCAAATTTTTCGTCAGATGAAACAAAAAGCGGAGTGAATACTGGATGTATTCACGAGCATTTTTGTGAAATATGAGAGTCTGTTTCGTATCTGACGTATGCAGATTGCGTCGTCAGATTTTTGAGATGAAGGGAAAAACGGAGAAAATCCTTTGTGGATTTTCGAGTATTTTCCCGAAATATCTCGGAAAATATGCACGCAAGATGCGTGCGGGAAGATACGAAACAGGCTCTGAAGGGAAATTTGCAAGCAGATGGCGTGCAAAGTCGCCAGACGCTCTTTGTGCGGTATTGCCTTAAAGTATATCATTGACATTTGCTTGAATTAGGGTGTGTTGAAACGAAGCCTGACACGTGTCTTTTTCGGCAAAATTCACGATTTTCCACGTAAAAACACCACCTGAAAAGCTTTGTCAAAACCACCAAATTTATGAAATGTTTCTTCTGTTTTTAATGAAAAACGCTATTGACAGATGCAGAAAAATCGCATATAATGAACTTAATCCAGGTGGAACAATGTTGTTTCTCCGGAAATGAAAAGAAAGGAATTTTTTCTGATGAAAAACAAGTATATAACCCTTTTCTCCCCATTTATGAATGTGTTCCGGACGGCGAACCCCATGTGTTCGGTGACCGTGTATACCTGTACGGCTCCACGACAAAGAGGGCGGCGAAACCTTCTGCATGCTGGACTACACCACCTACTCTGCTCCGGTGACAGACCTGTCCGACTGGCGTTGCGAGGGCACCATTTACCGTGCCGATCAGGATCCGGCATATCCCACAGACCGGAAATTCATGTACGCTCCGGACGTTGTACAGGGCAATGACGGCAGATTTTACCTTTACTACTGTATGTCCGGCAGAGCCGGCTTCGGCGGCTACAACGGACCGATCAGCGTGGCTGTCAGCGATTCTCCGGCAGGACCATTCCGGTATCTGGGCTTTGTGCACTATCCTGACGGCAGCCCCATGCTGAACTACATCTGCTTCGATCCCGGCGTTATCAACGATGACGGCACGATCCGCATTTACTACGGCACATGGTCAGACGAGGCTCTGGACAAGGACTTCCCGAACCACGAGGAAGCCATTCAGACAGTCATGCAGCGGTATCACAAGAGCCGAAACGAAGTCCTGCAAACAGAGGGCAGTGTCATGGGTCCCTGCACAGTCACTGTGGGAGATGACATGCTGACAGTCACCAGCGAACCGCGGCACATCATTCCGGCATACACCATTGGCACCAGCTTCGAGGAGCACCCGTTCTTTGAAGCAAGTTCCATTCGCAAGATCGGCGGCAAGTATTATTTCATCTACTCCTCCTGGCAGAACCACGAACTCTGCTATGCCACCAGCGACCTGCCGGACAGAGATTTCGTCTTTGGCGGCACTATCGTTTCCAACGGTGATGTCGGTTATCATGGCAGAAGTGAAAAAGACCGCCTGAACATGACCGGCACCACACACGGCAGCATCGAATGCATCAACGGACAGTGGTACGTATTCTATCACCGCCTGACTCACAAGTCCGACTACAGCCGTCAGGCATGTGCAGAACCCATTACCATTCTGCCGGACGGCAGCATTCCGCAGGTAGAAATCACCTCCTGCGGTCTGAACGGCAAGCCGCTGCACGGTACCGGCACCTATCCGGCAGTGATCGCCTGCAACATCACCAACGGACACATGCCCCACGGTTCCAACAAAATCTACACCGACAGTTTCCCCAACGCAACCCATTGCGGTGAGGATCGCTTTATCGGCGAAATTCAAGACGGCACCATGCTGGGATACAAGTACTTCGCATTCTCCGGTGCAAAGGAGATCGGCGTACAGTACCGCGGCGGTTCCTGCAACGGCAAGTTTGTAGTTTCCGACGACATGGACGGCAAAAACATCGTGGCAGAGATTCCGGTTGCTCCGGCAGATGCATGGACGGAAAGCCGTGCTCCCCTGCACATTTCCGACGGCACTCACCCGCTGTATCTGTTCTACCGCGGCGATGGTGAAGCAGCGGTCAAGGAATTGTATCTGGCATAACAGGAGAGAATGCATATGATCGAACAAAGCATACAGGAACTGATTCAGTACGGTATCGAAAAAGAACTGATCACGTCCGAAGATGAGATCTTCCTGCGGAATCAGCTTATGGATCTCTTGCAGCTTTCTGCGTGGGAAACGCCTGCCCTGCCGGAGGTGCTGCCCACCATTGACGAAATTCTGGACAAACTGGTGTCCTATGCCGCAGAAAAAAAGGCATCATCACCGACTCCAACGCCGCCAGAGATCTGTTTGACACCCGCATCATGGGGCTGCTGACAGAACGCCCGCACACAGTGAACCGCAGCTTTTTTGCCGCATATCACCGCAGTCCGGAAGAAGCCACAGACTGGTACTATCAGTACAGCAAGGACACCAACTACGTCCGTGCCGGCAGAATTGCCAAGGATCTGCGTTGGACATATGACTGCGAATACGGCACACTGGACGTAACCATTAACCGTTCCAAGCCGGAAAAAGACCCACGCGACATTGCCGCAGCCAAGAACCAGCCCCAGACCAAATATCCGGCATGCCAGCTTTGCATTGAAAACACCGGTTTTGCCGGCACGCTGACACACCCTGCACGGCAGAATCTCCGACCGATCCCCATTTCCATTCACGGCGGAAACTGGGCTTTCCAGTACTCCCCCTATGGCTATTATAATGAACACTGCATCGTGTTCAATCAGAAACATGTTCCCATGGTGATCGATGCGGCAGTTTTTGAAAAGCTGTTCGATGTGCTGGACATGCTCCCCCACTATTTCATCGGCTCCAACGCTGATCTGCCGATTGTGGGCGGTTCTATCCTGAGCCACGAACATTTTCAGGGCGGACACTACACTTTCGCCATGGCAAAGGCTACGGTGGAAACACCGTTCCTGCTGCCGAATCAGCCGGAAGTACAGGCGGGAATCGTCAAGTGGCCTATGTCGGTCATTCGCCTGCAAAGTGAAAATCGCTCTGTCCTTGCGACAGCCTGCGACCACGTGCTCACCCAGTGGCGAACCTATACCGATGCCGAAGCAGAAATCTATGCGGAAACAGACGGCACACCACACAACACCATTACCCCCATTGCCAGAATGCGTGGCGGACTGTACGAATGCGATCTGGTGCTGCGGAACAACCGCACCACGGCGGAACGCCCGCTGGGACTGTTCCACCCGAACCCGTCCCTGCACCATATCAAAAAGGAAAACATCGGTCTGATCGAAGTCATGGGACTGGCTGTCCTGCCGGCACGTCTGGCGGGAGAACTGCCGGTACTGGCAAAGGCGTTGTATTCTGATGCCGACCTGACACAGACTGACTCTCTCCGCAGTCACATGCCATGGCTGGAGGAAGTCCGCACACGCCACCCCGAAGCCAATGCGGAAAATGCGGAAACGATCATTCAGCAGGAAATCGGAGCAGTCTTTGAACAGGTTCTGCTGGACGCAGGTGTTTTCAAACGCACCGATGCCGGAAAGACACAGTTCCTGCGGTTCGTAGAACAGGTTCGCTCCACAGCAGATTAAGGGCAATACCGCACAAAGATTGTGCGACAGATGCGTCGTCAAATTTTTTCGTCAGATGAAACAAAAGCGGAGTGAATACTTGATGTATTCACGAGCATTTTTGTGAAATATGACGGAAATTTGCAAGCAGATGGCGTGCAAAGTCGCCAGACGCTCTTTGTGCGGTATTGCCTAAGGAGAAACACTGCATAAAGCTTTGCATACACAACAGAACAGCCCTGCACGGTCTTTGCAAAACGCAGACCATGCAGGGCTGTTTTATTATGGCAATACCGCACAAAGATTGTGCGACAGATGCGTCGTCAAATTTTTCGTCAGATGAAACAAAAAGCGGAGTGAATACTTGATGTATTCACGAGCATTTTTGTGAAATATGAGAGTCTGTTTCGTATCTGACGTATGCAGATTGCGTCGTCAGATTTTTTGAGAGATGAAGGGAAAAACGGAGAAAATCCTTTGTGGATTTTCGAGTATTTTCCCGAAATATCTCGGAAAATATGCACGCAAGATGCGTGCGGGAAGATACGAAACAGGCTCTGAAGGGAAATTTGCAAGCAGATGGCGTGCAAAGTCGCCAGACGCTCTTTGTGCGGTATTGCCTTATGTAAAATCCCGATCAAACGTCAGACTGACCTGACAGGTTTTGTCCATGCGGGACAGTTCGCCGGAAATCATATCCAACAATTCATCATTGGTATAGGTACAATCAAAAGGTACCAGTATGTCGAAAATCAAACGATTGGTGTTTTCGCCGGACACCAGCCGAAAATCGTGCAGGCTCAAATTCTGATGCAGTTCGGCAATCACCTGTTCTGCCATGTGCCGATAGTGGTTGACAGCGGCGTTGTCCACCTCCACAGGATCCATGTGGATCGTCATCAGAATGTGCAGCTTTTCCTCGATTTCCCGTTCGATCAAGTCCACAACTTCATGCACCGCAACAAAATCAGAGTCGCTCCGCACTTCCACATGACAGCTTCCCATAGTCCGACCCGGACCGTAATTGTGCAGGATCAGATCATGCACACCAATGATTTTTTCATGTGCCAGCACCAGTTCTTTCAGCTTCTGCACCGTTTCCACATCTGCCGGCTTTCCCAGAAGATCGCCGACCGTATCCCGAATGATGTCGAAAGCCGTTTTCAGAATGAACAGAGAAACTGCCGTACCCATAATACCGTCCACCGGCAGCGTTGTCACCAGCGACAGCAGCAGTGCCAGAATGGTTGCTCCGGTAGCTGCCACATCGCTGCGGCTGTCCTTCGCCGTGGCGATCATCACCGTGGACTGTATCCGTTTCCCCAGTTTGGTGTTGAACCACGCCATCCAAAGCTTGACTCCAATTGACAGAACCAGAACCGCCAGCGTCAGCCAGCGGAACTGCACCGCGTCCGGACGAATGATCTTTTCCACAGAATTCCGCAGCAGTTCAAACCCCATAAGGGCGATCATCACAGCAATGACCAGTGAAGTCAGGTACTCCATTCTGCCGTGCCCAAAGGGGTGTCCCTTTGTCTGCCGGCTTCGCCGCCAGTTTATAGCCAAACAGGGTAACCAAACAGCTGGCACAGTCTGACAGGTTATTGAACGCATCAGAAACAATGGCGATCGAGTGGGAAAGCGTACCCATGACATATTTCAGGACAAACAACAGAATATTGCAGCAGATTCCCACCACACTGCTACATGTCCCGTATGCCTTTCTCACATTCGGGTTTTCTACCTGTTCATAATTAGAAATGCACCGCTTCAAAAAACGCTCCAGTAGCATATGATCCTCTCCTAGTGAAAACATTCTGATTATTATAGCACATTCTACACAAAATGTCAATGATGTGAAAAAATACACGGTTTTGTACTGAATCACCTGAGATTTGAAAAATTGATAGTTCCGTCTTTTTTGCATTTTTTTGTAAAGCAAACGATGCAGAATGTCGAATCGTGTCGTATTCTGTCGAATCCGAAACTTTTTTCCAAAAAAAGTCTGATTTCCATTGATTTTTTCCGCACCATATGTTATAATTATAATAAATTCTATATAGTTCAATCATTTCATTATAAGAGCAAAATAGAATAGTCGCATTTCCGATTTGTAAAAAACATGTAATTACACAAGAAAACGACGTATAGGCAAACTGACCGTGCGTAAAGCCGACAGGCAGACATCCGTGCGGCATTGCCTGCAACACACATTGTCAAATTCAGAGATTCCATAAGCAACACTGCACAGAGCCGCCATGCGGGATCCTGTACAGTATTGCACACAGAACAGGAGGTCTATCCAATCACATGGTTCCAATGAAAATTGCTATTGCAGACGATGAATTGTATGTCTGTCAGCAGATTCGAGAATGCCTTTTGCAATACAGTACACAAAAAAAACGTGGACATGGATGCACCGGACATTTACACCGACTGCCGCACGCTGTACAACACCGATCTGAGTGGCAAACGCTATGATGTTGTTTTTATGGACATTGACTTTTCCGGTGAAAACAACATCGCCAGACTTTTCTCTGACAGCTATGCTGTACGGGAACGGTGCTCTGACGGACTGGCACTGGGCACGTACTTGCGACACATACTGGGACATCAGAATTTTGACATTATATATGTGACATCTCATGAAAATTATGCCATCCATGCCATTCCCATTCGTCCTGGCAGCATTTGTGCAAAAAAAGCCGGTCACTTTTCAGAAAATTGCCCATGCTCTGGACGATATGCTGTATTATCGGGACATTTCCCGCCGCATCTTCAAATGTACCAGCAACAAATCTCTGGTGCATGTGCAGGTGTCCCATATTCGCTATCTGAACAGCTGCGGAAGAAAGGTGTATCTGCAAACTACGGATTCCCGCATCTCCTTTTACGGAAAGCTGTCAGAAGTACAGCAGGAGCCCTGCTTCAGTTCATTTATCCAGATCCACAAGTCCTATCTGGTCAATCCGGACTATATCGACCATATTTCCTCCAACACCGTCTTTTGCAGGGCAGTTCTCATGAACAGCCCCTATTAGCAGAGCCTATCAGCCGCTGGTAGAGCAGTGGCTCATGAAGGCTAAGCGCCATGAAACAGTATATCACGATCATTTCTAATATTTTCCACATTTACGCAGTCTATCAGTTTTTCAGCTGCTGTTTCAAAAGGACCCCAGCCGGAAACGGACAGAGATCCTGGCGTATATCGGATATTTTTGCTGAACAGCGGCTGCTTTATCTTGTTTCACAATATTGTGATAAATGTTCTCAGCAATATTCTCCTGTTTTTCTGCATTACCCTGCTCTATCCGACCACATGGGCACACCGGATCCTTGCAACTGTTTCCATTTATATCATCAGCATGGCAGCAGATATTCTCTGTACCACGATCTCGATCTGGTGCGAGTATACCCTGTTCTTCACCAGCGGATTCGCTGCCTCACTTCTCATGCTGATCATTGCACGCATGAGCCTGCACTTTCATCTGTACAAAAAGCGATGTCATTCCGCGGCTAAACATATTTTATGTTTTTACCGCCATTTTCATTCCCTTTGGGCAGTATCCTTCTGGCACACTACATTGCCCGCACACTTTCATGGCGTTCCCTGGTGGCTGCCATTGTCCTTCTGCTGATCAATGTCAGTGTCTTTTCCCTCTATGACCGCATGATTCACCTGATGCAGGAGCGTCACACCGCACTGCTGATCGAAAAGCAAAACAAAGCCTATCAGCAACAGCTGCAATTCATGCAGAAGAGCCAGATGCGGCTGCGGTTTTTACGGCATGACATGAAAACCACTTTATTCCAGATCAAACATTTTCTGGAAACCAACGACATGGAGGGAATGTACACGTATATCAACGATCTGAGGATAATCTGATCTGACCCAGAGCATCACCTACACCCAGCATGAAGCCATCAACAGTATCCTGAACTACAAGCTTCTGCCGCTGCGGACAGACGGCGTTGCACTGGAAGTGGACGTACAGCTGCCGGATCAGCTGACATATCCCATTTTTGATTTGAATGTACTGCTGGGCAACTTGCTGGACAATGCCATTGAAGCCACTGCATTGGTGACTCGAAAGAAAATCAAAAAATCACACTGAAAAATGAAAGAACGGTTCGGTGCCCTGCAACTACAGGTCGGAAACCGTTTCAACAGCAATATTGTACCTAAAAACGGCACACACAAGTCGGACAAGATCAACCACGGACTAGGACTGAAAAGCGTACAGGAAATCGTTCGGCGACATCACGGGAAAATGTGGATCGTTCCGGAAAAAGACTGGTTCGAGATCAATATTATCCTATATGATTCTAATCCGGGAAAAACTGCAAGGTTCCGGAAAGTCTATATAAAAGCAACACCGCATAACTATTTATGCGGTGTTGCTTTTTCACTGCACGATTCGCAGTTTTTCCTCAAAGGAATCGTGCAGCAGCAGCTTCTGGTATTTTTTCGGTGTCAGACCGGTATAGGCTTTGAAGTCATGCACAAAGTGCGACTGATCAAAATATCCCAGATCTGCGGCAATTTCGTTAGAGAACGCCCCTTGTGCTGATTCTGGTTCAGGGCAGAAACCGCCGCCTGAAACCGTACAATTTTGGCAAGCTGCTTCGGACTCAGACCCGTTTCATTGCGGAAGCAGCGGTCAATATACCGTGCAGTATAGCCGGTGTCCTCTGCCAGCTGTTCAATGGAAATGCTGCCGGCAGAGCGGATCAGCAGGTTGAATGAATGGAGCACCAGCAGGTTGCTGTGTTCCATGGGACAGGCACGACGATAAATGTTCATGTAGGAACGCATGAATGCCCGAATCTGTTTGCGGAAATCGGTTGTGCCGCAGATTCCCTCCAGCATGCGGCGATCCTGAATCAACTCGTCCAGCGGGATCTGATGATTCACCAGCTGGGACATGATCTCTGAACTTCCCAGAACCGGATTGTACCCCGGCAAAAACCGCACGCCGAAATAGCAGGTATCGGGTGCAGCAGAACTGCCTGCGGAGCCAGGGAACAGTGCCGCAGATCTCTGCGTAAGGCTGCTTGGGATCACAGCAAAATACCATGTCCACACAGCCGTCCGGTACAGCATAGCGGGGTTCCGTTCCCGTAAAGCACTGATAAAAGTGCACAATGCCGTACCGATTTAAAATAAACTTTGCGTATGCTCTCGATGATGTCACAAAAAATGGTTGCCTGGGTGTCATATAAATCTGTTGTTCCATTGCGGTCCACTTCCCATTTTTTCGGGCAGACTTAACAGGCATGCCTTGTGCAGGACTGCCCTTGCTTCTTCAAGGCAATACCGCACAAAGATTGTGCGACAGATGCGTCGTCAAATTTTTCGTCAGATGAAACAAAAAGCGGAGTGAATACTTGATGTATTCACGAGCATTTTTGAAATATGACGGAAAATTTGGCAAAGCAAATGGCGTGCAAAGTCGCCTGACGCTCTTTGTGCGGTATTGCCTCGATTTTCTATTATAATACAAAACCGACTTTTTTTGCAAGTAGGCGAAAAGCGTTTTTCGTGAACCTTTTGGACAATACCGCAAAAAACCGGCTGCCGCAGTATTTTCTCTGCGACAGCCGGTTTTAGAGCAGTACAGCACAAAGAGCGTCTGGCGACTTTGTGCGGTACTGCCTAGAAATTATTCAATATTATTCCGGACGAGTACCGGTGTTGACATCTGCCGGCATGCTTTCGATTTCCGGTTTTGCATCCAGATGCAGCTTCTTGGCAACGTAGGGATTGTGGTTGATCTGGTACAGATCCGATTCCATTGCCATAACTTCCTTGATCTGATACGCCTTGAACATCGGTCGCTTCATCACACACTTGATCCAGATCACAGCGTAGACGGACAAAATCGCAACAGTAATCACGAAAATCAAATAGATCCGCTTTTTGACTTCCCAGCTGGAGTCAATATTGTAGATCATAAAGCCGTTGCCGATAATACCGATGATCGGAATCAGCGGGCCAAAGGGCAGCTTGAAAGTTCTGGGGGCTTTCGGCAGACGCTTCCGGAGAATCAGCACATCAAAATGCAGAATGATGTAGGAGGAGATCCAGAAAGTACAGCCCGTCAGAATCAGGAATGTCAGCTGATCGCTGGTGGAAAGTCCGGTGATGTTGATGAGAATCATTACCGCAGCCACCAGCAGCAGTCCTACATAAGGTGTTCCACGCTTGTTCTTCCGCATGAAAACAGAAGGCAGCAGCTGGATCTTTGCCATACCGGAACAAATCTGTGCAATGGAAAACATCGCCGTGTTCAGCGTGCTGATTACAGCCAGCAGGGAGATCACCGTCATCCAGATCGTGCCGACCTTACCGTACAGCAGTGAACCGTACAGGATATGCGGCACAGTGCTTACACCCAGTTCGTCCCAGGGGGTGTAGTGGCTGAAACCAATGACCATGAAGATCTGCATCACCAGAATGGCAACCAGACTGATGACCATGCCAAACGGCACCTTTTTTCCGCGGGTTCTTCACCTGTGTGGAAATCGGCACGATAAACTCTACCCCGATAAACAGGAAGAATGCCAGTCCCAGCAGAGAGAACACATCACCGGGCTTTGAGGAAAGCACTGCCGGCTGTTCCACGACCTGACCGGTGCCAAGCTTGATCGTTCCCATAATGCCCAGAAACAGCAGCGAACCGATCAGCCCGTATGCCACAATGTTCTGCACCTTGGCGAACATATCCACGCCAAACAGGTTCAGTTCCAACAGAATCAGGATCAGCACAATGGAATACACAGATCCCGGTATCGGCACACCTGTCAGCACATTGCTCAAGGTATTGCCGAACATTGCCGCTTCGGAACTGCCCATGATTGTCTGACATGTCAGATAACCACCCACAGTAATGACAATGGACACAAACGGTCCGAAACATGCCAGTGTATACTGTGCCATGCCGCCGGTCAGGTTCGGCATCAGGGCATTCAGTTCACAAATTGAAAATGCCGTCAGAATGTTAAAAGCACAGGCAATTGCCATTGTAATGATAAACGGCAGACCAATGGTCGATGCTCCCTGCCCGATAGAAAGCAGACAGCTTGTGGCGATAATCAGTCCCACACCGGTTGCCACAATACTGGGCAGCCCCAACTTTTTTCTCTTGCATTACGCTCAACTCTTTTCAAACACTTATTTACAGTACTGCCCTTATTTTTCCCCGTACAGCAGGGCATCAACGCCCTCCTCGCCGGTACGGACACGAACCACATTTGTCACATCGGAAACAAAATTTTTCCGTCGCCGATATGACCGGTGTACAGCTCTTTCTTGACGAATTCCAGCAGTCCGTCCAGTTCCTCAGTGGGCAGAACGATCATGACAACCTCTTTCGGCAGCAGGCTGATCTCCTTGTTCTTCTCCTCCACTTCAAATTCCTGTGTGCCGTGCTGCACACCGCAGCCCAGCACCTGATATACCGTCATGCCGGTGATGTGGAATTTTCCCAACGCCTTTTTCAGCGGCTCGATCTTGGAAATACCGGTGATGATCTCAACTCTGGATAATTTCATAACGAATTCCTCCCACGATTACAAAAAATTTCCCAAAAAAGAAAAGATGCCGAATTTCCGCGAAATTCGACATCTTTGTCTTTCTGTACTCTATTATAGCAGATGACACACCTGAAAAATTGTAAAAATCAGAACCTGCAAAATACTGCGGTGTTGCCTTACTGAAAACGGTCGTACCGCAGTGCGGACAAGTCCACTGCTGTTTCCTGCTCCATTGCCAGCTGTGACAGTACCAGTCCCACTGCCGGCGAGATGCCGAAGCCATGTCCGGTAAAGCCGCATGCCAGAATCAGTCCCGGCACTTCCTCGACCTTGCTGATGACCGGCACATGGTCGGCACATGCGTCCATCCAGCCAGCCCACGTCCGGACGACCTTGATGTTTGCCAGATCAGGGAAATAATGCATGATACCGCGGCAGGCTGCCGAAGCGGCAATGCTGGACGACAGCGGCTTACCCGGCTTTGCATACGGTTCCAAGCCGGAGTTCAAGCCGAATACGAAAGAGCCATGCTCAGTCTGGTGTCCGTAGAAGTCTGCATCTGCGGTACCCAGCATCTGCCAGAACATCGGACCTACTGCTTCTGTGACCAGTGTTTCCAGCAGCACCTGCTGCATAGGGCACGTCAATGCCTACTGTGGAGGCAATAAAACGCTCTCATAGCCTGCCGCCAGAATGATCTTGTCGCCTTCATAGACATTGCCGGACGCTGTGACGACCTGTCTTGCCGCGCCTTTGATCTTCCGCAGTTCCACAACCTTTTTCGCCGGAGATGAAATGTGCTCCCAGGCGGCGTGCCATTTATAATAGCCCATGGTCGCCATTAGCGGGTTGGCGTGACCGTCCGTGGGACACCAGCTTGCACAGGTGACTGCCTCAGACAGGTACGGGTTGATGCGTCTGGCTTCGTCGCCGGTGATCATGCGGACATCGACACCGTGTGCAGCGGCACTGTCTGCCAGACCTGTCAGGATCTTCTGATGCTGGGGCGTGCTGCCCAGACGGAGATTGCCCTCCTGATAATATTCCACGTTGGTATCCAGCATATCCGAAAGCTGCGGCCAGATGTGCTCAATGGAGTACATCACCAGCGGCAGTTCTCTGGGATCACGTCCGGACTGGCGAACACCGCCGCCGTTGCGGGTGGAGCCGCCGTTGCCGATATTTTCGCTGCCCTCCAGCACAAGGACAGAAACGCCATTTTTGCAAGGTTATACGCTGCCGCACAGCCAATGATGCCGCCGCCAACAATAATGACTTCTGCATTCATTTTGTTTCCTCCTTATCTTTTTGCCAGCACTTTCATTTCGATCGGACGCATGGGAGCTCTGCCGGTTGCCGGTCCCAACTCGTTGGGACGTACACCCAGTTCCCGTGACACAATGCCTTTCACCAGTTTGGTACAGGTCTGTCCCTGACAAAGCCCCATACCAGTTCTCAGATAGCGACGGATTTCCGTCAATGTAAACATGCCGTCATGTACGGCACGGCGAATCTCACCTTTGGTAATTTCTTCACAGCGGCAAACAATCATATCATCGTCCGGCTGCGGTACGAAGGGTCTCAGTTCGGTTTCTGTCATTCATGCTGTCTCCTCCTCCCGAAAAAATCTTGCTTTCATGGCATATTCTTTTTCGGTACTTTCATCGTAAGCAGATTGGTGTGGTCGAACGCCTTGGCACTCCGCACATGAACCACCTCTGCGGCACAGACCTTTTCACCCTTTCGGTTCAGAGCCACGCCCTTGTCGCCCCTTTTTGCGGCAGCGGCAGGAACTCATAAGGCAGTGTCACTTCCGCCGTGCCGTCGCCGCAGTCTTCGTTGACCAAGAAGATCGCCTGACCGGAACAGGAAGCCACGCACATGCCGCAGCCGGTGCATTTCTTCTCCGGATCAATGGACGGCAGTGCCGTGATGTTGCTGCCGATACGGATACAGTGCTTCGGACAAGCGTCCTGACACGGGTTGCACGGAATATTCTGAGTACACTCAATGACAGGGTGCACACCGGCACTGTGTGTCACACCGGGGAACCGTTCGATTTCTTCCTCAGCAACGAAACCATGTTTCAACAGGTTTTGCGAAATTTCCACACCTTCTTCGGTTTCGGTGATCTGCTTGCCACGCATACCCGGAGCAAACATGCCCTGCCGCAGTCCCTCCAAAGCGGCTTCCTGCTTGGCAGCTTCTTCCTTACAGGTTTCCTCCGAAATGAATCCCAGTCTTGCCGCTGCGGCAATGCCGGCGATTCTGCCCTCGATCATGGCACTGGAAGCTTCTTCAATACCGGACACGTCACCGGGCATAGATGCCGGGGAACCGATGTTTCACCGTACTCGTTGACAGTGGGAACAAATCCAGCCTTTGCCGGATTATCCTCCATGGCACAGCCCGCCATATCGCAAAGCTTGGACATCGGCGAAAGTCCGACTGCCAGGCAGATCGTATCCACATCGAAATGCTTTTCCGTGCCTGGAATGATCTGCCAGTTCTTGTCCACTTCTCCGATCGTCACGCCGGTGACGCAATCTTCCCCTGTCTGCGGAAATAATTGTATGGGACAGATAAAACGGTACGCCGCATCTTGCCACCTTTGCCGCATGGACACCATAGCCGCCTACGCGGGACACAGCTGCATCGGCAACGGCAACCACTTCACAGCCGGCCTGCATCAGCTGGAAGCTGACTACCAGACCGACGTTGCCGGAGCCAAGCATCAGCACACGCTTGCCCGGCAGGGTGCCGTGAAGGTTCATCATTGTCTGTGCGGCACCTGCTCCGATAACGCCCGGCAGGGTCCAGCCCGGAAATGTAACCATGTTCTCGCTGGCACCGGTGGCGATCAGAATGGTATCGCCTTTCACATGTAATGACGTGATCTTTTCTACTTTACGGTAACTTCCTTTTTCCGGAAAGATACCGATGACAATGGCATTCAGGACAACCTCTACGCCCAGTTCTGCAGCTTCTGCCAGAAGTTCTTCCCCGATGTGGAATCCTCTGAATCTTTGCCTTGTGTTCCTTTGGAGCCAAAAAACTTATGGATCTGTTTGAACAGCTGTCCGCCGGGCTTGGCATTTTCATCGTAAACGACAACGTGCATCCCTTTTTCGCGGCTTCAATGGCTGCGGACAATCCTGCCGGACCTGCACCGACGACGATCATATCATAACGCTTCATCATTTTGCTGCACCTCCCGGCTGTTCTGCTGTCACACCATATTGTGTCCGAATCTCCATGCCTTCTTCCAAAGGCGTAATACATGTCCGCACATTCGGCTGCCCGTTTACGACCATTACGCAGTCTGTACAGCGACCGATCGCACAGAAGATCCCTCTCGGTTTGTGTTCCTTTCGGGTATAGCGGTGTACCATCACGCCGGCATTTTTCAGTGCCATTGCAATGGGCTCTCCGGCATATCCTCCAAAGGCTTTCCGTCAAAAGTAAAGGAAACCAGCTTTCCCTTTTCATATGTCCCCAGAATCGGGTGTTCCTGAATTCTCATGTCTGCTCCTCCTGTCTGATCATACCATTTGCGGGTATCCCAAAGCTTCAGCTTTGTACCGATGCCTTTTTTCAGTGCATTGCGGTAAACCATAGTGCCCCAGGCTACATCTTCCACTGGCATGCCGCCAATGGAATACACAATAATTTCGTCCTCTTCCGATGCAGCGGAATGTTGCCCATCAGAATATCGCCCAGATCATCGACCTGCTCCGGCTTCATCTTGCCCCTCTGCGATCAGATCCATGACATGCACCGCCGGAATCGGCACGGTGTTGTAGGCATTCGGTTTCATTTCTTCTTCCCATGCCTCGTACAGCTTGATGTTGTCCGTTACAGTTCTCGCACGGTGAATTATGAAGTCATCATCAAAACCGGAGAGCCGCCGTGGAACTGATCAGTGCACCCAGCTTGATCCATTCCTCTTTGATGTACGGATACAGGCTGGGATCACCGGTAGGGGTAGAAGTACTTGCCGAAACAATGTCCGCATCTCGGACTGCTTCTTCTATGGTATCCACAGCGTACACATTTACCTGCGGATATTCTTTTTCACGTGGGCAATGAACTTTTCCAGTGAAGCCTTGCCGCGTCCCTTGACCTTAATGGTTTCGATGTTCGGACGGACTGCCATGATCGCCGCCAGTGCAGTCTTGCTCATCACGCCCGGACCAATAATGGCAACCACCTTGGAATCCGGCTTGGACAAGTGCTTATATCCTACCCCCGGCACTGCACCAGTCCGGTATGCGGAAAGAATATTTGCGGACATGTATGCCACCGGTGCACCGGTATCCTTGTCGTTCAGCGTCAGCATCAGAATGGAACGGGCAAGCCCTTTTCCTTGTTGGCACAGTTGGAGCCGTACCACTTCATGCCTGCCATATCAAACACGCCGCCCAGATAAGCCGGCATTGCCATGAATCTTCTGTCCGGTCCATCTACCGGCATTTCCGGAAACGGAGAAGACGGCGGGAACATGACCATACAGCCGTGGAGTTCCCGTTCGCACCGCCCATGCGGTAGTTGCCCACCTTCATCAGCTTGAACATTTCCTCCATGGCTTCGATACAACCTGCCATATCCTTGACACCGGCTGCCACCATGTCCTCCTCATTCAGATACAAAAAGCAACTTCTGGATAGCTCATCTGAAATACCTCCTCCGGAACGCATCACGCACGACGCTGTACGCTGCTTTCCTGAAAAATAAAAAAGGAGTTCAGATGACTGATTCATCTGAACTCCTTTGTTCGAGTATTATCTTATCACAATTACGGGAGGAAAAATTGTAAAAACGGAACAAGGGCAATGCCGCACAAAGATTGTGCGACAGATGCGTCGTCAAATTTTTCGTCAGATGAAACAAAAGCGGAGTGAATACTTGATGTATTCACGAGCATTTTTTGTGAAATATGACGGGGAAATTTGCAAGCAGATGGCGTGCAAAGTCGCCAGACGCTCTTTGTGCGGTGTTGCCCAAGAAAACGCTGCCGCCGGTTATACCATCAGCATGCGGAACATTTCAATCACCTGTTCCTGTGTTGCCTCTCTGGGGTTGCCCGGATAGCAGGCATCTGCCAGAGCATCTTTGCCAGCTGCTCCAGATCTTCTTCCCTGATGTGTTCGTTCTTTTCCGGAATGCCTACGTCCTTGGACAGCTGACGAACTGCCGCAATTGCCGCATCACGGTATTCCTCCTGTGTCATGGTTTCAGTGCCCTCTACGCCCATTGCCTTTGCAATCGCACGATACCGGTCACCGGTGTAGTCCCCGATTGAACTCCATGGAGATCGGCAGCAGCATTGCACAAGCCACACCGTGCGGGGTGTCATAGTGTGCACTCAATGTATGTGCCATAGAGTGGTCGATTCCCAGCCCTACATTGGAAAAGCCCATGCCGGCAATGTACTGTGCCAGAGCCATGCCCTCTCTGCCGCTGGGCTTATTGGCTACAGCATCACGGAGATTCTCGAGATCAGGCGAATGGCTTCAATGTGGAACATGTCCGGAATCTCCCATGCTGCCTTGGTGGTGTATCCCTCAATGGCATGGGTCAGTGCGTCCATACCGGTTGCGGCAGTCAGTCCCTTCGGCATGGAGGACATCATATCCGGATCCACAATGGCAACTGCCGGAATATCATTGGTATCCACGCAGACGAACTTACGCTGTTTTTCCACATCTGTGATAACATAGTTGATCGTTACTTCTGCGGCAGTGCCGGCAGTTGTCGGAATCGCAATGGTGGGAACGGCGTGGTTCTTCGTCGGTGCAACGCCCTCCAGAGAACGAACATCTGCGAATTCCGGATTGTTGATAATAATGCCGATCGCCTTTGCCGTGTCCATAGAGGAGCCGCCGCCAATGGCAACAATGGCATCTGCTCCGCAAGCCTGAAAAGCCGTTACACCCTCCTGCACGTTCTGAATGGTGGGATTCGGCTTGATCTTCGAGTAAACCGTGTATGCAATGCCGGCATTGTCCAAAATGTCTGTCACCTTCGCCGTCACGCCAAATTGCAGCAGATCCGGATCTGTTGCAATAAACAGGTGCTGGTAGCCGTTGCTTTTTACTTCACTGACGATTTCCTGAATCGCACCTTTTCCATGATAAGAAATGTTGTTCAATACAATACGATTTGCCATAATGCATGCACCTCACGATAAAATTTATTGGTACTTCCATTTTCGAAGTACAAGCATATTATACATCATTTTTCTGGAAATGTCAATATATAATGTGCAATATCACAAAAACGTATCTGTATCCAATGGTATGGGCGAAGTGAAAGCGTAAAATCCTGCTATTTTCGGATCATGTTCATTCACAATATCTTCCTCTATACCGTAATGCTGCATGCCCGAATCTTTTCCGTATTTCTCCGGCAGAAGGAAAAACATTGCCAGCCGCTTTCGGCAGTGCCCATAAAACCAACCGGCTCCCCTGATGCGGATTCAGGGCAATACCGCACAAAGATTGTGCGGTATTGCCCTATAAAAAGCCGCCTCTGCGGACAGAGGTGACTTCTGAGAAATGATTTCAGTTACTTTTTTCTTGTTTTTCGTGTCCTGCCGGAGCAGCTGCATTCGCAGTGCCAAGCAAGTGACTGCCAGAATCACTGCACCACCGACAACGATCCAGCCCACGACTACATTCCACATATGGTAAATATCAGAATAAGGCACTGTCGCCAGAATGATGTAATCGCCGCTGGTCTGATAGTGCACCATTTCCGTTTTGCCGTCTGCATCTTTCACATTAAATTTGCCCTTGTTCCGCTGTAACTGTTCCTTGTCGTAGTCTGTTGTCTTGCCGATCAAGTCTGTATTGGTGCAGCTGATATATTTCAGCGTGTCGGTTTCCAGAATTGCCGTTGTACCGGAAGAATACAGCGGCATATCCGAAGCAATGTTTGCCCAGTCTGCGTCCTGTAACAGAGATACCACGGAATCTGCCGAAAACGTGATCTGTACCAGACCGTTTCCGCCGTCCAGTGAAGATGCCGCCACAATGGTGGGCGTATCCGAATCCAGCAGAAACAGAACATCGGTATAGACATCATCTGTCAGGTGCGAACGAAACTCTTCCCGAATGGAGTTCCCCGCACCGGACGGGTCTGTACTGGCGATCACATTGCCCTCATGATCAGAAATACTGATCATGTCTGCATTGACGGTCACGCGAAGTTCCTCCAGTGTCCGGTCATCGGTAATAAAGGAACTGTCCTGCGACAGCAGCATGGCAATAGTTCTGGTCTTGGCAGAATAGTCCTCTTTGAATTCCTCTGTCAGCAGTTCCGTTGCATTCTGGTTCTTCTCCAGATATGCCTCTATCGAGCCAATATTGACATCGATCTGTGCGATCACATTGTTCATGCCGACTACACCCACGGTATAACCGGCGGAACATGCCAGAACCGCAATACAAATTGCCACGCACAGAATCACACTGCAATATAATTTCCAAAAACGTTTTACCACTTTTGTAAAAAACACACCTACCCTTTTGTGAATCCGTTTCTCTCTGTTGAAAGAAGCGGATCGCCTGTTGTCATAAGGAAACACTGCATAAAGCCCGCCTGACGGCTTTGCACGCATCTGCTTGCAGATTTTCCGTCATATTGCCCAGAAATCCCTTGCCATACGGCAGTATGCCTGCGGAATTTCTAAGCAATCTGTCGAAAAAAATCTGACGACGCATCTTACGCACAAGCTTTTATTCAGTGTTTCCTTAATATTATAGCACACCCCCTGTATTTGTCCAGCATTTCCACGAAATTTTCACAGGAAGAAATAAAACAAAAAACAGGACAGGAGATCGTTCTCCTGTCCTGTTGAAAAGGGCAATACCGCACAAAGATTGTGCGACAGATGCGTCGTCAAATTTTTCGTCAGATGAAACAAAAGCGGAGTGAATACTTGATGTATTCACGAGCATTTTTTGTGAAATATGAGAGTCTGTTTCGTATCTGACGTATGCAGATTGCGTCGTCAGATTTTTTGAGAGATGAAGGGAAAACGGAGAAAATCCTTTGTGGATTTTCGAGTGTTTTCCCGAAATATCTCGGAAAATATGCACGCAAGATGCGTGCGGGAAGATACGAAACAGGCTCTGAAGGGAAATTTGCAAGCAGATGGCGTGCAAAGTCGCCAGACGCTCTTTGTGCGGTATTGCCTTAGATATTACTGCTTTTATTTCAGCAAATGCCGCTTTTCCGCAAAGTACTGCTTGGTATCCATAGCAACTACGCCGGACAGAGCAATCAGTGCAATGACGTTCGGGAATGCCATCGACCGTTGAAAATATCTGCGGTGTCCCATACAGCTTCTACAGTCAGATACGGACCAATGAACACTGCCACAATGTACAGCCAGCGGTAAGCCAGTGTCAGTGTGTGGCTTGCCTTTACCGCGAAGATAGGTCAGGCAGCGTTCAGAATAATAACTCCAGCCCAAAATTGTGGTAAATGCAAAGAAGATCAGGCAGAGCATCAGAATGCAGGAGGAAAACCTGCGACGGGAACGGCTTGAACCGTGCTGGAATGCAGCGTCTGTAATCTGTACGCCCTCCAGATCCGAATTCAGCCATGCACCGGAAATGACAATGGACAGACCAGTCATGGTGCAGATGATAATGGTATCAATAAATGTACCAGTCATGGTGACCAGACCCCTGACGAACCGGTTCCTTGGTACGTGCTGCTGCGGCAGCGATCGGGGCAGAACCCAGACCGGCTTCGTTGGAGAAGATACCTCTTGCAACACCCTTCTGCATTGCCACGATCATAGCACCCAGTGCACCGCCGGCAACTGCGTCCATGCCAAAAAAGCACTCTTGACGATTTCCACAACTGCATGGGGAATCTCTGTCACATTGCAGATCATCATAATCAGACAGCACAGAACATAGCAACTGCCATAAACGGCACGACCACCTGTGAAATCTGGGAGATTCGCTTCAGACCGCCAATGACAACCAGTGCCACAATGGTAATCAGCAAGCCCATGATGACTGTCGTCCATGTGTAGCTTGTGTCGAACAGGGTGAAAGCAATGTGCTTGCTGTCAGCATCAAAGAAATTGTTTGCCGCAGAGGTGATGCCGTTGATCTGCGTAATGGTACCGATACCCAGCAGACCAGCCAACATACCGAACAGGGCGAACAGCTTTGCCAGCCACTTCCAGCGGGAGCCCATACCATTTTCAATATAGTAGAACGGACCGCCCAGATAGTGCCCTTCTTTGTCTACCGTACGATATTTGATTGCCAGAAAGCCCCCTCGGCATATTTGGTCGCCATACCGAACAGGGCTGCAATCTCCATCCAGAACAGTGCACCCGGACCGCCGGCTGCGATTGCCGTAGCAACGCCGACGATATTACCGGTACCGATCGTTGCAGACAGAGCCGTACAGAGAGCACCAAAACTGGTGACTTCACCCTCGCCTTCCTCTTCATTCGTGACCATGAATTTCAGTGCCAGACCGATTCGACGTATCTGCAATCCGCGGATACGAAACGTCAGCCAGATACCGCACAAAAGAATCAGCAGGATCAGCGGAAGCCCCCATACCCAAGAATCAATGTTTTTGATGATCTTCGTCATCATTTCCATTTGCGTTCACTCCTTTATTATTTTTTCTACAGCCAAAAAGCTGCACATTCCGACATTGTCAGAAAAAAACATTTTTATTATATCATACTCGCAGGGGAATTGCAAGAAAAATTGTGCAAAACTCCAGAAAAAACTTTTTTCAGAGAAAAAAGGAAGCGTTCGGCTTTACCAGACAAAAAATCCCGTAAAGTCGAACGCCGTTGTTCTCTTTTGGCAACACCGCACAAAGCTTGTGCGGTGTTGCCTTTGTATTTATCGATTGTCTACCTTTTCCGGAAACATGTCATGGTGGGTCAGTCTGTCCCAAGCCACCTGTTCCCACTTCGTCCCCGGTCTGCCATAGTTGCAGTACGGGTCAATGGAAATGCCGCCGCGGGGCAAAAAACTTTCCCCACACTTCAATGTACGCCGGCTCCATCAGCCTGATTAGGTCGTTCATGATGATGTTCATACAGTCCTCATGGAAATCTCCGTGATTTCTGAAGCTGAACAGATACAGTTTCAGCGACTTGCTCTCCACCATCTTCTCGCCCGGCACATATGATATGTACACCGTTGCAAAGTCAGGCTGTCCGGTGATCGGACAAAGGCTGGTAAACTCCGGACAGTTGAACTTGACGAAATAGTCCCGATCCGGATGCTTGTTCGGAAATGTTTCCAGCACCTCCGGTGCATAGTCGCTGGCATACTTCGTATTCTGATTGCCCAGCAGAGTAATATCTCCCGTTTCTTCCTTGCTTCTTCCTGCCATATCATTCACCTCCCAGTGCCGGATCCGGCACACCGTTTGCCGCAAATGCTGCTGCACGGTCGCGGCAGGTACCGCAGACACCGCAGGGCTTTTCGCCGCCCTCGTAGCAGCTCCATGTCAGTGCATAGGGCACGCCCAGTTCCAGTCCTTTTTTACCACGTCTGCCTTTGTCCACTTGACAAAGGGGGCTTGATCCGCAGCTGTTCGCCGCTTCCCAGATAAATCGCCCGATTCATTGCTTCATTAAAGGCATCGCTGCAATCCGGATAGGCATTGCCGGCGGCATCATCACTATGTGCTCCGTAGTAAATGACTTCGCAGCCGTTGGACAGTGCCATGCTTGCCGCAGAAGCGAGGAACAGTCCGTTGCGGAACGGCACATAGGTGAAACCGGACTGCCGTTGGTTTCCTGTAAATAAC
>VOFE01001071.1_pt1 | contig 28001 bp, 38 predicted proteins | sample 5384071 | NCBI WGS metagenome assembly VOFE01 (sample SAMN12384724, study PRJNA508395) | human gut metagenome | isolation source: healthy gut D | host: Homo sapiens
CACCGGAGGCGTATTGATCACTTGGGATTGACCGACATCTGCACCGCTTCGAACACGTCGCGGCCCGCCAGATCGATCGCCGTCGCCATCTTGAAGTCGAGCTGAATGTTGGCCTTCTGCGCCGATACCAGTGCGTGCACGACGCTCGTGACGTTGCCGCCCGCAAGGTAGTGCGCCTCGAGCTCGTTGGGATTGAGGGTCAGTCCGGCCTTCGTACTCTCGATCATCGAAGAAACAATGGTCGAAGGCGGCACCTTGCGCCAGCGCATCAAAATCAGCTGCAACAGGCTGATTCTGACGCCCGAAACCAGCGCAGAGAACCACAATCCCACAGGAATGAAGTAGAAAATAAGCCAAATCGCAAAAAGGCTCACGAAAATTATAAGAACGATCAATCCAATGATCCCTGAAAATCCATTTTTTTGTTTATTTATTTGGTTGTTTTTACGATGACGCTGAAATTTTCAAATCCGACGACTTCGACCTCCCGGCGGGGATCTATATAACTGTCCATGGACTTGGCTTCGTAAATCTTACCGCCGATCTCCACCTTTCCCATCGGGGAGAGCCGCGAGAGGGTCACGCCCCGGTCGCCGACCTCACACTCTGCGGGCACCGGTTCGGGCATCTCGACAGAGGAATCGACTTTCTGTTTCAGGGAGAAACGGCGCCAGGTTTTGGACCGCAGCGAAACGACGGTCGCCGCGAACGAAAGGATCAGAACGACGGCGACGACGATTCCGCCCGCCAAAGGACCGTAATCCCGGAAGGCGATATAAATGGCGCCTCCATAGCTGACCAGCGCGAGAATCGCGCCGATCGATACGCCCGGCAGCAGGACCAGCTCCGCCACCAGAAAGAGTAACCCGAAAAAGACCAACAGAATGATAAAAAACATATTCACCGTGTTAAAATCGCTGAAAAAGATCGGAATAAGGCTCGCAGGTCGAATTTTCCCCGATTCACCGATATACGTCCGAATACGGACCTATTTCTTTCGGGTGAAGATACGCAAAAAATCCGATTATTTAGCAATTTCCGTCACTTTTACCGATAATTGAGGATCGGCGGCGCGAATCGCGGCAGCCGCCTGATCCGCGACAGCCTTGTTGTCGAACTGTCCGACGACGAAAAGATGGCTGCCCACGCGCGAAAGTTCGTAGCCCTTCGCCCGTTGCGGCGCAATCACCCCCTTCACTTCGTCCGACAGGGCGTCGGTCCCTGGACGATCTCGACCCGGAAGGCGCCATTTCTGCGCTCGGGGTCCTGTCGAAAGATTGTATATTCGCCGTCGGTCCACACCACGATTTCGGGCCGCACGAACCCGCGCTTTTTCAGCAGCGCCTGCGCCGCCTCGGCCTCGGCCAGCGTGGCGAAGCCGCCCGCATAGTAGCACCACTTGCCCTCGTCGTTGATCAGGTAGAAGAGCGGATAGGCGCCCCGGAAAGTCGCGGCGGCCGCTTGGTGTTGAACGTCTCCGAGCAGGATGCGGTAGATCGTCCGTGCTCGTAGACCTTGCATTCGGGAATCGGTTTCTGGATACGTATAGCGGCGTCGACGAGAACAAATTGGACGCTGTCGTAGTCGAGGAAGTAACGCTCGGCGACTTCGACCCTCGGAAGACGAAAATCTATCGTCTGAAGCCGGACAGCCACGCCACGCAGCGAATCGCGATGCAAGTCCCAATCCCAGCACTCCGGCCACGGCGGCCTCGTAGTCCGACGATAGCATTTCTTGCGCAGGAAATAGTCCGTCACGGCGTCCGCAAGACCGTCTCGGCCTGGGCCGCAGACATCTGCCGCCGCACGCCTCGAAAGCCTCCTCCTGCTGCGGGCCTGCTGGTCCTCCCGCCCATCTTGTCGAGCAGATAGCCGTAGGCGTAGCTCTTGTTGTCGAAGATGTAGTTCCACGGCCGTCAGCGAGTCGGCCAAACGCGGTTCACGGTTGCAAGTGCTTGTAACGACCGAAAAGATCTCCATCGCCTTCGGCCTGGTCGAACGGCGTATCGTACTTCTGCCTTCAAAAAGTCGTGCCATGGTTGGCGAAATAGCGCCCGGCACATAGTCCACGGCTCCGCCTCCATGCGCTGCGCTTCGCGCAGAGCCCGCATAATCACGTGCCGGAAGCTGTTCTCGGAAATAGGGTTGAACACCAGATTGCGGACCTTCAGCGAGTCGGGGACCGCCGCCGATAAGAGATTTTTCCGTTTCGGCCGCCGGAACATAATCGCCGGCCGTTCAGGTTGGCGAGCACCCACTCCTGCTCGATGGTGTTGATACGGTCGATCAGGCGTCCCTTTTAGCATTGCGGATTTCGAATATCCTGCTTTCGAGCTGCAAAATATCCTGCGAATACTGCTCCTGTGCGGCCGGATTTTCCCGCAGCATCGCACGCAGTCCTGCGTTCCACGGCGTTGACGATCGAATCCTCGCGTATCTGCAACTGCGCATCCTCGCGGAGCAGCGACATGTACTCGGCGTTTCCCTCCAGCCCCGCAATGCGGGCTTCGACCTCGGGCTGCTGCGCCCGCACTCCGCCGGCACCATAACGCCGCGAGAAACGAAAAAAATAAACCGACGAACCAACTTTGGGTCATCTCCACCATTTAATGAAAAAAATCTGTATGAGTCCGAATATCTCCAGACGCCCCAGAAGCATCAGCGCCGTGAAGGAAATTTGAACGCCGGCAAATCACCGAAAAGTTGTCCATCGACCGACCTCCCCGAACCCGGGGCCGACGTTGCCCATCGAGGCCACGGAGCCCGTGAAGCTGGTCGTCAGATCGACGCCGAGACATCGTGCCGAAGACCGTGCCGGCGAGTATCAGCATCAGGTAAGTCACAATGAAAATCATCACCGTATGCAGCACGCCCGCTTCCTGAATCACACCGTCGATCTTGAGCCGGATGATCGCGTTCGGGTGCTGCTGCTGGCGCAGGCGCGTGCGCATCATCTTCATCGCCAGCACCAGCCGGTTGGTCTTCATGCCACCCGCCGTGGAACCCGCGCAAGCACAGATCAACGAGCCGAGTATCAGCAAAATAATTGCGAACGGAGTCCACAGGCTGGAATCGGCCGTAGCGAAGCCGGAAGTCGATGTCACGGAAACAAACTGGAACGACGCGAAACGCAGCGATGACCTGAACGTAGGATAAATATCGGCGATATATAAACTCAGGGCGATCAGCAGGCTTCCCAGAATCAACATTCCGAGATAAAGCGCGTCACCTCCGAGCGGAAGATGTTGCTGCGCTTACCCGTAACCGTGGCGTAGATCAGCCCGAAATGGATGCCTGAAATACCCATCGCGAAGATGAGTACCGTGTCGATCATCGGACTGTTGTAAAAGGCGACACTGGTATTTTTGGTTCCGAGAAACCGCTCGTCGCGCACGCCGACATCGCGTGGCAGAGCGAATCGAACCAGTTCATTCCGGCGATTTTCAGCATGAAAGTGTCGAAAAAATATCGTAAGTCCGACATAGACGAACAACAGGATCTGAACCACCATCTGGGCCCTGTAACGATAATTGTCCCGGGCCAGGGTGGACATCTCGACACTCGAAAGCATCATTTTGCTGGTACCCAGTGCAGGCAGGATCAGCAGCGCGAACATCACCACGCCCATACCTCCGATCCAGGTCGACGACATGCGCCAGAACTGCAATCCGCGGGGCAGGGCCTCGACATCGTTGCAGGATCGAAGATCCTGTGGTCGTAAAGCCCGAAACAGTTTCGAACCAAGCATTTATCACGCTGAACTCACCGCCCCAGATCAGGTAGGGAAACATACCGACGACGCAGGCGAGCAACCATGAACCGACCACGATGCAAAACCCCTCCTTATTGGTGATCCGATCCTGCTTTTCCACGAAAATGAGCGGGAAGCCCCCCAACAGCGCCGTCAGCAGAGCCGAGAGCAGCAACGGGTAAAACGCGGAATCCATGTGGTTGACATAGGAGATCCCTGCCGAAACGAACATAAAGAACGCCAACAACAGCATAATCATTCCCACGTATCGCAATATCACATTGACCCGCATGACTCTCTACGCTTTATTTTGTTTCAGCATGGCGACGAGTGCCTCGATTTTTTCCTTGAGTTCCAGGATTTCGTCCTTACACTCGGCTTTCACGGCAAAGGGTATCCTGAAAGTCAAATACTGTCCGAGCCCCTTGTTCATCGCCACGATCGGATTGACACAGTAGAGCATCGTAAAGTAAAAGAGCATCAACACTGTAGCGATCATCACCACCAGCGATATCAGCACGGGAGTAACGGCCCGGTAAGCGTTTTTCTTCATCTGCTCGGCACGCGGAGCCAGCGAACTCTGCGTCGAAGTCATATAATCCCGAACCGCCGTGACGACCTTTTCGTACTGTTTTTCATAATATTCGTTGTACCACACCTCTCCCGACTCGTCCCCTGCCTTCGGGGATTCGGTCGCGAGAAACATCTTGGTCAGCACCAGCAACTCGGTAGTCGCACCCGTCAGGGAGTCGAGCGCCGAGCGGTCCAACGCTCCTTTCTGGGCCGTAGCCACCGCATGTTCCAACCGCTGCATTCCCGTGCGGCACAGGCTATCGTAACTCGCATCTTGCAGGATCGCCAGATGCACGATCGCCACGTTTTGATCATGCACGGCGCCGAGCATCTCCTTGGCGAGCTCCACATTCCGCTGGTTGGCTTTCAAAATCTCCTCGGTATCATAACTCAGATGACTCAGCTCGAAAAAAGAGATCATCCCCGAGGCGAACAACAACCCGACGATACTCAGGAAAGCAATGGACATTCTTCTTCGAATTCCCGTCATACGCATTTAACTGTTAAAATCGTCCCAAACCGCCCGTATCGGCAGGGCAGCCCCTCCACCCGAACATATCCGGAGCGATGCAACAAATATAATGCAAGGCAAGGGCAAAAGCAAACTTGTTTGAATCTTACCGAGCTACAAGCCGTATTCCGAAAAACAGTTCAAGGCGGAACCAATGCCGAATCCGGCAGCCTACACCGCAATTCGTTCTTACAAGAAGAACCGGACGGCAAACAAGCCCAGCTATTTTCACTCGCCCGAAATACAGGCCCTTTTCGCAAAATGCAATGCGGCCCGGAGGCAAGGCCGCATCCGGCCGGAATGCCGAAACGAAATTCACCCGAACCTTCGCCTGATACAAATATACGAAGAAATCGCTAATTATCCACGATTTCGCCTTCGAGATCGTTCGCATCGTCCATACGCCCCAGCCGTACCCGGCAAATCGTGTTGATCCGGCTCCGATCGTAGAGGACCTTGACCCGACGGTAGTTGCCCGTATAGCCGAACATCATCCCGCCCCGCATCGTGCTCTCGAACAACACCTCGTCCGTCGTACCTTCGGCCCGGGCGCAGAATTCGCCGTGCAGCCGGCGGCAGAGCTTTTCCAGCTCCTCCACACGCCGTGTAGCCACCGAAGGCTGTACCTTGTCCGGAAAATCGACGGCCGGCGTGCCGGAACGCTCCGAGAAGGGGAAAATATGCAGATAGGCCGGTGCGAGGCGCTCCAGGAACTCGTAGGTCGTGCGGAAATCGGCATCCGTCTCGCCCGGGAACCCGACGATCACGTCGATCCCGATAAAGGCGTCGGGCATCAGCCGCCGCACAGCCGCGATCCGCTCGGCGAATTTTTCGGTCGTATAGCGGCGGCGCATCCGTGCAAGCACGCTGTCCGAACCGCTCTGAAGCGGGATATGAAAGTGATGCTGGAATTTAGGTGACGAAGCGCAAAACGCTATTATCTCATCCGTTAAAAGATTCGGCTCTATCGAAGATATACGGTAGCGTTCGATGCCTTCGACTTCGTTCAGCGCCCGCAGCAGATCGATGAACCGCTCGCCCGTCGTGCGGCCGAAATCGCCCGTATTGATCCCCGTGATGACGATCTCCCGCTGTCCCGCAGCGGCGATTTGTTCGGCTTCCTTCACCAGGTCCGCGATCGGCATATTGCGGCTGCCGCCGCGGGCATAGTGGATCGTACAGTAGGCGCACTTGTAGTCGCAGCCGTCCTGCACCTTGAGGAAAGCGCGCGTGCGGTCGCCGCTCGAAAAGGCGGCGAAGAAATTGGTCAGCTCCTCCGCGTCGCAACTGGTGAACTGTGCGGGCCCCTTGCCCGCAAGAGCCGCTACACGCCTGAAAAGTTCGCCCTTGTCGTTGTTGCTCAACACGATGTCCACCCCGTCGATCGCCGCGATCTCCTGCGGTTTGAGCTGGGCGTAACAACCCGTCACGGCAATGATCGCTTCGGGATTGCGCCGATGCAGCCTGCGGATCAGGTTGCGGCATTTCTTGTCGGCGTGTTCGGTCACCGAACAGCTGTTGATGACCGAAATATCCCGGATAATCATGAAAAAATCCAAGCTGCCATTCAGGAGCCCAAACCGACCTTTGCTTTTGGGAAGCGGTCGTCCCTTACAATAAGGATTATATTAAATTCATAAGTGGCTCAGGAAACTGGTCTAAATTAGGAAAAGTAGGAGAGCACAAGAACTTTGCCTATATCCCGATGCTCGAAGTAACACAGGAACCGCCATTCATGAAATCGGGCATGCAATCGGCCTCTTTCACGAACAATGCCGCACAGACAGAGATAATTATATTACAATTTGGAACAATATTAAATCGGATAAGCAACATAACTTCCGAACTTATGTAGAATCAGGATATTCAGGGAGAACATCAATCAATTCGACTTCAACTCCATTATGTTGTATTCTTCATATATCGGAGATGAAAACTTCGTACACAATCCCAATATTCCAGTAATAACAAAAAAAAGACGGAAGTACTTTTACCGGACAACGATCTCATTTATCAGAGGGGCCATCGGCATCATCTGGTCGGTCGGCATGGCGCTCGGCGCTCTTCATGAGCCTGCGGCCGGGCTACACGTCGGGCGATCTCTCCGCCTTCCTGTTCGGCAGCATCGTGACCGTGACCGACAGCGACGTCGCGGCCCTGGCCGCACTGACGGCCTGTTTATCATCGCCGGAGCGCTGCTGTGGCTGCGGCCGGTCATGTACGTGGCTTTCGACCGCGATTTCGCCCGCAGCCAGGGCATCCCCACGCGCGTGATCTCCTACGTGATGGCCGCGCTGGTCGCCGTGACGATCGTACTCTCGATCCGCATCATGGGCATCGTGCTGCTCATCTCGCTCGTCACTATTCCCGTAACGATCGTCAATACGTTCACTAAATCCTTCCGCACGCTCGCACCGGCCGCCGCAGCCGTCGCCGTCGCGGGGAACCTCGCGGGACTCGCGCAAGCTACAATTTCGAAGTTTCGCCCGGAGCAGCTATAATATTTACACTGACTCTTACGCTTATTGTAGTAAAACTATTACCTTTGCGTAAAAAACGCCTCCGTGCCTTGCACTATCTACCAGTGGAACTGCCCTCGGGCGCGCCGGCCGATGAAAACCATTTACAGACTCGTTCTCAAGCCTACCTGGGCCCCATGGTGCTGACGTTCTTCATCATGATGTTCGTGCTGATGATGAATGTACTGTGGCGTTACATCGACGAGCTGGTCGGCAAGGGATTCAGCGCAGGCATCATCATCGAGCTGATGACCTACTTCATGGCCAACATGATCCCGCTGGGACTGCCGCTCTCGATGCTGCTGGCGGCGATTATGACCATGGGTAATCTGGGCGAGAACTACGAACTGCTCGCTATGAAATCGGCCGGCATGTCGCTCATGCCGCATCACCAAGCCGCTCATTATTCTGGTGAGCGTGGTCGCCGTGGGCAGCTTCTTCATCGCCAACAACTTAGTGCCATACGCCAACAAGAAGCTTTTCAGCACGCTGTACGACATCCGCCAGCAGAAACAGGGTCTCGAATTCCAGGACGGACTGTTCTTCAACGGCATCGACAACATGTCGATCCGCGTCAGCCAAGGCAGGAGCCCGACACGCATCTGCTGCACGACGTGCTGATATACGACAACCGCGCGGCCAACGGCGACATGAACACCATCGTGGCCGACTCGGGATATATCCGTCTTTCGGACGACAAGAAATACCTGCTCGTGACGCTCTTCCACGGCGAGACCTACGAGCAGACGCGCAACAGCCAGTGGTTCACGCAGAGCAAGCTGCGCCACCACATCTTCGACAAGCAGGATCAGGTGATCCCGATGGAGGGCTTCGCGATGGGACGCACCGACGCCAACCAGTTTTCGAACAGCCAGACGAAGAATATCAACGAGCTGCAGCAGGATATCGACTCGCTGGAGAAACAGGTGAACAACGCCACGACGCGCTCGTACGAACCGCTGCTGAAAGAGCAGATTTTCGCCCGCGACAACACCGTGCTGCCGCTGCCCGACAGCCTGCAGGTGGACAAAGCGGGTTCCGCGACATGGCGGCGATGGACTCCATCGCTACGCTGCAGATGCGGTCAAAGGAGCGCGTATGGAATCAGGCGCGCACGCTGGCCAAGAACTCCCGCAACATGTTCTCGTTCGACGAGTCGCAGGCAAAGGATGCGCTCAACCAGCTCTACCGCAGCAAGGTCGAGTGGCACAAGAAGTTAGCGCTGCCGGTGACGATCATCATCTTCTTCCTGATCGGAGCGCCGCTCGGCGCCATCATCCGCAAGGGCGGACTGGGACTCCGGTGGTCGTGTCGATGATCTTCTTCGTCATCTACTACATTATCAGCCTCTCAGGCGAGAAACTGGCCAAGGAGGGGAGCTGGGACGCCTTATACGGCATGTGGCTCTCGGCCTTCATCCTCACCCCATAGCCGTATACCTGACATACAAGGCCACCAACGACTCGGCGCTGCTCGACACGGACTGGTACGCCGGAAAGTTCAAGGCGCTCAAGGAGAAGCATCCGATATTCGCACGTTTCAACAAATGAAAAAAAAAAAAAACTCAAACGAAATGGCAAAAAGCACGATTCTGAATAGTGTAGAGGAGGTTATCGAAGATTTCCGCCAGGGCAGGCCAGTCATCGTCGTCGACGACGAAGACCGCGAGAACGAAGGCGACTTCATCGTAGCAGCCGAGAAGATCACCCCCGAAATCGTCAACTTCATGCTCTCCGAGGGCCGCGGCGTGCTCTGCGCACCGCTGTCGGAGGCACGCTGCGACAGCTGGGGCTGAACATGATGGAGCCGAACAACACCTCGCTGCTCGGAACTCCCTTACCGTGACGGTCGACCTGTTGGGCGAAGACTGCACTACGGGCGTTTCGATCCACGACCGCGCCGCGACCCTGCGCACTGGCCGACCCGAAACGAAACCCACCGACCTGGGGCGTCCGGGACATATCAACCCCCTCCGAGCCCGCCAGAAAGGCGTACTCCGCCGTCCGGGACATACCGAGGCGGCGATCGACCTGGCCCGCCTGGCCGGACTGCAGCCCGCGGGAGCGCTGATCGAAATCATGAACGAGGACGGTTCGATGGCCCGTCTGCCGCAGTTGGTCGAGATCGGAGAAATACGGGCTCAAGATCATTCGATCGCCTCGCTGATCGCCTACCGCCTGCGCAACGAATCGATCGTAGAACGCGGTGAAACGGCCGAGATGCCGACCGAATACGGCATGTTCAAAATCACCGTGTTCCGCCAGAAGAGCAACGGGCTGGAGCATGTGGCGCTGACCAAAGGCGAATGGACCGAAGACGAACCGGTACTGACCCGCGTGCACTCCTCGTGCGCCACGGGCGACATTTTCGGCTCGTGCCGCTGCGACTGCGGCGACCAGCTGCACGAAGCGATGCGCATGATCGAGAAGGAGGGCAAAGGCGCCATCGTTTATCTCAGCCAGGAAGGACGCGGCATCGGACTCTTCAACAAGATCGCAGCCTACAAACTCCAGGACGAAGGACTGGACACGGTGGATGCCAACGTGCGGCTGGGCTTCGGCGTCGACGAGCGCGACTACGGCGTCGGGGCGAGCATCATCCGCGAACTGGGCATCAAGCACATGCGGCTGATGACCAACAACCCGCTCAAACGCGCCGGACTGGAAGGCTACGGGCTGCACATCGACGAGATCGTGCCGATCGTCATCGCGCCCAACAAGTACAACGAGCACTACCTCGAAACCAAACAGGAGCGCATGCACCACAAACTGAACCTCTGCAAGCATTAAAATACAAAGACATTACCGGAGAATCGTCCGAAGGGATTTTCTCGGTTTTGCCACTGCCCGAAATCCTTGTCCGCAAGGCATGAACGGAACGGATGGCAGAACCGCGAATGGAACCGCCGGACAGCCGGAAGCGAATTTCCGGACAGCAATATTTCAACGAAAATGAACGCCAAGGATTTGCGAATCGTCTTCATGGGTACGCCCGAATTCGCCGTGCCGTCGCTGCGTGCACTGGTGCGCAGCGGCTACAACGTCGTCGGGGTCGTCACTACTCCGGACAAACCGGCGGGACGCGGACAGAAATTGCATGAAAGCGACGTAAAGATCGCGGCCCGAGAACTCGGATTGCCGATTCTGCAACCGGAGAAGTTGCGCGATCCGGCTTTCGTCAGTGCGATGGAGGAGCTTCGGCCCGACCTGGGAATCGTGATCGCCTTCCGTATGCTCCCCGAGGTCGTCTGGGCCATGCCGCGGCTGGGGACCTTCAACCTCCACGCCTCGCTGCTGCCCCAATACCGCGGGGCCGCGCCGATCAACTGGGCGATCATCAACGGAGAATCCAAAACGGGCGTCACCACTTTCCTATTGAACCACCAATGGCGACAGGTCGGGGAACGTTCCGAGACGATCAGTACGATGATAAGCGTGATCGTAGCCATTTTGCCGTTGTCCGGCACCTTGAACATCATGCAAATCACCTCTTCCAATACGACGGCGACGACCATTCCTGCCGGCGAAAAGCGGAAATTCACCAGATAGACATAGGCCACGACCGCACCGATGAAGGTGCCCAGCACCCGCAGCCACCCCTGCTGAACGGCGTGTCGGATATCGGGTTGCTGTTGCACGACGATCGCCGAGACACAGGCCAGCATCGCCCCCGTCAGGCTCGACGCTTCATGGAAATGCGACGTAATCGCAAAACCGAGCAGGTAGGCGAGCGTGACGGCGACGGCTTTCGCAATCACTTCGAGCGGCTGCACGCGGCGCAGTATCTCCCACGGTGTAATCATCTCTCCCGTCCCCACGGCAAGAAACGCACCGGAAAACTCCTGTCCGTCCCGAAATCCGCTCCGAATCCCGAAAAACCGCCGCTCACCGTGTCCGGTACCGAATGCCGATCGCTGAAAAAACTGCCGAAAACGAACCTTTTCATTAAGCCGAGTGTAGAGACTAACGCAGTTCGAGCTATACCGAGGCGGGAAAAGGTGCACGAATGTGCACCTTTTCATTAAGCCGAGCGCAGAGACCAACGCAGTTCGGGTCATGTCCGCCCTCGCGGATTGCACCTTCGGAACCTGACGCCGACCGGCGACAAACACTGAAAATCCCTGTCGCAGTCCGACAGCCGCCACCAGAAGATATTACCGAAAAAGCCGCGCCTGCTCAGAAATTGAGCAGGCGCGGCTTAACTTATCGCCTGAAATCTTTGTAAATGGTACAATATCTCGGATTCAAACTATCGTAAGCAACGATACAGGAATCCCCCGCCTGAGGCGGTTTCATGGAAAAGGTTTCATTCCGAGGTCTATAACAAACGGTGCTGCTATAAATTTTGCCGTCATGTTTATATATTAATGACACACGGGGACCGCCTCTGGGCCTTCCTGATATTTCCTCAATATAGGCTGTCGTATATTTTGTATGCATACGAAGGGAACGATCTCTATCTCGAACATGAAAATAAACCCATATGACAAATATAATAGCAGCACATCCCAGTACTATCGCCAGCTTATTCACTATTTTAGCTTGAATTCGCTCATATTCTTTTTTCTCCGATTCAGTCATTTTCATAGTCGCAGTTTGTTATACCATCGAACCATTATATGCAGGGAAGTTACGAAAACTCCGCAATATTTCCAAACCGCTCAGGATATTCGTCGTCAATATCGTAACGGCCTCCCAACCTCCGAAGCATCGTAAAAAGACGAACGCAGCAAGCCGACGGGCTTGCTGCGTTTCGTTTTTTTTGACAGGGGAGGGCTTACTCCTCGACCGGCTCGAACTGGTCTTTGCCGACACCGCACAAAGGGCACACCCAATCTTCGGGAATATCCTCGAACGCCGTTCCTGCGGCAATACCTCCGTCCGGGTCACCCACGGCAGGATCGTAAATCCATTCGCAGACCGTGCAACGATACTTTTTCATACGCTTATTCTTTTGAATTCGATTTGTTTCGAACAAATGTAACATCATTTTTCGGAAAAACCAAATCGGAAATCCCGATACCGCCATCAGCAGAAACAATCGCCGTACCAAACCGCCCAAACAGGAGACCTCTTTCCGCCGATGAGGCGCGTCCCTTCACGACGACCGCCCGTTCCCCGCACTCCCGCACACCGACGCTCCGAAAGTCCGCTTCCGCCATCGTCCCCGGACAATCGCCGTCCGCTGTCCGAGCGACCGCATCCGTCCGATATAACCCGCATACTATTCATCGGCGAAATAGCGGACAAAAGGCTATCGAAAATATTCGTCGAAATATTCCCCCCCCCCGAAAAAAATTTCCTACATTTGTCCGCCCTCTCTCCGATAACGTCGAACCAAGAAGACCCGAACCATGCACAGATTCCGCCTCATCCTACTGCCTCTATGCCTCTTTGCAACGGCAACGGCAATCGGTCAGACCGTCACCGGCCGCATCGTCGACGAGCGGCAGCAACCCGTCGCAGGGGTCGCGGTCGTCATGCAGACGCCCGACTCGGTCTATGTCGACGCCGTGGCGAGCGACCTCGAAGGGCGGTTCGCCATCGCATCCGACGTCCGTCCCTACCGACTGCTGTTCCAGCATCTCAGCTACGACCCGCTGACGGTGGAGCGTTCGGGCGACGACGCCGGCACCGTTACGCTGACCGAAGCGACGAACCTCGCGGACGAAGTGGTCGTCCGGGGCGAACGCCCGCTGGTGAAAGTCGAGCAGGGGCGCCTGAGCTACGACCTCCAAGTCGCCGCACAGGGCAAAATCGCCGCCAACGCCTACGAAGCCCTCACCAAACTGCCCGGCGTGAGCGAACGCGACGGGGCGCTCACGCTCGCCGGCGCCGCCGGTGTGACGGTCATCCTCAACGGAAAACCCTCGACGATGACGGCCGAACAGCTCGCCGCACTGCTCAAATCGACCCCGGTCGAGCAGGTGGAGAAGGTCGAGGTGCTCTACGCCGCACCGCCGCAGTACCACATCCGCGGCGCGGCGATCAACGTCGTGCTTCGCCGCCGTTTCGGCCGCTCGTTCTCCGGCCAGGTCAACGGCACCTACGAGGGCGGCTACTACCACTCGTGGGGAACGGGAGCGAGCGCCGTCTATTCGACGCCGACACTCTCGGTCGACGCGCTCTACCGCGTCGGCGAAGCCCGTTCGATGCGCAAACTGCCGCTGACCTCGCAGCACACGGTCGGCAGCGACACGTTCGACATCCGGCAGGAGCAGCGCCTTGCCGACGACAACCTCACGCACAACCTCCGCACGGGGCTTTCGTGGAAAACCTCCGAAAAAAGCCATATCGACCTGGCCTACACCGCATCGTTCACCCCTGTCGGGCAAAGGCGACATCTCGGCCACGGGCAACTACATCGCAAGCGACTCGCATATCCGCGACGACGCGGCGATGCACAACCTCGCGCTCTCCGCCTCCACGGGTTTCGGAATGCAGATCGGGGCCGACTACACGCATTACAACACCACCAGCCGGCAGGAGATGTCGCTCCTGCCGGCCGACGGCGCACCTTCGTCGTTCCGCACCGACGCCGGACAGTGCATCGACCGCCTCTCGCTCTCGCTCGACCAGAGCCACGACCTCGGCCGGCAGTGGACACTCGACTACGGCGCCCGCTTCGTCTATGTCCGCGACAACGACTACCAGTATTATACGTCGGAAGAGGCGATGAGCGACCGCGACACCGACCTGCGGCTCGACGAATACACCTACGACCTTTATGCGGGTACGAGCCGGAACTTCGCATCGGGCGTCTCGTTCTCGGCCTCGCTCACAGGCGAATACTATCGCCGCAACGGCTACGACCGCTGGGCGTTCTTCCCGCAGGCCTCGCTGAGCTGGATAGCGTCGGCCGACCATATCCTGCAAGCGGAGTTCTCCTCGGACAAAAGCTATCCTTCGTTCTGGGACATGTCGGGCGCCGTCACCTACCTCGACGGCTATGCCGAGGTTCACGGTACGCCCGGCCTGCGCCCCTCGTCCAATTACGGTCTCACGCTGACCTACGTCCTCAAACAGAAATACATTTTCCAGCTCTTCGGCAACCATCGCGTCGACGCCTTCACCCAGTCTGCCTATCTCTCTCCCGACCGTCCGGCGCTTATCTACCAGACGTTGAACTGGGACTATATGTCCTCCTTCGGGGCGCTGGCCGTCGTGCCGCTGCGTATCGGCGAACGGTTCACGTCGCGCATCACGCTTTCCGGATTCGATTACCTGCTGCGCAACCGCGATTTCTACGGCATGGACTACAAACGTTCGAAATGGGTGGGATACGCCGCTCTGGACAATACGCTGCGCCTCTCGCGCAAACCCGATCTGGCGTTCGAGTTCGGAGGGTACTATCAGTCCGAAGCGATCCAGTGCACCTACGACATCGGCGCTTCGTGGCGCCTCGACGCAGGGGTGAAGTGGACGTTCGCCGCCGGCAAGGCCGAGCTGAGCGTCAAGGGCAACGACCTGTTCGACAGCATGACGCCCGTCTCGGAGGTCGATTTCGGCGAACAGCGTCTGCGCATGGGCAACGACTTCCACACGCGCAACGTGACGGTCAACTTCGTCTACCGCTTCGGCGGCTACAAGGACAGGGAGCGCAAGAAGGTCGACACCTCGCGATTCGGGCACTGAAAAAGGGGTGGCCTAAACTATTTTCAAGAAATAATCGTATATTTGCAACAGTGAGAGATTTATAACACCATTTGCCTATGAATAGATAACCGCAGCATCTTTTTGATTTTCCGTACCGTCCACGCACGAAAAGCGCCGGTACATACATATAAAAAGCGTTAGCTTTATTTCTTGCTTTCTGAAACTTCGCAACTTTCACAAGCAGCCAAGAGTAAGGCGTAAACGCTCACGTTCTACGTGGGCTTTACTCTTTATTTGGCTGCAAGGTATGCGACACCTCAGAAGACAGATAAAAGTTTTGTCCCACGTTTTTTATGTACCTGTTCCAACCCAATACCAACCACGCCGAAGGGACACGGCCTTATCTGCATAAATCTATGAAACAGTTCATTACATTGATCTGCGCAGGGCTGTTAATGAATTCTTGCGCCACTATTTTCTGCGGTTCAAAAACCAAAGTTACTTTCGACGGTGAGATTTCCGAAAAGGCCACCCTGACCATCGACGGAATGAAACACACCAATGTCACGTTCCCCTACACGACCAAAATCAGACGCGGTTTCGACGAAACGGTCGTCAAGATCGAATCACCGAACTATACGGCCTCCCCGATCATTATAAACAAGACTTTCAACGCCGTATCGGTTATAAATCTGCTCGACGTTCTCGGCTGGGGTATAGACGCTGCGACCGGAGCTATGACTAAGCCCGAATTCAAATTCTATCAGATCGATTTTCAACCCAAAGAGACGGAACGTTTTCGAGCGTCCATCGACTGCTGATTCAGGATGATCGGCCGTATCGACGGACTGGGGTGAGCGATGCCGGCGACGAAATACCGCCCGGGCGCACCTTCGCCTTTGTCCATCGAAGGATAATGGCCGTCACGTTGGCCGTATCCGAGAGGATGACCGTCACGTTTACCTCCGCGCAGGACCGTAAGGAGGGCATCCAGGTAACTTCGAAATCCTGCATTACCCCGGAGTAAGCGAGAATCTTTCCCATCGAGAGGACGCCCTGTCCACCGAAGCCTGCGATAATTAACGTCTCTTTCATATCGGTCCTCTTATTTTACGTCCTTGATGTCGCCCAACGGATAGTAGGGCAGCATGTTCTGCTCAAGCCACTTGTTGGAAGCGACGGGCGAAAGTTTCCAACCGCTGTTGCAGGTCGAAACGACCTCTACGAGCGAGAAGCCTTTGCCGGCCATCGCATTCTCGAACGCCTTGCGGATCGCCTTCTTGCACTTGCGCACATTCGCCGCATTGTGCACGCTCTGGCGCGTGATGAAGGTGGCGCCGTCGAGGTGGGCCAGCATCTCGGCGATCTTGTAGGGATAGCCGTTCAGCCGGGGTCGCGGCCGTAGGGCGTCGTCGCGGTCTTCATACCCAAGAGGGTGGTCGGAGCCATCTGCCCGCCGGTCATGCCGTAGATCGCGTTGTTGATGTAGACGGCCACCACATTCTCGCCGCGGGCCGCCGCATGGATCGACTCCGCGGTGCCGATGGCCGACAGGTCGCCGTCGCCCTGATAGGTGAAGACCAGATTGCTGCGGGTAAGCAGCCGTTTAACGGCCGTCGCAACGGCCAGCGCGCGCCCGTGCGCCGCCTCGATCCAGTCGATGTCGATATAGTTGTAGGCGAACACCGAGCAGCCCACGGGCGAAACGCCCGGTCTTCGATCTTCCAGCCCATCTCCTCGATAACCTCGGCGATCAGTTTGTGTACCGTGCCGTGGCTGCAGCCCGGGCAGTAGTGCATGACGTTATCGGTAATGAGCTTCGGTTTGCATAAACCAGATTCTCCGTTTTCTTTTCAACCTCTGCCATAGTCTTACTACTTATTAATCAGTTTCTCCTTGAGTGCGACGAGCACCTCATCGGAGCGAACAACATACCGCCCTGGCGGCCGAAATGCTCGACGGGAGCGCACCGTTTACGGCGAGTCTAACATCCTCGACCATCTGACCCGCATTCAGCTCGGCGGAGAGGAAGCCCTTCACGCCGCGCGCGGCCAGTTCGGCAAGCGGCTTCTTGGGGAAAGGGTAAAGCGTGATCGGACGGAGCAGACCGACCTTGAGGCCTTCGGCACGAGCCAACTCGACGGTGGCCGAGCAGATACGGGCCGACGAGCCGAAGGCCACGATGACGTAGTCGGCGTCGTCGCACTCGATGCTTCGTAGCGCACCTCGTTCTCTTCGAGCGCCTTGTATTTCTCCTGAACCGTTTGTTGATGAGATCTCCATCTTCTCCGACTGCAGTTCCAGCGATGTCACGACGTTGCGGACGGTCGGCGGGCTTGCCGTAGGTCGCCCAGACTGGCACTCGGCGGCGATCTCCTCGTGGTCTTACGCGGACGCTGCGGTGCCAGCACGACCTTCTCCATCATCTGTCCGATGGCGCCGTCGGCCAAAATCAGCGCCGGATTGCGGTACTTGAATGCGAGATCGAACGGCTACGGCCACATGGTCGTGCATCTCCTGCACGGAATTGGGAGCCAGCACGATCATGTGGAAATCGCCGTGACCGCCGCCTTTGCAGGCTTGGAAATAGTCGCCCTGCGAGGGCTGGATCGTGCCCAGCCCGGGGCCGCCGCGCTGACAATTGATAATCAGGCAGGGCAGCTCGGCGCCCGCCAGTAGCTAAACCCCTCGGACATCAGGCTGACGCCGGGCGCTAGACGAGGAGGTCATCACCCGCTTTCCGGTGGCCGCACCGCCGTAGACCATGTTGATCGAAGAGATTTCGCTTTCGGCCTGCAACGACCATGCCCGTCGTCTCCCACGGTTTGAGTTCCATCAGCGTCTCCATCACCTCCGACTGCGGAGTGATGGGGTATCCGAAATAAGCGTCGCAACCGTAGCGAATGGCCGCATGGGCGATCACTTCGTTGCCTTTCATCAGTTTTATTTCTTTCTCTGCCATGTCTATTCGAATTTTTGCCGGTATACCGTAATACAACTGTCCGGACAGATGATCGCACACGAAGCGCAGCCCGTACAGGCGTCGGGGTGCGCCATCATGCACATGCGATACCCCTTGTTGTTGACTTCGACCGAAAGGGCCAGCACGTCGCACGGACACGATGGCAGACGGGAGCGTTCTTTTCAACCATCCCTTTGCCATAATGCCGTTTTGGTTAAGTTTCTTACAAATGTAGCAAAAAATCGCCCTCTTGCTGATTTCGAAAAAACCATCCGCCGGAAGAGGCGGAGGGCAGCAACGGATATTCCGCAAAAAATACTATCTTTGCAATCGTTTTCAGCGACATAGGAAGCCATGAATCCAACACCATACCGACATGCGGCAGACCGGATCGTCTCCCGAATCGCCGTTCCCGTCCTGCGGGAACCGGTCTTCTTTTGCTTCATGCTGCTGACCTTCGTATGGCCCCAGCTGACGAGCGACCTGTTCCGCATCGAAGCGACGCATTGGGAGATACTCGGACTCTACATCGCCTATGCCTATGCGGCGACGCTGCCGCTCGGCATACTCGGCGGCAAAGCCCGCCGCTGGTACAAAACGGCAGCCTACACGCTCGCCTATGCCGTTTCGATGGCCGAATGCTTTCTGCTCGTCTTCTTCCGTACCTTCATCACGCCGTCGCTCATGAGCATCGCCACGGATACCGATCCGGCCGAAAGCGCCGAATTCATCGGGTGCTACCTCTTCACCGGAAAGCCTCGTCGCAGGCATCAAAAAAAATCGCAGGCCCGGCGCACCGCACCGATGCCCCATGCCGGCCTGCGCACCTGCCTGCTGAAACGAATCGGACAACAACGCCTCCGCCTTCGAATCGGCCTGGCGGAAAAACGGATAACGCGAAGAAGCTCTGTCGAACGCCGTTCGGCACCCGAAATCTGCGGATGCAGGCCTTCGACCGCAACGCGATCGGGAGCCTGCACGAACGATGGAGTCGATTGCGATCGACTCCTGCACGTTCCGCTCTCCGGAAATCGTCCTCATCCTCGGCGAATCCTACAACAAACACCATGCAGCATTGTAGTACCCGCTGCCGACGACGCCCCGACTGTCGCAGGAAGAGGCGGCGGGCCCTATCCCTTCACCGACGTGGTATCGCCGGCCAATTTCACGGTGAAAGCCATGCATCCAGACTTCGCCAGCCAGGACCGGCAAACGGCGTGGTGCCCGTGCATCTGATGTTCGACAACCAGACGACCTTCACGCTCGAAAACGACGACGTGTGGGATCAGGAGATCCGCCATTTCCTCTACCATCCCCGACTCTCCCCGCAGCTCTTCACGCATTGCAACGCCGACAAATACCCGTTCGACGAAGGACTGCTTGCCGATTTCGACCGACAAGACCTTCGCTTCCGCAATCCGCACCGGCTCACGATCTTCCACCTGATGGGCCAACACGTGGCCTCAACCGCTTCCCCGACCGAAGGCCGACAGCATCCCCGAATATTCGACCTCGGGGCTGCGGCGAAGCCGCGACGAACGCCGCATCGTCGCCGACTACGACAACGCCGTCCGCTACAACGACCGTGTCGTGGGAGAGATCCTCGACCGCTGCCGCACACGCGACGCCGTGGTCGTCTACCTCTTCCGCACGGCGTGTTCGTTACGCCCACCCAACGGACGCATCGATGCGACGCTCTCGCCCGACTGCTGCCGTCACCAATACGAGATTCCCTTCATGATCTGGATGTCGGACCGCTATCGGGCCGCACGTCCCGAACTCGCGGCGGCGATCGCCCGTGCGGTCGACCGGCCCTACATGACCGACGACCTGCCGCACCTGCTGCTCGATCTGGCCGGCCTCTCCTGCCGTTGGTTCGACCCGACGCGCAGCGTCATCAACGACCGTTTCGATGCCTCGCGCCCCCGATTGCTGCGCGACGACAAGGTGGACTACGACCTCATCATGCGGCAGGCGAAGGGCAATGCGGAAACGAACAAAGGGTGCCTGACACTTGTCTACCTCTCAGACACCCGGTCTATTTTCTCGAACCACGTGGTCTTCGGAGGCATGATGTTGCCCGTGTCGGCAATGTTGATGAGCTGCTGCATGGAGACGGGATAGAGGGCGAAGCCGCCTTCATCTCGCCGCTGTCACACCCGCGTTGCAACTCTTCCAGGCCGCGAATGCCGCCGACGAAGTCGATCCGCTTCGAGGTGCGCAGATCCTTATATCCAGAAGCTGGTCCAGCACACGATTCGACAGCACCGTGACGTCCAGCACCCCGATCGGGTCGTTGTTGTCGTAGTAGTAAGTGCCCGGGCCCCCGGGCCGTCAGGCTGTACCAGGGCCGTCGAGATACATCGAGAAGTTATGCAGACGGGCAGGGCGGTACACCTCCGCCCCGATTGGGTTCCACGGTGAAATCCTTTCGCCAGCTTTTCGAGACGAACTGGGCGGGCGTCAGCCCGTTCAGGTCTTTCACCACGCGGTTGTAGTCGATGATGCGGAGCTGGCCCGCCGGGAAGGTCACGGCCAGGAAGTAGCAGTACTCCTCGTCGCCCGGAGGGTCTCGATTCCTGCGCTGGGCACTCCTGTCCCACGCGCGCCGCAGCGGCCGTGCGGTGATGACCGTCGGCGACGTAGAGCGCCGGGATATCCTTGAAAATCTCGGTAATGCGGTCGTTGATCTTCCGGTCGCGAATCACCCAGAAATTATGCCCGAAGCCGTCGGGAGCAGCCGTGAAGTCGTACTCCGGAGCGTTGTTTTTCACCACGCCGGCCACGATGGCGTCGATCTCGGCATCGTCGGGGTAGGCGAAGAAGACCGGCTCGATATTGGCCCTCTGGCAGCGCACGTGCTTCATGCGATCCTCCTCCTTGTCGGGACGTGTCAGCTCGTGCTTCTTGATCGCGACCCGAGCGATAATCCTCGAAGTTGCAGCACATCGTAAGGCCGTACTGCGTGCGTCCCTCCATCGTCTGCGCATAGATATAATAGTACTCCTCGGGATCCTGTTCGAGCCAGCCCTTTTTGCGCCATGCGCGGAAATTCTCGACGGCCTTGTCGTAAACCTCCTGCGAATGTTCGTCCGCGATGGGGTCGAAGTCGATCTCGGGCTTGATGATGTGCAGCAGCGAACGCTCGGTAGCTTCAGCCTTCGCCTCGTCGGAGTTCAGCACGTCGTAAGGACGCGACGCGACCTCGGAAGCGTGCTGTTTCGGGGGGCGTATTCCCCGGAAAGGTTTGATTCTTACCATATATACCATTTATCGTTTTGAAAATTCGCGTTCCGCCCCGTCTTTTTTATTACACTATTTGTTCACCTGGAAGCGGGTATTGCCGGTCTTGAAAAAATCCACGATCTGTTGGCAGCGGCAAGGCCCGCGTTGATGTTGGCTTCGGCGGTCTCGGCCCCCATCTTCTTCGCCGTGGCGAAGACCCGCCTGCCGAACTTCTCGTCCAGCTCGGCCTGATTGGCGGCCGGCGATGTCGGTAATGTATTTCAGATCCTCCCGCTCGGTCAGGGCCTGCACGACACCGCCGGCTTCGTCGATCACCTCCTTGCGGGCGGTGTTCACCAAGGTAGCGCCCTTGGGCATCGACATCATCAGGTCGTAGCCGATCGAGCCTTTGGTCTGGGCCGTGGCGGGGATGTGCAGCGAAAGGAAGTCGGAGGCCTTATACAGATCCTCGACCGAATCCACTTTCTTCACGCCGTCAGCCTCGAAGACGGCCCAGTCGGCGATGAAAGGATCGTAAGCGACCACATTCATACCCAACGCCTTGCCCTTGCGACCGACCAGCCTGCCGACGTTGCCGTAGGCGTGGATGCCGAGCGTTTTGCCCTGGAGTTCGGTACCCGTGCCCGGCGTAAAGCCGTTGCGGGACATGAAAATCATCATGGCCAGCGCCAGTTCGGCCACGGCATTGGAGTTCTGACCCGGGGTATTCATCACCACGATCCCCGTGCCGTAGCGGCTGCAAGGTCCACGTTGTCGTAACCCGCACCCGCGCGGACGACGATCTTCAGATTTTTGGCAGCTTCGATCACCTCGGCGGTCACTTTATCGCTGCGGACGATCAGCGCATTGGCGTCGGCCACGGCTGACAGCAACTCCCATTTGTCGGTGTATTTTTCGAGCAGCGCCAGTTCGTACCCCGCGCCCTCGACGATCTGACGGATGCCGTCTACCGCCTTCTTAGCAAAGGGCTTTTCGGTCGCAACCAGTATCTTCATACCTGTATTTTTCGATCAATGAATAAAATAAATGTCCGTTTCTCTTTTCCTCGCCGGTGTGAAGCGTAAAGAAATGCGCCATGGCACGTCCGTTATTTCGCGTGTTTGGCGGCGAACTCCTGCATGCACTCAACAAGCACCTCGACGCTCTCTCGGGCAGGGCGTTGTAGCACGACGCGCGGAAGCCGCCCACCAGCCGGTGGCCCTTGATGCCCACGATGCCGCGGACTTGGCGGCCTCCATAAATTCGGGAGCCAGCTCCTCGCAACCCTCGGCCATCACGAAACAGATATTCATCAGCGAGCGGTCCTCCTTCACCACCGTGCCGCGGAAGAGCGGGTTGCGGTCGATCTCGTCGTAGAGCAGGGCAGCCTTGGCCTGATTGCGGCGGTAGATTTCGGGTACGCCGCCGATCGACTTAAGCCAGTTCAGGGTCTCCTTGAGGACGTAGATCGGGAACACGGGAGGAGTGTTGAACATCGAGCCGTTCTCGACATGGGTCCTGAACGACATCATCGTCGGCAGGTCGCGGCACGATCTTGTCGAGCATGTCCTCGCGGATGATGGCGAACGCAACGCCGGCAGGAGCCAGGTTCTTCTGCGCGCCGCCGTAGATCATGGCGTACTTCGAAACGTCCACCGGGCGGAGAGGATGTCCGAAGACATGTCGGCGATCAGGGGCACGGGCGACGAGAGGTCCTCGTGGTACTCGGTGCCGTAGATCGTATTGTTCGAGGTGATATGCACATAATCCAGGTCGGAGGGAATGGCGAACCCCTTGGGGATGTAGGTGAAGTTCCTGTCCTCGGACGACGCCAGCACCTCGACTTCGCCGTAACGTTTCGCCTCCTTCATGGCTTTTTTGGCCCAGACGCCCGTATTCACATAACCTGCCTTCCTACCGAGGAAGTTGGCGGGCACCTCGTAAAAGAAGGTGCTGGCGCCGCCGCCGATATAGAAAATCTTGTAGTTCTCAGGAATGTGGAGCAATTCGCGGAAAAGCGTCGGCCTCGGCCATCACGTTCTCGAAATCCTTGGTGCGGTGCGAGATCGAAAGCAGGGAAAGACCCGATCCGTTGAAGTCGATAATCGCTTGGCCGCATTTTCGATGACGTCCGCCAGAATGGACGGTCCCGCGTTGAAATTGTGCTTTTTCATAAAATTTGATGTGATTTTTAATGTTTAGATAACTGTTAGTTTCTAACACAAATATAAATAAAATATTTGAGAAATACAACAACTTGTGCAAAACTTGTTCAAATTTCGCCAAACCCCGGCGTCCCGAACGGCTCGGCAATTTTAAATTGTTTTTACTAAATTTGCCACGAATTTAACCTTCGACGAAACCGACATGATAAAATCCATGACGGGCTTCGGCAAAGCCGAAGTCGCAATCCCCGATAAAAAAATAACGGTCGAGATACGCACGCTGAACTCCAAGCAGTTGGACCTCGCCGTCTGCCCCGGCCTACCGCCAGTCGGAATACGAAATCCGGCTCTGGCGCCCGAAACGATCCAGCGCGGTAAAGGTCGATGTCTTTCGTACCGTCGAATCGCACCGCCCGGCAGACGCGTGCCGTGCATCGACGAAGAGCTGTTCCACTTATATTATAACCAACTGCTGAAAATCTGCCGGGAACAACCGGAAATCGGGCATCGGGACGCGGAGAACAACGACGCCATCCTGCATCCAGTCGATCCTGCGCCTGCCGGACGTGGTATGCTCGCAGGAGGAAACTGTCGGCGACCGGGAACATGAAGCCGTAATGGAAGCGGTAGAGCAGGCGCTCGCCCATCTGGACGAGTTCCGCATGCAGGAGGGAGCAATTCTGATCGCCGATCTTTTGAAGCGCATCGACCGGATCGAAGCGTACAAACAGGAGGTCATGCCTTTCGAAAAAGCCCGCACGGAAGCCATCCGCGCCCGCATCCGGGAGAGTTTGGCGCAGTTGCAGACCGAGGTAGATAACAACCGCCTGGAGCAGGAGATGATCTTCTACATCGAGAAGCTCGACATCACCGAAGAGAAGGTGCGGCTCACGAATCACTGCAAATACTTCCGGGAGGTTGCCGCGGGCGAGGAGTGCGCCGGCCGCAAGCTGGGCTTCATCGCGCAGGAGATGGGCCGCGAAATCAACACGATGGGTTCCAAAGCCAACGAACGCCGAGATACAGATTCTCGTAGTCAAGATGAAGGATGAACTGGAGAAGATCAAAGAACAGGTTCTCAACATCCTATAACCGACGGCAGACGATGGGCAAGTTAGTGATATTCTCCGCTCCGAGCGGTTCGGGAAAAACCACGATCGTACGGGAATTGCTCCGAAGCGTTTTCCGCAGCTCGAATTTTCGGTTTCGGCGACCAGCCGGGCACCCCGCGGAAAGGAACGAACGGCGTGGACTATTTCTTCCTCTCCCCCGAGGAGTTCCGCCAGGCCGTGCAGGAAGATAAATTCGTGGAGTGGGAGGAAGTCTACGCGGGACCTGCTACGGGACCCTGCGCTCGGAGATGGAGCGGATCTGGGCCAAGGGCCATATGATCGTCTTCGACGTCGACGTGGTCGGAGGTATCAACCTCAAGCGTATCTTCGGCGACGACGCCTGCTCGATGTTCGTCATGCCGCCCTCGGTCGAGGAGCTGCGCCGAAGGCTCGTAGGCCGCGGCACGGACGCCCCGGAGGTGATCGACCGCCGCGTGGCGAAGGCCGAATTCGAGCTGACGAAAGCCCCCGAATTCGATCACATCGTCGTGAACGACTCGCCCTCGAGGTAAAACGCGCTCAAAATCCGACGGATATGACTCCGAACCTGTTCCGGTGCTCTTCGCGGATCATTCCCGGCCCGGCCGGAACCGAACGAAAAAAATAAACGACAAAACAAACAATACCGTGAAACACGTAATGCTCTACTTCGGGTCCTTCAATCCGTGCACCGCGGCCACATCGCGCTGGCGGAATACGTCGATCGAAAAAGGGTCTCTGCGACGAGGCCGTACTGGTGGTTTCGCCGCAAAACCCGCTCAAAAGGCCGCCGGAAGCTGGTCCCGAAATGGACCGTTTCGAAATGGCCGAAATCGCATGTGCCGCTTCGAAATACCCGGACAACATCAAACCGTCGGTCGTGGAATTCATGCTCGACAAACCGTCGTACACGATCCACACCCTGCGTCACCTGACGGAGAACTACGGTACGCAGATGCGATTCTCGATCCTGATGGGCGACGACCTTGTGCCGCAACTGCCCGAATGGAAACAGTACCGCGAAATCCTCGAATACCCGATCTTACGTCTATCCCCGCGGGCCGCCGGCCCGACGGGATTCGGAGGACGCATCACCGTGCTGGAGGATGCTCCGCTGTATCAGGATTTCGCCTCGACGGACGTGCGTGACCGCATCGGGCGGGGCGAGGACGTCGGCAACATGCTCCCGAAGGGCGTCGCTGGCCTACATCCGCCGAAAAAAGACCTGTGGAGTCCGGCCAGCTACATCGCATCGCTGACCACAGACGCCGGCGACCCCCGACGACGCCGCCTCTACGTCGACGCGCGGCAAACTCCATTACCGGTCTCAACGAATGGGGCGCAGCCCTCAACGACTTCAACCGGGCGTTGCAAATCGATCCGACAGCCACGCCGAAGCCCGCGGCAGTATGCGCGGATGGTGCAGGAAATACTGGAATTCAGATACAAAGACATATACAACCCCTGACAATGACACGTTTGAAGATAGCCCTCCTGGCGGGCGGCGACTCCTCCGAACGGGAGATCGCCCTCAGAGCGCCGCACAGATCGCATCGGCCCTCGATCACTCGAAATACGACATAACCCTCATCGACCTGCACCACCGCGACTGGCACCACACGTCGCCCGACGGCCGCCAGTGGCAGGTGGATAAAAACGACTTTTCGATCACCATCGACGGCGACCGCAAAACTTTCGACTACGCCCTGATCCATGATTCACGGCACACCCGGCGAGAACGGCCGCTGCAAGGCTACCTCGACATGATGGAGCGTTCCGTACTCCTCCTGTTCGATGACCTCGTCGGTGGTCACCTTCGACAAGATCACCGCCAAACGTACCGTAGCCGAATTCGGGATTCCGCTGGCCCGCGGGCTTTTTCTTCTGAGCCGCGACGAGTCGGATCGATCCGGAAGGAGATCGTCGCACGAACTCGGCCTTCCCGTATTCGTAAAACCCAATGCCAGCGGCAGTTCGTTCGGCGTAACTAAAGTAAAGAGCGAGGCGGATATCTTGCCCGCCGTCGCCGAAGCTTTCACCGAGAGCGACGAAGTGCTGATCGAAGAGTGCATCGCGGGTCGCGAGATGGGATGCGGCATGATGGTGGCCGGAGGCAGGGAATACATGTTCCCGATCACGGAGATCGTATCCAAAAAAGATTTCTTCGACTACCAAGCCAAATACACCGAAGGGTGCTCGGACGAGATAACCCCGGCGGACATCGCGCCCGAAATCAAGGCCGAACTCAACCGCCTGACGGCGCTGGCCTACAAAGCCTGCCGCTGCCGGGGCGTGGTGCGCGTCGATTTCATCGTCACGCCCGAGGGCAAACCTTATATGATAGAAATCAACTCGATTCCCGGCATGAGCGCCGGAAGCATCGTGCCCAAGCAGGCGAAGCCGGCATGACGCTCGGGGAGATGTACGACCTGGTTATCGAAGACACTTATGATCGAGATAGACGACAAGATCGTCAGCGCCGACCTGCTGCGCGAGTACTTCGCATGCGACCTCGGCACTGCAAGGGTATCTGCTGCGTGGAAGGCAACGCGGGCACCGCTCGAAGCGGAAGAAGTCGATATTCTCGAACGCGAATACGAAACTACAGGCCCTATATGACACCCGAAGGCATCCGAAGCCGTCGAAGCGCAGGGATTTATGGTCGTGGACGAGGACGGCGACTACACCACGCCGCTGGTCGACGACGCCGAGTGCGCCTATGCCTACCCGGAAAACGGCGTCACGCTCTGCGCCGTGGAAAAAGCGTGGGCCGAAGGGCCAAGACGGCCTTCCGCAACCGATCTCGTGCCACCTCTATCCGATCCGCTGATGCGCTTCTCGAACGGCACGGTGGGACTCAACTACCACCGCTGGTCGATCTGCGAACCGGCACGCCAATGCGGAAAACGGCTCGGGATCCCGGTGTACAAAGCCCTCCGGGAACCGATCATCCGTCGCTTCGGCGAGGAGTTTTACAAAGCGCTGGAAGCCGCCGAAGAATTTATCAGAACAACAATAGAACAACGACACGAAATGAAAAACCGACATATCATCGCTGCCGCCTTGCTGCTGCTCACCACGACGACAGCGGCGACAGGACCGCCGAGACGACCCCAGACACCGGTGAAAATTCGCTGCAACGACGCGGCCCTGTCGCTCCGCCAACAGATCGAAACGCTGCAACGGCAGCTCCCGACCGGCTCGAATTCCATCAGGACCGCGCCGCTGAAACCCGCACTGCTTTCTCCGATCCCGGGAAGCAGATCGAGTCGATTTTCGACACCAACGGAATCACCCCCCTCGACACGCTCGCAAACGGCAACGACGCCGTGCAGGTGATCCTGTACAGCAACAACACGTGGAAATACGTCCTCAACCGCGAAGTGGCCAAAGACAGCACGATTTTCGAGAAATACTGGGATACGAAGACGCTCTTTCCCTACAAGGAGGTAGACATGTCGGAAATGCCCAAATCGGTGGTGATCGACCTCATGGACTCGGTCACGGGCTACCACTGCCCGTACCAGGGCTCGGTGCACCCGCGCGGCAAGTACGGTCCGCGACGCCGGCGCCAGCATCAGGGCGTGGATCTGCCGCTCAAGACAGGCGA
>VOFE01001078.1_pt1 | contig 28001 bp, 27 predicted proteins | sample 5384071 | NCBI WGS metagenome assembly VOFE01 (sample SAMN12384724, study PRJNA508395) | human gut metagenome | isolation source: healthy gut D | host: Homo sapiens
AGTGGAGCGTGAAAACCAGACCTACGCGACCATCACTATCCAGAACTACTTCCGCCTGTACAAAAAACTGGCGGGCATGACCGGCACGGCGGAAACGGAAGCTGCGGAATTCCATGACATTTACAAGCTGGACGTCCTCCCCATCCCGACCAACCGCCCCTGCATCCGCAAGGACCAGAACGACCTCATCTTCAAATCCCGCCGTGAAAAATTCAACGCGGTGATCAACAAAATTCAGGAACTCCATGATAAAGGCCAGCCCATCCTGATTGGCACGGCCAGCGTGGACGCCTCTGAAACGCTCTCCCGCATGCTCAAGAGGGCCAAAATCCCCCATGAAGTGCTGAATGCTAAAAACCACCAGCGCGAAGCGGAAATCGTGGCGCTGGCCGGCAAGCGCGGAGCCGTCACCGTCTCCACCAACATGGCGGGCCGCGGTACGGACATCAAGCTTGGCGAAGGCGTGGCCGACCTCGGCGGCCTCTTCGTCCTGGGTACGGAACGCCATGAATCCCGCCGCATTGACCGCCAGCTGCGAGGAGATCTTCCGGTCTTCTCCAAGGTGGTGATGTTCACCACGATCGACGACGCATGGCGCGAGCACCTGCGCGAAATGGACGACCTGCGCCAGAGCGTGCAGAACGCCACCTATGAGCAGAAAGACCCGCTGCTGATCTACAAGTTCGAGTCGTTCCAGCTCTTCTCGAAGATGCTCGAAAAGATCAATGCGACGTACTGAGCACCCTCAACAAGGCCTACATTCCCGTCCGCGAGCAGAACGCCGAAGCCGTGCAGCGCGAACGTCAGGAACGCGCCAAGGTCGACGTCAACAAATTGCAGGCCTCGCGGATGCAGGCCGCTGCGCAGGCCGGTCAGGGCGAACGCGGCCCCACGGCTCCGATCCACGTCGAAAAGAAGGTCGGCCGCAACGACCCCTGCCCCTGCGGATCGGGCAAGAAATTCAAGAACTGCCACGGAAAAGGACTTTAAAACCGCAAAGAGGTTAAAACGGCCTTTAACCTCTTCGTTTCGAAACGAATCGACATTTATGGGTTACAAGGAAGAGAAACAACACCAGCTCGACCGCGCTACCTGCGCATGGCACGCATCTGGGCGGAGAACTCCTACTGCGTGCGCCGCAAGGTCGGGGCGCTGATCGTCAAGGACAAGATGATCATCTCGGACGGCTACAACGGCACGCCCGCCGGCTTCGAGAATATCTGCGAGGACGAAACGGGTAAGACCAAATCCTATGTGCTGCACGCCGAAGCCAACGCCATTACCAAGGTGGCCAAAAGCGCCAACAACTGCGACGGCTCGACGCTCTACATCACCGCCGCCCCTTGTATCGAATGTTCGAAACTGATTATTCAGGCCGGTATCCGACGGGTGGTTTACAGCGACGATTACCGCTCCGAAGAGGGACTCGACCTGCTGCGCAAGGTGGGAATCGAGTGCGTGCAGATCGACGACATCGGAGCCTGACACCGGCAAACCGACGCATGAAACGGATCGTCATCATGGGCGCCACCTCGGGCATCGGGCTCGAAACGGCCAAACGCTGCATCGCCGCCGGCTGGCGCGTCAGGGGGCGGCCGGACGGCGCTCGGAGGAGTTGGAACGGTTGCGCGGACTCGCCCCGCAGCAGGTCGAGACCGAAGCGATCGACGTCACGGACGATGCGGCTCCCGCAGCGCTCGAACGGCTCATCGAGCGGCTCGGCGGCATGGATGTCTACTTCCACGTGGCTGGCGTCGGCAGCCAGAACCCGCAGCTCGATCCTACGGTCGAACTCCACACCGTCCGCACCAACGTCGAAGGATTCACCCGCATGACGACGGCGGCCTACGGCTATTTCGCCGCACACGGCGGCGGCCGCATCGCTGTCGTAAGTTCAATCGCCGGTACGCGGGGACTGGGCGTGGCCGCGGCATACTCCGCTTCGAAGCGGTTCCAGAATACCTACATCGATTCACTGGCCCAGCTGGCACGGATGCAGGGATCGAAGATCCGCTTCACGGACATCCGTCCGGGATTCGTCGCCACCGCTCTGCTCCGAAATGCGGATTACCCGATGCTCATGCGCCCCGAGAAGGTCGCCGAGACGCTGTTCCGTGCTTTGGAATGCGGCAAACGCCGCATAGTGATCGACCACCGCTACGCCCTGCTGGTGCGGCTCTGGCGACTGATCCCGCAGGGAGTGTGGGAGCGGCTGCCGATCCGCAGCAGGGATTGAACCGCGATACGAAATTCGTTCGTACCGTCGCTTTCCGTCCGCAGCCAGCAACGGTTCGGAGTGCCACTGACACGAGGAGCGGCCCTCTGTATGCCGGGTGGTCGACATTCAACCACCCTCATCTTTGAATAAAAATACGGGTGCCGTTCCTTTGAGCGGCACCCGTCAGTACATGAAACGAATACGGCATCATCCCCTGCCGCAACCGTTTCAGAACGGCAGATCGTCGGGATCTTCGGCCGGCGGAACGACCGGAGCGGCGGCGGGCTGCACGGGCTGTGCCGCGGGTTGCGCATACCCGCCCGCCTGCGATGCGGGCGCGGCATATCCGCCCTGAACCCCGCCCCTGCGGCTGATAACCGCCCTGTCCGGCAGATTGTCCGCCGGCAGGATTGTCGGATCGCTTGCCGAGCAGTTTCATGTCCGACGCGATGATCTCGGTCGTATAGCGTTTCTGGTTCTCCTTGTCCATCCATTCGCGCGTGCGCAGGCTGCCCTCGATATAGAGCTGGCTGCCCTTGCGCACGAAACGATCCACTACATCCGCAAGGCCGCGCCACAAAATGACCGTATGCCATTCGGTATGCTCAGTCGATTCGTTGGTCTGACGATTGAATATCCGTTCGGTCGTCGCCAGACGCACCCGGGCGACCTTCACGCCGCTCTCGATCGCGCGCACCTCGGGATCGATCCCGACGTTGCCCACCAATATCACCTTATTAATCATGATCTCGATTATTTACTTAATATAAATTTATACCTCTTTGAGCAGTTCCATGAAAAGCCGCGCCATCTTTACGCCCGCCTTCTTTCCCTGGCGCTGTACATCCTCATGGTCGCCGATCTCGTCGCTCAGGCCGCAGTTGGTAATCACCGAAACGCCGAAGACGGGCAACGACATGTGGCGTGCGACGATCACTTCGGGTACGGTCGACATACCGGCGGCATCGCCGCCGATCGCCTTGAAATAGCGGTATTCGGCCTGAGTCTCGAACGTAGGGCCCGTGCCGCCGACGTAGACGCCGTACTGCAACTTGATCCCTCGCGTTCGGCGATGGCCGTCGCCTTGGCTCGCAGCTCGCGGTCGTAACAGTTGTGCATGTCCGGAAAACGGGGCCCCAGCTCGGCGATGTTGGGGCCGATGAGCGGATTGGGCATCAGATTGATATGGTCGGTGATGATCATCAGGTCGCCCGTACGGAACGACGGATTGATGCCGCCCGAAGCGTTCGACACGAACAGGCAGCGGATTCCCAACTGTTTGAGCACCCGCACGGGGAAGGTCACCTGCTGCATGGTGTAGCCCTCGTAGTAATGGAACCGGCCCTGCATGGCCACGACGCGGCGGCCGTCGATCCGGCCGAAAATCAGGCGCCCCTTGTGCCCCTCGACCGTCGAAACGGGGAAATTGGGAATATCCTTGTACTCGATCGCGTACTCCACCTCGATATTGTCGGCGAAATCGCCCAGACCCGTACCGAGAACGATCCCCACCTCGGGGGTAAACTGCCCGACCTTCGCACGGATGAATGCGGCGGTCTCAAGAATCTGATTTAACATCTTTTTCAAGGTTTTGAAGAAAATCCGTTGCCGAATCGTCTATGAATGAAATGTTTATCGGTTGGTAAAACAATCTGCCGCGAATCTCGGCGGGCACCTTGCCGCGCCCCGCAAGTTTGACGGCGTCCTTCTCGGTCGTGAGCACCATTGCAGCCGGATGCTGTGCGATAAGCCCCGCCAGCGTCTTCAAATCCTTCACCCGATAGACGTGATGGTCTTCGAATCGCAGCTCCCCGACCACGCGATAGCACGCTGAGGCGCCGCGCACGAACTGTGCCGGATTGCCGATTCCCGACATCAGGATCACCTCCGTACCCGGATCGAAGCCTCGGCCGGAGCCTCCCCGAAGACGGGCTGCGGGCGGAACGCCTCCATGCGGGTGAAATAGATGTTCTGGTAGGCGGCTTCGATCAGCACCTTGCGCATGATGCGCCGGTCGAGCGGATTCATCTCCTCGGGACATTTGGTCACGATGAAATAGTGGGCGCGGTGCAACTGCCCGGGCACGTCGCGCAGCGAGCCGAGCGGAAGCATCCGATCCTCCTGCACGGGGCGTGTGGCGTCGATCAGCACGACGTTGATCTTCGCCTCTACATAACGGTGCTGGAAACCGTCGTCCATGACGATCAGATCCACCTCGGGATGCTCGGTGCGGATGCGGCGGATACCGTCCGCCCGCCGTTCGCACACCACGACGCACACATCGGGAAATTTGCGTTTGATCTGCAACGGTTCGTCGCCCACGTCGCGGTAATGATCCGTCGCCGCAACCTCGCGGTAACCCTTCGTGCGACGGCCGTAACCGCGCGACAGCAATGCCACGCGATGCGTCTGCGACATGTAGTCGACGATCATTTCGGCCAGCGGAGTCTTGCCCGTACCGCCGACGGTGATGTTGCCGATGCAGATGACCGGAATGTCGAACTTCTCGCTATGCAGAATCCCCCAATCGAACAACTGATGACGGAACAGAACCGCCATCTTGTAAAGCCATGAAGCAGGATACAGCAGGAATTTGAACATTACTCTCGGTGCACAATCTCTCGATTTTCAAAGGTAGCAAAAAGAATCGGATCCCCCAAACAATAAGCGCCAAAACCATCCGGAAAAGGATTTATGCCGCAATATTCGACAGGATTCGATCGTTTCCCTGGTAACTTCGGCTTCGCTTTGGCCGCTTCCGTTTCCACAGAATCGACGGTATCTTTTTCGACGAAATGACGATGGCGAAACGTCGAAAAACAGAGCGAGAGAAATTCATCCCTCGCTCTGGGCAACTTCGTCACTCCCTATAACAACAGATCCATCTGCGGAAGCGGTTTGTTCTCATTATTCGGATCACCGGCAATACGCGAGACACACTTGATATTCGGATGGCCGAGCCACTTGTCATTCACCTGGTATGCCGAACAACATATCTGACGCACCACGAACTCCGAGGTGGGATTGTCCAGAACGACCGTAAATTCTATGACTCTCTGAGACGCATCGAACGCCTGATTGTATGTGACGGTTTCGCCGCTCAAAGGGAGGGTTTCGGTTTTTAACTCAAAACTCGGAACCGGCTTGAAAACATCTCCGTCCTTGTATTCGATGCGCCAATATTTCGCACCATAGTTGCCAGGGTTGTAGGTATAAACGATACGAAGCCGCGTGCCCTCGGCAAATTCGTGACCTCCCGTCGTTGCGAACTGCCAGTAATCTCCGGCCATGGGCCCGCTCATCACCGGCTGGCCTCCGTTCGAAACATCGAGCGTACTCAAACCGGCAGCGTCTTCCGGCCATTCGGTCTTATCGACCTGGACATAACTCAATCGACCCGCCCCCTCTTCGTTGGCCTCGAAATAACCTCTTTCACCGGGTTCGTTGTCATATCGGTAGACTCCGAGTTCATCCTGTCCCGTCCATGTTTCACAACCGCCGTCGGCAACCGTCCGTTCACGACTGAAATACCACTTCGCCAGCACGGTATGCGGTTCGTCCCCGTCTTCGCCGGCAGGCTTTTCGAAATACGACAGATCGGTAACGACATAGGGATGTTCGCACGCCTCGTGAGCCGCGGTCTGACAAACGAGCGCATCGGTTTCCGAGATCGCGGACGGACGATACGCATTACCGACAACGCTCCGGCCCATGATCTTTTCGAACCACAAGCACCCTGCCGTATAGCGGCCGATCGCATAGTTGAGATGCCAACCGTCGCGGGTAACGTTGTCGCCGAAATAAGACGTTCTGACATTCTGAATCGCATCCATACTGTTCATAACCAGACCGATTTCGGGATGAGCGGCTACGACCTCCTTCGTCGCGCCGCATATCATCTCGTACATTTTCGCCTGATCGTAACCATAATAGCTGAATTTAACGCCGGTGTAGCCCTCTTTCGCCGCCCACGGGGCATGATATACGAGTCGGGCATCGGGACATTTCGATCGCACGTAATTCAACAGATTCGTAAGATCGGGCTCCATCGAATGAGTCGTACCTTCGTACGTCGTATCGTAAAACCCGTGGAATCCCTTACCTTCCTGAACGCTGACAAACGTCCAGTCCTCGTCTGCCAACGCCGTCGACAGTTTTACGGAAGAGGTTTTGGTCATAACGCCATCCACAATCTTACGATAACTGTAAGCCGCCGCATCCGATGCGGCATTCGCAGCATGAGTTTCCAGAGGACATCCGCCGATATACATATTTCCGATGACCACCTTTTTGCCCCACGGCTTCGAAGAGCCCATACAACTCCTGCTCGACCGCATCGGCCGAGAAACTGTTACCGATCGCAAGGATTTTGACGGTTTCGGGGAGCACCGGAACCTCCGGTTCGGAATCGCCGCTCCCCGAAGGAGCGGCCGCAGCCTCTTCGGCATTGGTGCAATTCACGAAAATCAATGCAAATGCAATGGACATCAAACGACATATCCGGCTCATTTTTTCCATATAATTAGATAGTTTTAAGTTGATATTCATCCAATTCCGACGCCCGTTCCAAACCAAGGGTCCGATTCTCCGGCCAGCTTTGACGAAACCGACAACGTCGATTCCGGATAACCGGACATCTCTAACCACACGGTATTCCGAGATCGTTTTCACCGTCCGATCTTCCCTAGCGGAACTCGATATCCATTGTAAAATTACAGAATAAAATCAGAAAATACATAGAATATTTCATCTTTAATTGGTGTTCATCCGTTATTCTATCCCTAAACTCACCGACAACCGACACAACAGGTCGCATAAGACAAAGGAGGCCCTCTTTTATCCGCGACAAACAATATTTATCGCTATTTCGCCGTTTTTTTATAACTTTGTAACATGATGGAACGACTGATGAAATTCACGGCGCTGGGCGTCGCATGGATCGCCTGGGGCTGCGGTTCGGGCAACACCGCCGCTTCGGACGACGCAGAGACCGAAGAAGAGATCGTCGAGCAAAATCTGCTCTACGGCATCCCTGCCGACGATTACCGCATCGAACACGGCGAAATCGCCCCTGGCGAAACGATGGGACGTATCCTGAACCGCTACGGAGTAGGCGCAGCGACCGTCGACCGGCTCGACCGCGCGGCCAAAACCGACTTCCCGCTCGACGGCATCCGTGCCGGCAATCCCTACACGGTCTTCATCCACGAAGACTCGCTCAACACCCCGCATCTGGACTATCTGGTCTACGAACGCAACGCATCCCAATACGTCGTTTTCGGTCTCCACAGCGTCGATTCGGTCAGCGTCACGCTCGGCGAAAAACCCGTCAGCGTCCGCCGTCAGAAGAAACAGGCCACGATCGACAGTTCGCTATGGGGCGCCATCATGCGCGAGCAGATGCCCTATGCGTTGGCCGCCGAACTGGAAGAGATCTACCAATGGAGCATCGACTTCTTCGGTATCCAGAAAGGCGACGCCTTCACAGTGGTCTACGACGAGCGGATCATCGACACGACGGCCGTCGGCATCGGGCGCGTCTGGGGCGCCAAATTCACCCATGCCGGCAAGGACTACTACGCCATTCCGTTCCGTCAGAACAACCGTATCCAATACTGGGACGTCAGCGGCGGCAGTCTGCGCAAGCAACTGCTCAAAGCGCCGCTCAAATATTCGCGCATCAGTTCCCGTTTCTCCAACGCACGCCTGCACCCGATCTACAAGGTCTACCGTCCCCACCACGGTGTCGACTACGCCGCGCCGAAGGGGACTCCCTGTCCGTGCCGTAGCCGACGGCGTGGTAACCTTCAAAGGCTGGGGTGGCGGCGGCGGAAATACACTGAAAATCAAGCACCCGGGCAATATGATGAGCGGCTACCTGCACCTGAGCCGTTTCGCCAAGGGTATCGCGCAGGGGTCGCGCGTGTCGCAGGGCCAACTGATCGGATACGTGGGCAGCACCGGCGCTTCGACCGGCCCGCACCTCGATTTCCGGCTTTGGCGCAACGGCAAGCCGATCGATCCGCTCAAAGCGCCCTCCGAGCCTGCCGAACCCATCGCGGCGCAGAACCGTGCGGCCTTCGAGTTCGTGCGCGACCGCATCGTGGCCGAACTCGACGGCGAAGTGAGCGACTCGCTGCGCATCACGCAACTCGACTCCATTCGCATCGGGCAATGAGCGCACGGCAACAGCAACCCACGGAGGTCGACGAACGGATCGCACGGTTCCTCGGACGGCATCACGTGCTGACGCTGGCCACGGCAGCCGACGGAACGCCCTACTGCGCCAATGCGTTCTACGCCTACGACAAGGGACGCAACCGGCTGGTCTTCACCTCCGACCTCTCGACCCGCCACGCGCGGGAGATGCTCTCCGAGCGACGGGTCGCCGCCTCGGTCGTGCTCGAAACGCGGATCGTGGGAAAGGTACAGGGTTTGCAGCTCTGCGGCACGGTCGCACGCGGCGACGAAGAGGACAAACGGCGTTATCTGCACCGGTTCCCCTATGCGGCGCTGGCGGAATTGACGCTGTGGGCGCTTGTGCCCGATTACCTCAAATTCACGGACAACACGCTCGGATTCGGAAAAAAACTGATATGGAAAGCATAACATCGCACATAGGGGTCGTCGTCGTCGCCGGCGGCAGCGGCTCGCGCATGGGCGGCAACCTGCCCAAACAATTCATGCTGCTCGACGGCCAGCCCATACTGGCCCGCACGATCAACAACTTCGCGGAGGCGCTGCCCGGCGCCGAGATCGTCGTCGTCCTGCCGGCCGACTACATCGACTTCTGGCAGGACTACGCCCGCCGTTTCGACGTCGCCGAACACCGCACGACGGCCGGCGGCGCCGAGCGCTTCCACTCCGTTGCGAACGGCATCGCCGCACTCTCCGATGCGTGCGACCTGATCGCCGTGCAGGACGGCGTGCGTCCGCTGGCGACGCACGAGGCTATCCGGCGGATCGCCCGGACGGCAGAGCGGGAAGGTTCGGCCATTCCCGTCGTACAGCCGGTCGATTCGTTTCGCATCGTGACGGCGGAAGGAGCGTCGCATCCCGTGGAACGGGCGACGCTGCGCATCGTCCAGACTCCCCAGTTCTTCCGCGCCGAACTGCTCCGCAAGGCCTATGCCTGCGCCTACGATCCCGCCTTCACCGACGACGCGACGGTCGTCGAAGCCGCAGGCGGCGTTCTGCGGCTCGTCGAAGGCGAGACGACGAACCTGAAAATCACCACCCGCGACGATCTGGCCGTCGCAGAGGCCATCCTCGCCCGCCGTACGGAAGCATGAAACGGGTCTTCAAATACCGGTTCAGCCGCCGGACGCTCTACCTCAGCGCGTTCTACATCCTCGTGCTGGCACTCATCGGACTGGGGCTGCATTCGCTCTACATCGGAGGCTACCTCTCGGCATGGTTCGTCTCGCTCGTGGTCGCCCTTTTCGCGCTGATGTCGCTCTCTATCCCGCGCAAGATCGTGGTCAAGAAAGCCACGGTCGAGATCCTGTGTCTGCTCGACATGACCGAGATCCCGCGGATGGAGATCGCCTCCGTACAACGGGTCGACCCGCGGCAGATGCGGTGGGTCGTTCCTCTGTTCGGCGGATACGGATTCTTCGGTTATTACGGTTATTATTTCGACCTGAAAACGTTCGAGAAAGTGGTCGTCTACGCTTCAGAGTGGAAGAATCTGGTGGAGATCGTCGACATCTACGAACAACGCTACTACGTTTCGTGCACCCAGGCCGACGAACTCGTCGCCCTGCTGCAATCCGAATGAAAAAGAGCGCCCGTCCGCCGAGCGCTCTCTTCTATTTCCCGTCTCTTCGCACCTATTCCAGTTCGAGTATCTCCATCAGCCGGTTCGCCAGATCGGAGTTCTCCATCACGCCGTTGATGCGCTCGGCGCCCGTACCGTAAAGATAGACGGGAACCATGACGGCCGTATGGCTTTTCGAGCCGTATTTATACAACACGCCGCTCTCGGACTTCGTGAAATCGGCATTGCCGCTCGGCAACGTCAGACCGCCCGTTTCGTGGTCGGCCGTAACGACGAGCAGCGTCCCCGGATGCACATCGACGTACTCCATGGCCACGCGCACCGCCCGGTCGAAATCGCGCATCTCCGCGAGAATTCCCTCCGAGTCGTTACGGTGCGACACGTAGTCGATCATCGACCCCTCGACCACGAGCATGAAGCCTTCGTCCCGCTCCGCAGCGTCGTTCGACAGAATCTCCAACGCCTTCCCGACGGCGCGGGGAAGATAGTCGCCGCGCCCCTTGTGTGCATAAGGCATGTGCTTGGATGCGAACAGCCCGACGACCTTGCCCGACGTGATCGTATCGGCGGCCGCAAGGGTGTCGATCACACGGTATCCCTTCGTCCGCAACCGATCGACGAGCGTCGTTCCGTCCGCCCGGCGTGCGGTGAAATAGCGCTTCCCGCCGCCGAACGCCACATCGACGCCGCTCTCGACCAGCTGTTCGGCGATCGGTTCGAGCGTCCGCCTGTAAACCTGATGCGCATAAAAGGCTCCCGGCGTGGCATGGGGCAGGTAGCAGGTCACGACCAGCCCGTCGCCATTCCCCGCCGCACGGCCTTCGCCATCATCGACTCGACGGCCGTACTGTCGGGCAGAACGCCCAGCATACTGTTGTTGGTCTTGTGGCCCGTGGCCAGCGCCGTGCCGGCCGCGGCGGAATCGGTCACCCTGTTGTTCCGCGAATAGCTCTTGATGAGCGCCACGTTCTCGGCCCGCATGAACGACACGGGATTTCTCGGCCCGCATGAACGAGACGGGATTGTCGTACCCCCTCGGCGATCTGCAACATCGTCACATGGGCCAGCCCCATACCGTCGCCGATCATGTAGATGCCCGTTCGACAAACGTTCGACAAACTCAAAGTGGTAATCATCGGACAGGACCCCTACCACGGGCCAGGACAGGCCAACGGACTCTGCTTCTCCGTAGGCGGACGGCGTGCCCTTCCCACCCTCGCTGCAAAACATCTTCAAGGAAGTAGCCGACGACACCGGCTCGCCCATTCCCACGAGGGGCAACCTCGACCGCTGGGCCGAACAGGGAGTGCTGCTGCTGAACGCCGTGCTCACGGTCCGCGCCCACGAAGCCGCATCCCACGCAGGCCACGGGTGGGAGACTTTCACCGACGCGGTGGTGCGTGCCATCGCCCAGCGCAAGCACGGGCATCGTTTACATGCTGTGGGGAAGTTACGCCCAGCGCAAAGGCGCCATCGCCAGCCCGCTGAACAACTGCATACTCAAAGCCGTCCACCCCTCGCCGCTCTCGGTCTACCGCGGATTCTTCGGCTGCCGCCACTTCTCGCGCGCCAACGAATATCTCCTGAGCCACGGAAAAGAGCCGATCGTCTGGTAGCGGCGCAGGATTACCACGGCTTTCGCATATCTGCGGCTTCGGCTCGCGGAGACTCCGCTTCGATAAGCGTAAAATTCGCTTTGCACGCGGTTTATTCGTACTTTGGCTGCGCCGTAGATACTCCACTCGGCAAAATGCAAACGAGTTTGCTTTTGCCCTCGCTTATTCGTATCTTTGACTTCGTCGAAGATACTCTCGTTCGGCAATGTTCAAATAAATTTGACATTGCACTCACTTATTCGTATCTTTGTCTTCGGATAAACTCCTGACGGAAGAGGCGATCACCGCACCCCGCCTGTACTCGAACCCAGGCCCGATGTGCGGCGCGTACGGCCCTCGCAGGAAAACTCACATTTTAACCGACCGTTATGAAAGGCCTGAAATTTCTGATGACGCTCTGCTCGATAGCGCTCGTCGTATTCATTTTCCTCACGCTGTGGAAATTCATGACCGGCGGCTTCATCTTCGCCGCCGTCGGAGCGGTGGCGTCGGTGGTATTGTTCGCCATACTGACCGTACTGCGGCGCCAGTTGCGGATCATGAAGATCATGAACACCGAGGATTTCGAGTAGCACGCCATCCGCCCGAACCGACGGAGGACGTCGTCCGCACGGCATCCCTCGTTCTCGCCGGGAACATACGGAGGGCCGCCCGATCGGGGCGGCCCCTCCGTATCGTAAGGATGCGGCACAGCGTCACATCACCTGTTCGATATTCCAGACGAAGGCGCGCGAACCCTGCATCTTCGTCTGCGAATCCAGTTTGCGGAAGGCGTCGAGCAGCGGGGCTACCTTCTCGTCCTCGACGATCATCAGCATCGAAGAGTTCATCGAAGGCCACGCATGGGTTCCGTAATGCGGTTCGCCGTCGAACGACCCGCGGCCCATCGTGAGTTCCCATTTGGTGAACCCGCGTACGCCGAGATCGTCCAGAATCTCCTGCATGGGGTCGGTCAATGCCTGGTTGTAAGATACAAATACGGCTTTCATGATTTTTCGTATGGTTTATGCGTTCAACGATACTTGTCTGGCAGCGGCCTGCTTCTGCTGCGCCTTGCGAATCCGACGGTTGACGAAAACCGAGTAGAGAACCGGCACGACGAGCAGCGTCAGCAGCGTCGAGCAGGTGAGACCGCCGATCACGGCGATACCCATCGGCTGCCAGGTCTCCGAACCCTCGCCCGTACCGAGCGCCAGCGGCAACATGCCGAGGATGGTAGTGAACGACGTCATCAGCACCGGACGCAGACGGCTCTTGCCGCCGGCCACTACCGCATCGAAGACGCTCGATCCGCGTTCGACGAGCAGGTTGGTATAGTCCACCAGCACGATACCGTTCTTCGTCACGATACCCACGAGCATGATCGCACCGATCAGCGCGATGATCGACAGCGGCGTCCCGGTCAGCCACAACGCGAGGAACGTCCCCGTGAAGGCCAGCGGAATGGTGAACATGATGATGAAGGGAAACACCAGCGACTCGAACTGCGTGGCCATGACGATGTAGACCAGAATCACGATCAACACGAACAGCGTCAGCAGGTCGCCGAACGCATCGCCCTGATCCTCGACCGTACCGCCCAGATCGAGACTCATGCCGTCGGGCAGCGGATATTCGTCCAGAATGGCGTTGATCTGCGGCACGACCGTACCCAGCGCCACGCCGTCGCCCAGCGAAGCCTTGACGTAGATCACACGCTGGCGATTCTCGCGTTCGATCGACGGCGAGGCGAACTCCTCGACCACCGTCGCCACCTCCTTCAACTTCACGGGCTGCCCGTCGGCCCCGTAGAGTACGATGTTCTCCACATCCTGAATACTCGTCCGGAACGGTTCGCCGTAGCGCACCACGATGTCGTACTCGTCGCCGTCCTCGCGGTATTTCGACGCATCCAGACCGTTGATCCGGTTACGCACCGCCTGCGAGGCCGTCGCGGAATTCATGCCGTAGTAGGCCAGCTTGTCGCGGTCGAAAACCACGTTATACTCCGGACGCAGGTCGTCGCGCGAGAGCTGCGCATCGCGCAGACCGGGTATCTGCGAAAGTTTGGATTTCAGATCGTTGGCCACGTCGTTGGTCTGGTTTATATCATGTCCGTAGACTTTGACCTGAACGTAGGACGAACCGCTCATCGAGCCCCTGATTGCCACCCGGCGTGACCTCGTAGCGGTCGATTTCGGGAATCCGGTCGAAATCCTGACGCAGCAGGTCGGAAATCTGGTAGATCGAACGATCGCGCTCGCCCGAACGCGGCAGACGCAGATTGTAGTTGATGATGTGCGACCCCGTGGTCTGCATGGCCGAGAAGGCGTCGTCGCCCGAACTTGCGCCGGCCGAAGCCGAAATCAGGAGCACTTCGGGATACTTCGTCCGAATGACGCTGTCGATCTCGCGGGCGATCCGCGCCGTATACTCCACGCTCACGTTCTGTTGCAGACGCACCGTAGCCGCAATACGCCCGTTGTCCGCAGGCGGGAAGAACTCGAACGGCACCCGCGACAGCAGCAGCAACGAGGCGCAGAAGACGACGAGCACCGCCCCCAGCGTCCAGCGACGGTGGTTCAGCACCGTAGCCAGCATACGTGCATAGGCGCCGTCGAGCCACGTGAGCGCCCGATCGATCGGCTTGTAGACGATGCCGAGACCCTTGTAGTCGTGTTCGCCGCCCTCCTTGTGCAGGATGTAGGCCGACAACATCGGGGTCAGCGAAATGGCCGCCGCCGTCGAAACGCTCACCACGATCGATACGATCCAGCCCAACTCGCGGAACATGATGCCCGAAAGGCCCGACACCAACGTCAGCGGCAGGAACACGGCCACCGTCACCAGCGTGGTGGCGATTACCGACAGCCACACCTCGTTGGTGGCGTAGATCGCGGCCTCTTTCGGCTGCGAACCGCGTTCGATATGGGTCGTGATATTTTCCAGCACCACGATGGCATCGTCCACCACCATACCGATGGCGATCGACAGCGACGACAGCGAAATGATGTTGAGCGTCGATCCGACGGCATAGAGGTAGATGAACGAACAGATCAGCGAGACGGGAATCGTCAGACAGATGATGAACGTCGCCCGCCAGCGGCCCAAAAAGATCATCACCACGAGCACCACGAAAATGAAGGCATACATGATCGTCTCCGACAGCGACCCGATCGCGTCGGTGATCTCCTGCGAACCCTCGTAGATCAGCTCGATGTCGACGTCGCCCGGCAGCGAGGCGGCGATCGCCGGCAGACGCCTCTGCACCTCGTGCACGATGTCGACGGTATTGGCGCCCGACTGTTTCTGGATGATTACGCGCACGCCCAGCTGGCCGTTCACGCGCTCGTCCATCGTCGCCTTTTCGAGCGTATCGCGGATCTCGGCCACGTCGTTCAGCAGCACCTTGCGGCCGTTGCGGTTCGAAAGCACCACCTTGCCCAACTGCGTCGAGGCGTCGGAGAACTCGCCGTCGGCCTTGATATTGAAGGTGTTGTTGCCGATATCGATCGTACCGCTCGGGATGTTGACGTTCTCGGCGGCGATGATGCTCCCGATCTGCTCGACCGACAACCCGTAGGCTTCGATCTTCTTGGGATCGACATTGACCTGCACCTCGCGTTCGGGAACGCCCATGACCGACACCGATCCCACGCCGTTGATGCGGTTGAGGTCGTTGACCAGCTTGTCGTCGAGAATCTTGTTCAGCGCCGGATAGCTCTCATCGGCCGTGACGGCGAGCATCATGACCGGAATCATCGACGACGAGAACTTGAATATCGTCGGGTAATCCACGTCGTCGGGCAGCAGCGACTGCGTGCGGCTCACGGCATCGCGGATGTCATTGGCCGCCTCCGTCAGATCGGAGCCGTACTCGAATTCGAGCGTAATCATCGAGAAGTTGTCCGACGACTTCGAAGTCATCTTCTTGAGGTTCTCCACCGTGTTGAGGTTGTCCTCCAACACACGGGTGATATTGGTCTCGATATCGGCCGCATTGGCCCCCGCATAGGACGTAATGACGGCGATCTGCGGGATCTCGATATCGGGATATTGATCGACGGCGAGGTTGTTCAGCGAAAATAGGCCGAAGACGATGACGCCGACGAAGATCAGAATGGTCGAAATCGGTTTTCGAACCGCTGTTTCGTATATTTTCATGTTCGATTCGTGCTAAAATTACTCTTTCACCTCCACTTCGACGCCGTCGGCCAGTCGTGAAAGCGCCGTCACGGCGATCTGCTCGCCATCGGCGACACCCGACAGAATGTCCACGTCGCTGCCGATCTGGCGGCCGACCTTCACGCTGCGGCGTTCGGCCTTGCCGTCCTTGACCACATAGAGGTAACGCTCGGACGAACCCACCTGTTTCAGCACGGCCACGTCGGGCACCATGATCCCCTCCTTATCGCCCATGTTGAAGGTCGAACGGGCGAACATGCCCGGACGCAGCTTCTCGTTCCCATTGGGAACGGTCACCTCGACGGTGAAGGTACGCGTCGAAGCGTCGAGCGCCGGATAGATCAGCGACACCTTGCCCGCGAACACTTCGCCGGGGAAAATATCGGTGCGGATCTCGACAGGCATCCCCAGCTTCACGGCGGGATAGTACTGTTCCTGAATGTTGGCGATGATCTTCAACGGATTGATCTGCATGACGTGCAGCACCGGCGTCCCCGTGAACAGGTTGCCCGCTTCGTAGTTGCGCGCCGTCACGACGCCCGCAATGGGCGAACGCATCTCGATGTTCTTTCTCAGGTTATCAAGCACCTCCTTCTGCACGTCGAGCGCAGCCTTGGTCTGTTCGAGCTGCTGCGCCGAGATGCCGCCGGCCTCATAGACCGGAACCAGCCGGTTGTAGTCGTCGAGCGCAGTCTGGTACTGCAACCGCTGCTGGTTGTACTGCGTCGGATCGAGCGTCACGAGCAGCTGCCCCGCCTTCACGCGCGAACCCACGTCGACCAGAATCCGGTCGATATGCACGCCCGAAACCGCAGGGGTAATATCGTTCTCCTTATAAGGCTCGATCTCGGAGGTATAGACCTCGTTCTGTTCGATCACCCGAAGCGCGGCGGGCACCGTCTTCGTCAACACTTTCTCGTCGGAGGCCGTCGATTCGGCCTGTTTCTTGCCCGTGCAGGATGCAGCCATAGCCGCCGCAACCAACATCACCAAAACTCTTTTCATACTTCTCTATCCGTTATATTCTTATTTTCAACTTTCGAACCGTCAGTTTCCGCCTACCTCCCTGCCGACGATCCGATCGTAGTCGGCCTGCGCGGAGAGGTAGTCGTAGATCGCCTGCGAATAATTCAAATGCGCCTGCGTACGGTTGAGCTGTGCCGAATTGAGTTCGAGAATCGTGCCTGCGCCCGCACGGAACCGCGTGTCGGAGATGTGGTAGGCTTTGTCGGCCTGTGCCATCGTCCGCGCCTGCGCCAGCATCATCTCGCGCGCCGTCAGCAGGTTGTTGATCGCCGACTCCACGGCGACCGTCGTCTGGCGCTGCGCATAGTCGCGCTGCAAATCGAGCTGCTCGATCTGATTCTTCACCTGACGGGACTTATAGCTGTTCTTCAACCCTGAAAAGATCGGAATCGAGATCTGGACACCGACCGAAATCGGATGCGTCCAGAAATACTTGCTGCTGTTCAGATCGGCCACGGCCTCGCCCGTACCCGCTTCGGCACCCCCGCTCACCATTTTGCGGAAATCCTCCATGTCGTTACCGGTAATGGTCGCCGAACCGAACGCCGCGACGGTCGGGATACGGGCGGCATTGGTCGTTTTCAACTGGTAGCGGAGCATTTCGGCCTGAATATCCAATGCGCGCAGATCGCTGTTCCGCGACACGTCGGTCGAGAGCGTTTCGCCGCCCGCGAGAACGACGTCTTTCATCTCGTCAAGGTTGCCGACCAGCTCGATCGACAACGCCTCGGGAACCGACAGGTACATTTTGAGTTGCAGCATGGCCACCCGAATCGAATTCTTCGTCTGCGTAATGGTCGGAAGCAGATTGCTCAGCTCCACCTGCGCCGTCAGGTAGTCGTACTCCGAGGCCACGCCCTGTTCGAACTTCACCTTCGTATCGTCCACCGTGCGCTGGATCGTCGCACGCGACTCTTCGAGCGTCGCCAGCGACTGTTCGGCCAGCAGGATGTTGTAGAAGGCCTTTTTCACCTCGGCCACCAGCGTAATGCGCGACGACCGCGCCGCCTCGACGGCCGATGCGATCTGCGTGCGGTTCAGCTTCAACGTCCGATAGACTGCCGGCGCGAAGAGCGGCACCGAGAGGCTGGCCGTACCGGTAAAGGTATTGTCGGCGCCGAACGAGATACCGCCGCGCATCGTCGACTTTTCGATCGCGCGGGTGTACTCCCCGCTCGCCGACAGCGACGGCAGCAGATTGCCGCGCGTCTCCTTCTTCACGTAATCGTAGCGCTCCACGTCGAGATCGGCCACCTTGATCGTGGGGTTCTCGCTGAGGGCCATCTGGATCGCGTCGTCCAGCGTCAACCGGAGCTGCGCCGAGGCACTTCCCGCTGCAAACGCACCGAAAGTCAGTGCTAAAATCAATCGCTTCATACCCGTTCTTCTCATCTGTAAGTTATTTCTTTCCGTTCTGTTTTTCGAGGAAATCGTCGATCAGGCGCATCCCCTTTTCGGTCGAAATACCCCGCAGGAAATTCACGACCAGAAACACCAGCGCCTCGTTCGTCGACATGTTGTGCGACAGCAACACGTCCTTGCGCACGATCAACCCCTCGACCGAATAACGCAGCAGCGTAATGGCCAGATCGAAGTTGACGATTCCCTGGAAATAGCCTTCTTCCACGCCGCGCGACAGTGCGATCTTGAACTGCTCCAACCCGTCCCGGTTGCGGCGTTCGGCGACGAGCCGCTCGTAGACTTTGGGATAGAAGCGCCGCAGGTTGCTTTGCAGCCGGTGGCTTATCTCCGCCTTATCCATTACGTCGCCGAAGACCAGCAGCATCGCTTCGAGCACGTTCTTCGCCTGTGCACCCAACTCGGCGTGCCGCCGGTCCTGCTCGCGCACATAATAGCTCAGACACTGGTAGAGCAACTCCTCCTTGTCGCCGAACTGTTCGTAAATCGTCCGTTTCGAGACGCCTATATGACGGGCGATATCGTCCATCCGCACCGCCTTGATGCCTTGTCCGACAAACATTTCGGCCGCCAATTGAATAATGGTCTCACGTTGCATACTCATCTCCTCACTGGTACGGCAGCAAAGGTAGACAAGAAAACTAAAAAAAAAACAAAAATAGTTTTCTCTTTTTTTGCGATGAATTTTCCGGAAGAACTCTCCGATTCGGCTTATTTCAGGATCAATATGCTATATTTCAGATATTTAAAAAAAAGATCAAAACCATATTTTCACGTCGCACTATCAGATATTATATCTGCGACAACTCGCTCTTCATACCACGTCCAGCCGCCTAAAAGGAGCTTCTGAAAAGACACGACCCCGAACGAAAGAATTCCATCAGGCAATTCATCCCCGCCCAACCCTGTCTCCGTTATTCCGCCCCGTATACAGACACAGGCTCCGGCGGGCGGTGAAGCGTCATCCGGAACGACGATATACCGCAAAAAAGGAGTATGAAAAATCGGGAAACGGCAGTGGTCACGCCTCGCGGCGAAGTTCGTCGTCGTAGAGTTCGTCGAACCGCACACGCAACTGCCGGTCGTCGCGGATAACGGCACGCAACTCGTCCAGACGGGAGGCGTTTTCCGATTCGGGCAGCCACAGACGCAAATACCCGCCTTCGCCGTACTTCGTCCGCAGATGTTCGGCAAAACGGGCGAACTGCCCCTCCCGATCGAGTTCGGGAGCGTGTTCCAACCCGTACTGCACCGTCCGCCGCAATGTCGTTTCACAGTCGATCACCCGATCGGCTTCGGCCACGATACGGCCATAGATCGTTCGGGGCGGACGTCCCGACGACGCGCGGTGATCCTCCGCCGCCTCGGCGATCGTCGCCACCTCCGCCTCCGTGAACCAGCGCCGCAGGTTCCGATCCCCGCGCACGATGCGCGCCGACGCCTCGTGGTGCCGCCCGCGCCCCTCCCGCAGCCCCGTATCGTGGTAGGCCGCCACGGCATAGACCATATCGGGATTCACCTCGTAATATCGAGCCAAACGCAGGCTCGCAGCGATCACCGTCAGCGCATGGTCGCGCCGGTGCGCCCGATCGAACGCATCGTAACGAGGCAGAATCTCGCGTTCGACATACCGGATCAACTCTTCATTCACATTCATCTCCGCAAAAGTAGAAAAAAAGAGCGTCGTTCCGCGCGGGAACGACGCAAATCCGCCGACGGAATCCGGTTACTCCGCTTTCGGGTCTCCGGCTCCGACGGCTCGGCAGCGGCGGCAGGCGCCGCGGATTCGACCGGAGCGGCGATCTGCTTGGGGTTGGGGCCGTACTTGTTCTCGCCCGCCTGCGAATCGAAACACATCCAGACGATCATCCAGACGGCAGTGATCATCAGCACTGCGAATCCGACCCCCGTCAACGCCATTCCGCTGCCCTTTCCGCCCAGCATCAGCACGCTGCCGATCATCATCAGGATCGTACAGACGAACGCCACGCCGTAGTAGCCGGCCAGCCACCAGCCGCTGCGACCGATATCGTGCAGACGGCGTACCACCACTGTCAATGTCGGCAGAAAAACGAAGAGCCCGTAAAGCGTCGTCAGATAGCGCGGCGACGTCGGATTGTCGGGAGTCGCCCCGAAAAGCAGAATATCGAGCAGCATCGTCACGACCACGAAAACCACATTGAACAACGTGAACATCCAGTACTCCTTGCGGCGCGCACGGCCCTCGAAAGTCACATACTTCCTAATACAAGTCAACCACCATTTCATAAGCTATCGATTTTAAGTTAAACGATCCGTAACACACTCCGCATCCCCTGCGTCCGCCGCCGGAATCTCCGCCGTGGGATCGGCGCCATACCGATTCTCCCCTTTCTCGGAACCGATGCACATCGCCGCGATACCCGCCGCCGACAACAACGCCAATGCCAGCAGCATCGGCCGCGCTACGATCCAGATCGCCGCAGCCGACTGCTGTCCAGACAGACCTTCCAAAGCACCGTCCTCGGCAAATTGCATATACGATGTCGACATCCAATAAAAGCAGACCCAATAAAGCGCATAGTAGCCCAGCAGCCATTTGCCGCTCAGCCCGATGTCGTGCAGCCGACGCACCCGCACGGCCAACCCGGGCAGGAAGGTGGCGAGCATCCAGCCGTACACGAGCAGGAGCAACCCGGCGACAGCCAACGTATAGGCCGTCGCATGCTCCGCCGCATCCCCGCCTTCGGCAACGCTCTTATAGATCACCGCTCCGAGCAGGACGAGACCGACCGCCAGAAGCAACAGATAGACGAGCGTGTTGAACAGCGTAAACATCCAGAACTCCGCCGGCGGGGCGCCCGCGGAAATTGACGTAGTTACGCATACATTTGAGCCACCATTTCATCGCACAAGAGGATTTGTTTTCAACCGTTGCCGTCCGGCCGCCGCCCTCCGCCGCGGCCCGGAACCGTCGGGATTCATTCCGCCATGTACAAATATAGAGAAAAATCGCAGAACCGTCACCGCCTTCCTCGAAAAAGCAAAAAAGACCGGATTTCCGGGATTGTTCAGATTTTCGGCCGGTTACGAACGTCAGTCCGCACATCCTCAGCCCGTTTCCACCCTGTACCGCCTCCCCTGCACAGCCAGACCATCGCCCGCACGCGCACAAGGAAGTGCGACGACCGCCTGCAACAAAAACAGCAGACCCGAAGGTCTGCCGTTTTCACGGATATATCGCGTGTACCGCACGGAGTCCTATGCGTCTGTCGTGACGCTCTCGAGTTTCTTCATCATCGAGAACATAAAGACCGCAGAGAGGAGACAGAGGACGATGAATACCGTCCAGACGGCCCACAGAGGAATTCCGCCCCAAAGGAACCCGCCGACGGCTACGAGCAGATTGCCGATGGCCGTAGCACCGAACCAGCCACCCATCATCATCCCCTTATATTGGGGAGGCGCCACTTTCGAGACGAACGAAATACCCATCGGTGAAAGCAACAGTTCGGCGAAAGTCAACACGAGATAGGTCGAGATGAGCCAGTTCGACGAGACGAGCGGCACTTGCTCGCCAGCCTCCACAGCCGCTTCCTGCGCATCGGGCGTGAGCAATCCGAGCGAACCGACGGCCATGATGGCGAACCCCGCCGAAGCCACCAGCATCCCGTAGGCGATCTTACGCGGCGCCGAAGGTTCCTTGCCCCTGCGGGCCAGTGCCGAGAAGATAGCTATCGAAACCGGCGTGAGCGCTACGACATAGAAAGGATTGAACTGCTGGAAGATCGGGGCCGAAACGGCAACAGGTCCGTTCAGATTCAGATATTTATAATAGAGGACAGCCACCACGCCCGCCACGATGCTGCCGGCAACGACGCGGCCTCGGGTCGTCTCGGACTGAAAGAGCGAAAAGAGAGCGTAGACCCCGATGATGATCAGCACGAGGTTCCACACGCTGAAAAACATGCTCTGGAAACCCTCCGAGCTCTTTTTCGTTGAACTCATTGGCGAAGTAGGTCAGTGTCAGCCCATTCTGGTGGAAAGCCATCCAGAAGAAAATCACCACGGCGAAAACGAGGCAGAGGGCGATGATACGCTGGCGCATCTCGCCAGCCGAAAGTTTTTCTCTGCCACGGCCTTCTCGCCGCTCTTGCTCTTGCCGCCCTCGATGTGGCGGAAGGAGGAGCGGAAGGTGTAATAAATCCCCATTGAGATGATAAGCGCCACGCACGCCACGGCGAACGAGAAGTGGTAGGCGTCGTTCGATGAGAACCCGAGGCTCGTCTCAGCCCACTCCTTGATCTCGACGGCGGCCGTCGGAGCGAAGAGGGCCCCCACGTTGATGGCCATGTAGAAGATCGAAAAAGCCTCGTCGCGCTTCGAGGCATACTTCGGATCGTCGTAGAGATTGCCGACCATCACTTGCAGGTTGCCCTTGAAAAGCCCTGTGCCGACACTGATGAAAATCAAGGCTGCCAACATGCCGATCATCGCCAGCGTGTCGCTGCCAAGCGGAAGCGAGAGCAACAGATAGCCGGCAAACATCACGGTAATACCGATGGTCACCATCTTTCCGTAGCCGAACTTGTCGGCCAGAACACCGCCGACGAGCGGCATGAAATAGACGAGGCCGAGGAACGTACTGTAAATGGCTCCCGCCACACCGGCCTCCAAACCGAAGTTGGCACGCAGGAAGAGCGCGAAGACGGCCAGCATGGTGTAGTAGCCGAACCGCTCGCCGGTATTGGCGAGCGCCAGCGCGTACAGCCCTTTGGGTTGTCCTTTAAACATAGAGCGGATTATTTTTTGGTTATTTGAATCTCGTGCGGAATTTTCATTGCCGACAAATATAGCAAAAAAATTCGGAAAAAGAGACCTCCGCAGGCGAAAAAAGCACGACCGGATTCACCATGCCGCCCCTTGTTACGAACGGGATGCGACCCGCAGGGCAGGACGGCGGCCTACCCGATTCCGTTCGTCGGCGATCTTCCGGAAGGTCGCCCGTACGAACGGAATCCCGTCGGAATCCGACGGATCCGGAGCGGGAGACCGGCTCGTCCGGATTCGATCCGGACGGACACGCAGGTTTCGGACGCCGCACCTTTCGACCGTTTCCAGCCGAATCGACCATTTATCCGGCACTATCGCCCTCCAATCCGGAATCGAGTTCCAAACCGATGCCTAACTTACCTGCGGCATATGCCGTAAAATCATTAATTTTTCACATTATGTGTTATTCCAATCACCATCATCGCTTTCGCGACAAGGCGATCCAGCAATTCGATGCGCTTTTCTACGAGAAGGGCAACCTGCGCCGCTGTCACTACCGGATCTGGTACGACCTTGCACACCGCATCTGGGGAATTTCCTACAAGAGCTACCTCAGCGCGCTGCGCAAGGATGTGAGCGACGTCCCCGACATGCCGCCGCAGGCATCCGAAGCGTTGAAGGCCCTGATCGGATCGCTGTTGCACAACGCACCGGAGTGGAAACGCAAACGCTATGTCCATCGGCGGCGACTCCCCGAAGCACTCGCCGGGCAGGAACGTCCCCGCAATCGGACCGCAGCGCTCGAACCCTTCCGACGATAATCCGTCCGCAGCCCCGGCCTTTGAAGGCCGGGGTTGTTCGCAACGGTACCGCGAACCTTCGGTGCGGACGACGACCGCCTGCCGGCGTTTTCCGCACGCCGAACCGGAACTTTCCGTTCCGGAAGGCCGGAATCGCAAAATTTTTGTATATTTGGGGAATAACCGTACCACGAAAACGTCGCCTTATGGAAAACTCACACCGTCTGAAAATGGTCGAACGCGACGAATGGCTCCGTCCCGTCGAAGGGCAACTCCTCGCCCGTCACGAAGCCTACGAGAAGCGGCTCGACGAGATACGCCGCACGGCGGGATCGCTCGTTGACTACGCCAACGGCCACCGGTATTTCGGCTGGCAATACGACTCAACGCTCGAAGGGTGGTGGTTCCGCGAATGGCTGCCCGGCGCCTGCGACGTTTACCTGTTCGGCGACTTCAACGGCTGGCAACGCACCGAACTGCGTCTGGACAAAGACGCTCAAGGGGTGTGGAGCATCTTCCTGCCCGAGGCCATGTACGGCCACCGGCTCCGGCACGGATCGCTCTACAAGATCCACGTCCACGGCCGCAACGGCTGGCTCGACCGGATTCCGGCCTACGCCACGCGCGTAGTGCAGGACGAGCGGACGAAGGACTTCACGGCGCAGTTCTGGATTCCGCGTCCCTTCGACTGGTCGGACGACACGTTCGACATCGCCCGCCATGACGAACTGCTCATCTACGAAGCCCACGTGGGCATGGCGCAGGAACGGCCCGGCGTGGGCACCTACCGCGAATTCGCCGACCGGATTCTGCCCGTCATCGCGCGCGACGGCTACAACACCGTGCAGTTGATGGCCGTAGCCGAGCACCCCTACTACGGTTCGTTCGGCTACCACGTATCGAGCCTTTTCGCACCGTCGTCGCGTTTCGGAACGCCCGAAGAACTGAAAGGATTGATTCGCCGCGCACACGAGCTGGGCCTGGCCGTCATCATGGATCTCGTCCACTCGCACTATGTCCGCAACCTCAACGAAGGAATCAACGAACTGGACGGCACCGACCACCTCTACTCGCCCGCAAGCCCCGCCGGCGACCAGCCGCACTGGGACTCGAAACTCTTCGACTACGGAAAACCGCAGGTCGAACATTTCCTGCTGTCGAACATCAAATACTGGCTCGAAGAGTACCGTTTCGACGGGTTCCGCTTCGACGGCGTCACGTCGATGCTCTATCACCACCACGGCTACGTCGCCTTCGACAGCCGCGACCGCTATTTCGACGAAGGAGTCAACGAAGGGGCGATCACCTATCTCTCGCTGGCCAACCGGCTCGCCCACGACCTGCGTCCCTCCTGCGTCACGATCGCCGAAGACGTGAGCGGAATGCCGGGCATCTGCTTCCCCAGGAGGAGGGAGGCGTCGGGTTCGACTACCGGCTCGGCATGGCGATCCCCGACTTCTGGATCAAGCAGATCGAAGAGGTACCCGACGAACAGTGGGATATCCGCGAGATGTGGTCGGTGATGACCGACCGCCTGCCGGGCGTCAAGACCGTCGCCTACGCCGAATCGCACGACCAGGCCCTCGTGGGCGACAAGACGATCGCCTTCCGCCTGATGGACAAGGAGATGTACACCCACATGGATCGTGCGTCGGAAAACCTCACGATCGACCGCGGCATGGCGCTGCACAAGATGATCCGGCTAATGACCGTCTCGACCGGCGGCGACGCCTATCTCAACTTCATGGGCAACGAATTCGGACACCCCGAATGGATCGACTTCCCGCGCGAAGGCAACGGTTGGAGCTACGCCCACGCCCGCCGGCAGTGGTCGCTCGCCGAGGACGGTCTGCTGCGTTACTCGTGGCTGGGGGCATTCGACCGGGCAATGCTCGCGCTGGTCAAACGCTACGGCATATTGCGCGACGGCTATCCCTACTGCCTGCAAATGGACGACCGCAACCAGACGATCGCCTTTTCGCACGGGCGGCTCGTCTTCGTCTTCAACTGGCATCCCGCAGCATCGATCCCCGACTACCGCTGCCGAGTGCGCGAAGCCGGACGCTACGAGTTGATCCTCTCGACCGACGAACGCCGTTTCGGCGGCACCGAACGCGCCCGCATCGGCAGCGAACACTTCTCTTCGCCCACAGACAACGGCGACGGCACGACCTCGCCCGCGATCAGCATCTACAACACCTCGCGCACGGCGGCGGTGTATCTGTGCAGATAACGAATACGTCCCTTTATTCCGGACTTACTCCATATGGCAATGAACATTCTCATCAACAAGCCGCCTAATGTCTACAATGTTGCGTTCGGAATAAACAAAGTAACCTATAAACCGCAGTAGTTATGAAAAAAACGTTGATCATTTCTCTCGTCAGTAGCGCAATCCTGTTGTGCGCTTGCGCTGCGACATTGAAATATGGAACATATTCTTATCGGTTTATTTATAGAGGTATTGGATATGGAGGGGTAGATTTTGTTATTCGTTCTGATTCGACTTTTGAACGCCATCGGTGGACAGATGTAGCGAATGTAATCGAGGTGGGGAAATGGACACGTAGCGGAGATACTTTATTTGTACGTCAAATTTTGGATTCCAGCTTCGTGCAAGGCTTAACGGAAATAGGTTCTCCATCCCTGAGTCTTATGTTGATACATTCAAAATAAAGAATCGCGGTCTTAAGAGGTTTGGGACAACTGGAAAATATAAGTTGAAACAGTAATTTTCCTTAGCAATCAGCGATAATTTCCACCATGGAAAGCAGGGACGAGAATATGTTTCTCGTCCCTGTAAGGAAGTTGCAGTCGCTCCGTTCGCGGATCATGGTTCACACTTCAACGCACCATGCGTCGGCATCCCTCGCTCACTTTGCGGCACCCGTGCCACAGATTCCAGCCGGCTATAAAACAGGGAATCGTCCGGAGCCGAACGGCCCCGGGAACCTCAGACGCGCACCTTGACGATCACCTTGCGGATCGTCCCCTCGCCCACCATCGGGGCGTGCGCATCTTCGGGAAAAAGCAGCGTGAACTGGCCGGGCGTCACCTCGTAGTAGGTCTGCGGCACGTCGTCGTAAAACCGGATGTCCTTCTGCACGTCGAACGCGCCGAGCGGACGGGTCACACGGTCGCGCTGGCTCCACCCGAAGGCCTCGCGTTCGCCCCTTACGAGCACCTGAATGTCGAGGTAACGGTCATGAATTTCCAGCTTGGCGTCGGCCGGTCGTTTCAGATCGACGTCCATCACGTTGATGAAACATCGTCGCCGTCGAGTCGCGTGCCGGCCCGCCGGCAACGCGCCGAGATCGGTGGAGAGCAGGTAGTCGAACGCCTTTTCGAGGCGGGGATTGAGTGCGTAGTAACGCGCACGGTTTTCGAGCGAATCCAGTATCATTGTCGTTGCGAATTGTATTTGAGCCGGACGAAAACGGGGTGGTGATCCGAAAACTCGACGGACGGCACCTCGTACGAAAGCACCTCGAAATCGTCGGAAACCAGCACGTAGTCGATGCGGAACGTATTGTAGAATCCCCGATAGGTATGCGAGAATCCCCGTCCCTTCTCGCGGAAAGCATCCTGCAATCCGCGCGACATGAGGCGGTAGGTGTAGGACAGGGGCGTATCGTTGAAATCGCCGCACACGATACGTGCGTGGGGGTGGCCGCGATCAGCTGCGACAGCGAGTCGACCTGATGCGAACGCGAGATGCTGTTGTAACGCAGACGGCTCAGGATGCTGTGCAGTTTCTCGTCCTGGCGGCCGTATCGGTCAGAAATCCGTAGCTCATCAGGTAGTCGTTGTCGGCCGCCTTGATATGCCGTCGAACGCAGGTGGTTGTTGAACACCCGGATCGTATCGTCGCCGATCAGCAGATCGGCCCAGACCGAGGTGCCGGGGGTCAGTACGACGCCGGAGCGCAGGATGCGGTATTTGCTCAGGATGAAAAGCGATGATACGCCCCCATACAGCGAATCGGGCGCCTGCGTACGGCCGAAAACGGCGCTTTCGTACGGTTTCTCGTCCAACAATGCGAAATCGTCGGATTCTGCCCGGCCAGCCGCGGGCGTTGAACTCCTGCATGCAGATGATATCGGGATCGTATCGGTTCGCCGATCGGCGCAGCGTCATCGACCATTGCTGGCTCCGCTTTCGTCGCCGAAGAAACTGCGCACGTTGTAGGCCATCACCTTCAACGCGGAGCGGTCGTAGACCGGTTC
>VOFE01001486.1_pt1 | contig 28001 bp, 30 predicted proteins | sample 5384071 | NCBI WGS metagenome assembly VOFE01 (sample SAMN12384724, study PRJNA508395) | human gut metagenome | isolation source: healthy gut D | host: Homo sapiens
CACCCATGGCGACGGTTTTCTGCGGAACTTTCTCAAAACCGTCAAAGAGTATACTGACAGGGTTGTGGAACGTATGTACATCACCGGTGTCAGCCCTGTAACGATGGACGATCTCACAAGTGGCTTCAATATCGCCAGCAATCAAAGCACCAACCCGGTATTCAACAACATGATCGGATTCACCGAAGCCGAAGTACGGGGAATTGCTGGAATACTACCGGCAGCAAGGAAAAATCATTCATCCCGTCGATGAGTTGATCAGCATGATGAAACAGTGGTATGATAATTACTGTTTCTCAGGTCGTTCACTAAAGGAACTGCCAATGTATAATTCAGATATGGTTCTCTACTTCGTGAACAGTTATTTAAGCACGCAACTGCCACCCGAAAACATGCTCGACACCAACTGCCGCACTGACTATAACAAACTGCGCCACCTCATCCTTATAGACAAAAACTTCGGCAAAAATGCCAGTATCATTCAAGAAATCATCACACAGGGTGAAACGGTTGGCAGGATAAAAGAGTCCTTCCCCGCCGTGGAGATAGCGCAAACGGATAATTTCAAGAGTCTGCTCTTCTATTACGGAATGCTGACAATAGCGGGTACACGCGGACCGATGCTGCAACTGACAATCCCCAACCAAGTGGTGCGCGAACAACTATACGGCTATCTGGCAGACGCATACCGCACCGCCCGGGCACATGAACCTGGATGTTGACGAACTGAATCAACTGATGTACGGCATGGCTTATTCCCGTGAATGGGAAAGCTACTTCCAATATATCGCCACCCGGCTAAAGGAACAAAGCTCCATCCGCGAATTCATGGAAGGTGAAGCGCACGTCAAGGGCTTTCTCCTCAGCTATGGGCATGAACAGTTACTACATAACAATGCCCGAATACGAAATGAACAAAGGCTTCTCCGACTTCTACCTGATACCCAACCTTCCGCAACTGCCCGATATGCCGTACAGCTATGCCATTGAAGTGAAGTATTGCCCCCGCGACGCCAAAGATGCAGAAGTGGAGAAGTTGCTGGAAGATGCAGGAATACAGTTGGCGCAATATGTAACCTGTCCGAAAGTACAGGAAAAGAAAGGTACTACGGAAATTATCGCAATCGCCCTAGTATTCCGCGGATGGGATTTGGTGAAATTCAAGCAAATTTCGTAACCGGACACCCGCAAATTAATAGAAATTAAAAACAGAAAGTATGGATATAGAAACCGCCCGCGAATATTGCCTCAGCAAAAAAGCCGTAACGGAATGTTTTCCGTTTGACGAATATTCACTCGTGATGAAAGTCATGAATAAAATGTTTGTACTGATTGACTTGGAAGGCTCTAACAAAATCTGTATGAAGTGTGATCCGGAGTATGCAATAGAATTGCGTGAGCATTACTCAGCTATTGAGGGCGCCTACCACTTTAACAAGAAATACTGGAACCAAATCTTCCTTGACGGAGATGTGGACGATAAACTGATAAAGAGCCTCATCGACCATGCTTATGAGGAAGTACTAAAGAAGTTCACCAAAGAAAATGCGTACCGAATATGAAGCCCTGATATGAAGAAAGAACTAAATTTGATGATTACTCCCACAGAGTTTCCTGTCCCACTGATCATATTGCCGGAAACAGACTCTACGAATAACTATTTAACTCAACTTTGCAACGAACAGCAATCCGCTGTCCGAGAGTTCACGACGGTCATAGCCGAGCGCCAGACTGCCGGTAAAGGGCAGCGTGGCAACAGTTGGGAGTCAGAAGATTGCCGGAACATCACATTCAGTTTCGTGCTCTATCCTACTTTTTATTGAAGCCCGTCGCCAGTTCATCCTTTCTCAAATCGTCTCCCTTTCCATTAAAGAGGAGTTGGACGAATGGACAAAAGGCATTTCCATCAAATGGCCGAATGACATCTACTGGAACGAAAAGAAGATTTGCGGCATACTGATAGAAAACGACCTCTCCGGACATCACATTGGACGCAGCATTTCCGGTATTGGTGTCAACATAAACCAGAAACCTTTCGAGCGACGCTCCCAACCCGGTATCTCTAAAGCAGATCACAGGACAAGAACATGAACGCTATCTGATACTCGCCAATATCATGAGGCGACTCAAAGAATACTATATCCTTCTGCAAACAGACTCTTCGGGCAATGCCGCCAACTGTATTGCCGAACGATATGCCCGCTCTCTTTTCCGTCGGGAAGGTTTCCACCGCTATGCCGACGCAGACGGTGAATTCCTTGCACGCCTGTTATGCGTAGAACCGGACGGGCGATTTATTCTTGAAGATCAGGCAGGAAAGGTACGCGGATATCTGTTTAAGGAAGTACAATACATTCTTTGACAAACTCAAAAAACAGGTGTCGCATTTAGAACTTGAACTTGATATGAATCCTTTTCCTTCCTCCGCATCATCTCCATTTCGGCATACACCATGAGAGCAGAAATAAGCTTTATCATAATTCCGCTTACATTTATAATACGTAGCCAACTCGTTTGCCAGGCGGATAACGCTATAATTGCATTGCACCACATACTTTTACATATTCAAATGCTTTGATAAGATTTTATTTTTCTGTTACTTTGCAAACCAGAAGCATTAAATAAATGAAAAGTATATATATGACTATCTCATTGTGGGTTCCGGTTTATTCGGTTCTGTTTTTTTGCTCAGATTATGAATGAAAACGGAAAGAAATGCCTGGTCATTGACAAGCGCAACCACACTGGAGGAAATATTTACACCAAAGAAGAAAGTGATATAAAAAATACATTGGTATGGAGCACATATATTCCATACGGACAATGAAGAAGTCTGGCATTACATAAACAGATTCGCAAAATTCAATAATTACGTTAACTCCCCTTTGGCATACAGCGAAGGAAGGCTTTACAATCTTCCTTTTAATATGAATACATTCAATAAGTTATGGAACGTAAAAATACTCCAGAAGAAGCAAAACATAAAATTCAGGAACAATGCTCTAAATATAAAGACATATCCCAGCCTGCTAATCTAGAAGAACAAGCACTGAAACTTTGCGGAGACGACATATATTACACTTTTATTAAGGAATATACGGAAAAGCAATGGGGACGCCCCGCCAACCAACTGCCGGCTTCCATCATCAAAAGAATACCTTTCCGCCTTACATATAACAATAACTACTTCAACGATCCCTATCAAGGTATCCCTAAAGATGGATACACTGCACTCACCAACAATCTGTTAAAGGATATCAATGTTCAAATCGATACGAACTATTTTAACAATATTCCTTATTTTCAGAGTATAGCAGAAAGATACTTTTCACAGGTTGCATCGACGAGTATTTTGAATATAAGTTTGGCAGACTGGATTACAGGAGCCTGAAGTTTGAACATATCCATCTGGATATTGACAATTATCAAGGTAATGCCGTAATCAACTACAATGAAGCTAAATACCCATTTACACGAATCATCGAACATAAACATTTTGAATTCGGAAAACAGCCTTCAACCATCATAACCAAGGAGTATCCTCAGGAATACACACCTTCCGACGAACCTTACTATCCCATCAATGATGAAAAGAATTTAAAATGCTTCAATAAGTATAAGTTATTGGCTGAAAAAGATTCCCGTGTCATTTTCGGAGGACGTTTGGGACAATATGCATATTTCGATATGGATGATACTATTGCATCCGCCATATTGCTCACTAAAAGGAGTTATCAATCTAAAAAGAACAAAATAATGACCCGATATTATCTATCCAAAAACTATAATGGCCTGAACAATGCAGGTAATAAGGCAAAAACAGATATAGAAGAGACTCTCTCTAAACTGGGATATAAAATGCCGGACTACCGCAAACCACTTATTCCAACAAGATAGCAGGCTTTTTAATAACCCTTGCCGGAGTATTAAAAGTTTTGTTTACAGTTTCTGCCAATGACGTGGTAGTCGTCCAGTATCCTTTCAAGAAGTATTACTCTTTCGTATGTAATCATACACTTGAAACGGGGAAAGGTTATCACGATTATCCATGACTTGGGAACTTTCAGAAGAAAGAAGTTGACGGCAGAGCAGGAAATCAAACGCCTCAACCATTCGGATGTACTGATCGTACACAACGATAAGATGGAGATATGGCTGAAAGAACAAGGATACACCAAACCTATGGTATGCCTGGAGATTTTCGATTATCTATCTCCTTCCGTAAACAACAATACACAGGAACCTAATCAGAACCCAATTAAGGTGATCTATGCAGGAGCACTGACTTACAAGAAAAACAGATACCTGTACTCTTTGAATGATGTGATGTCAAAATGGCAATTTGAACTTTACGGCGGAGGGTTCGAGGAAGCCAAAATAGAAGACAAGACGTTGTTCAAATTTAAAGGTTTTGTGCCTTCTGATCAGTTAATAGAACAAGTCAGCGCCCACTTTGGCTTAATATGGAAGGAGACTCTATCCATACTTGCTCGGGAGATTTTCGATATACCTGAGGATAAAAACCCACACAAGGTATCCTTATACATACGCTGCAATCTTCCCATAATTATATGGAAAGAAGCATTGGCCTCATTTGTTGCAGAGAAACAAAATAGGCGTGTGTATTGATTCACTGGAAGAGTTAGACTCCATATTATCATCCATTTCCACAGAATCCTATGACGAAATGGTCAGGAATATAAAGGAGATCAACAAAAAGATTGCATCGGGCTATTATTGCAAAAGAGCAGTAGAAAACGCGGAAAGCTTATTACAGCTTACTTAATTTCCGCTTCCAGTTTCCTGATCTTTTCCAAGGTATTTCCCGCCTCTGTGGAAGGAAACAGTTGCAACACACGCTGCAAATAGTCCTTGCTTTGAGTAACCATTGAGTAGACATCAGAAAGTCCGTTACGATAGCGGGGCGTATTGCATCCGTGTAGGAGAAGTTATTTTCTTATAATCATCCTCCAGCTTCTTCTTTTCGCGTTCTGCTTGCAGGTAATAATAACTCCCCAGAAAATATTGGCTTTGCAGATTATTGGCATCCAGCATCAAAACCTTTTCATAAGTTTTGACGGCATCTTTTCCTTGCCTCTCATCATCTCCATTTCGGCACAAGAGACAAGTGCAGGTACGTCTTCGGGATGACGCTGCAAGAATTCTCTATATAAAAAGATAAGCTTTGTCATAATTCCGCTTACGCTTGTAATAGGTTGCCAGCTCATTGACCAGGCGGGGAGCCACGGCACTGTTTTTTTCTATTTGAGTCCAGTAATACATTTCAGTCTGATCGGCTCCGGCAGCTATCGCCTGACGAAACAGACTCACAACATAATCATCCTGCCCCTCAGACAAGGCAGCAGACACCTTCTGTAGAAGTTCTCCCGCCGTTTGCGCAGAGAGCACAAAGGGGAAAGTAACTATTAATGAAAATAGCAAAGTTAAGGTTCTCATCTCTTATTAAATATTACCCAGTTTTTGTTACCGCAAATATACTCATTTTTAAAATATTATGTATTATAAAATTGTTATTATCAGGTACTTTTTTACCGTTTGCGACAAAAAGAGTACCTTTGTCGGTAAATAGAACAAACCAGAGTTTTAAAATGATTGCTCAAACTCCGAACATTATCAATAAAAGAATACTTCAGATAGCTGTACCCTCGATTATATCAAACATAACAGTTCCCCTGCTGGGACTGATTGATGTAACAATCGTAGGGCATCTGGGAGCCGCTGCATATATCGGAGCCATTGCCGTGGGCGGAATGTTATTCAACATTATCTACTGGATCTTCGGATTTTTGAGAATGGGTACCAGTGGAATGACCTCACAGGCATACGGCAAACATGATCTGGATGAAGTTGCACGACTTTTATTACGGTCTGTCGGAGTAGGATTGCTTATCGCCATTATCTTAGTAACATTGCAATATCCCATCCGGAAGCTGGCATTCACTTTTTATACAAACTACAGAGGAAGTAGAGCGATTGGCTACACTCTATTTCCGGATCTGTATAGGGAGCTCCTGCTATGCTCGGACTCTATGGATTCGCAGGTTGGTTCATCGGTATGCAGAATTCGCGTATCCCCATGTATATAGCCATCACACAAAATATTGTGAATATTGCCGCAAGCCTTTGTTTCGTTTATCTGTTCCACATGAAAGTTGCGGGGTAGCTTGGGGAACACTTACAGCTCAATATGCCGGTTTCCTGATGGCATTATTGTTATGGAGGCGATATTATGGAGGACTTAAAAAGCACGTTGCTTGGCATGAAGTGCTGAAAAAAGAAGCCATGCTGCGTTTTTTCCAGGTAAACCGGGATATCTTTCTACGAACCCTCTGTCTGGTCATTGTCACTCTATTTTTCACTTCTGCCGGAGCGGCACAAGGAGAAATAGTATTGGCCGTCAATACTTTGCTAATGCAATTATTCACTCTATTTTCTTATATCATGGATGGTTTTGCTTATTCAGGAGAAGCGTTAGTGGGTAAATATGTTGGTGCCAATAATCGATCGGCATTATATCGCACGGTTCGCCTGCTCTTCATTTGGGGTGTCGGTCTTTCCACAGGTTTCACCTTTACTCTATTTCTTTGGAGGCAAGTCATTCCTGGGACTGCTGACTAATGAAACCTCCGTCATTCGGGAAGCCGAAAATTACTTTTTATTGGGTATTGGCAATCCCACTTACAGGTTTTGCCGCTTTCCTGTGGGATGGCATTTTTATAGAGCCACTGCCACCCGGCAAATGTTTTACCCATGCTGGTAGCTTCCGGCAGTTTCTTCCTTGTTTATTACTCTTTACACGAGTGGATGGGAAATCATGCCCTCTGGCTCGCTTTCGTCGTCTATTTATCTCTCCGTGGCATCATGCAGGCAGTTTTAAGTAGAAAAATTCTGTACCAAAGTTAATCTTTACAGACAGAAAGCGTATATTTGCAGAAACTAAATGTAATATCATATGGCAAAGTATAAAAGAATCCTGTTAAAGCTCAGCGGCGAAAGCCTGATGGGCGAAAAACAATATGGCATTGACGAGAAGCGCCTTGCCGAATATGCAGCACAGATCAAGGAAATCCATAAACTGGGCGTACAGATCGGTATCGTGATTGGTGGCGGTAATATTTTCCGTGGATTGAGTGGCGCTTCCAAAGGTTTCGATCGGGTAAAAGGAGACCAAATGGGTATGCTGGCGACGGTAATCAATAGCTTGGCGCTTAGCTCCGCCTGGTAGCTACCGGCGTAAAGGCACGTGTACTTACAGCCGTACGCATGGAACCTATCGGAGAATTTTATAATAAATGGAAAGCCATCGAAAGCATGGAAGCAGGCGAAGTCGTTATTATGTCTGCCGGAACGGGAAATCCGTTTATCAACAATGTGGCAGCCGTAACCACTCCGGACGCACGCAGCATTGCCATCAAGCCATGGGACAAAAGCATGTTCCGGGTGATTGAGAAAGCTATCATTGACTCCAGCCTTGGCATCATGCCGGAAAATAATGGTGAGATTATCCGTATCGGCATCCCGCCACTGACGGAAGAACGCCGTAAACAACTTGCCAAACAGTGTAAGGGAGAAGGAGAAACTGCCAAGGTAAGTGTACGTAATGCACGCCGTGATGCCATCGACGCCTTGAAGAAATCCGTAAAGGACGGACTGGCCGAAGACGCCCAGAAAGGCGGTGAAGAAAAGCTGCAGAAGATTCACGACAAGTTCATCAAGCAGATTGATGACATGCTGGCTGCAAAGGATAAAGAAATCATGACCGTTTAATTAAGTTGAAAACGGAAAATGGAAAGTTGAAAATAAACCGATATACCAAGTATAGAAGCCTTTCAACCTTCCATTTTCAACTTTCAACTTTCAACTTTCAATTATTTTGAGGGGACTCGTTATAAAAAACACCGGAAGTTGGTACTTGGTACGGACTGACGACGGAAGGGAGATTGAATGTAAAATCAAAGGGAACTTCCGGCTGAAAGGCATACGAAGCACTAATCCCGTGGCTGTAGGCGATTATGTGAACATCATACTGAACCAAGAAGGTACGGCCTTTATCACCAAGATCGAAGACCGGAAGAATTACATCATCCGCCGCGCCTCCAACCTTTCCAAGCAATCGCACATTCTTGCTGCCAACCTCGACCAGTGCATGCTCATAGTGACGGTGAACTATCCCGAGACCTCCACTACCTTTATAGACCGTTTTCTCGCCTCTGCCGAGGCATACCGTGTTCCCGTCAAGATTATATTCAACAAAGTGGATGCCTACGATGAAGAGGAACTGCACTATCTGGACAGCCTGATCAACCTTTACACCACCATCGGCTATCCTTGTTTCAAGGTTTCTGCCAGAAAAGGGGAAGGCATCGACACTATCGAGAAAGAACTCAAAGGACGCATAACCCTCTTTTCCGGACATTCCGGAGTAGGGAAATCGACACTCATCAAGGCAATACTGCCCGATATAGAGATTAAAACCGGAGAGATATCCACCTATCATAATAAAGGTATGCACACCACTACCTTCTCAGAAATGTTCCCGGTTCCGGGCAACGGATATATCATTGACACTCCGGGCATCAAAGGTTTCGGAACATTCGATATGGAAGAAGAAGAGATAGGCCACTACTTCCCGGAAATATTCAAGGTATCTGCCGACTGCCGTTACGGCAACTGTACCCACCGCCACGAACCCGGATGCGCTGTACGCGAGGCTGTCGAGAAGCACTATATCAGCGAATCCCGTTACGCTTCTTATCTGAACATGCTGGAGGACAAGGAGGAGGGAAAATACCGGGCTGCTTACTGATTTGTCATTTTATCACCTTTCCAATCCATATTCTTACACTTTTTAACTCTTTATCTTTTAAACTATTCTCTTTTCCCGTAGTCTAATCTAAGGCTGATTTTATTACTACTAATACTACAACATGAATAAGAGAGTTAAATGGGGCATCATTATCGTGATTGGTGCCGGACTGATTGGAGGAGGAATCTACTCCCAATTACCTAAAGAGAATGAAGAATTAGCCGCTGCAGACAAGGTGATGACCGGTCAACGTAGCGGTAAGAAAATTCTAAACGTAAACGCAAAAATAATCAAACCGCAACTGCTGAAGGATGAAATACAAATCAGCGGCAGCCTGCTGCCGGATGAGGAAGTGGATCTTTCTTTCGAGACATCCGGCAAAATCATAGAGATAAATTTTGAAGAAGGCAGCTTCGTCAAGAAAGGACAATTACTTGCCAAAGTTAATGACCGGCCGCTGCAAGCACAATTGCAACGCCTCGTCTCCCAATTAAAGTTGGCAGAAGACCGCGTGTTTCGCCAGAACGCCCTGCTGGAAAGGGATGCGGTCAGTAAAGAAGCCTACGAACAAGTAAAGACCGAGCTGGCCACCCTGAATGCCGACATTGACCTGATAGAATCGAACATCGCACAAACTGAGCTGCGTGCTCCTTTCGACGGTGTCATCGGTCTGCGCCAAGTCAGTGTGGGTACTTACGCTTCCCCTACAACCATTGTAGCCAAACTCACCAAGATTTCGCCGTTGAAGGTGGAATTTGCCGTACCCGAGCGGTATGCCAATGACGTAAAGACCGGCGCCGGACTGGACTTCACTCTCGAAGGAAAGCTAAAAACCTTCCACGCCACGGTTTATGCACGCGAATCAAAGATAGACCCTACTACCCATACCCTGACAATCCGTGCACTTTATCCCAATGCCAACGGAGCTGTGCTTCCGGGCCGCTATGCCAGCATCAAGCTGAACAAGGATGAAATTCAGGACGCCCTTGCCGTACCGTCCGAAGCCATTGTACCGGAAATGGGAAAAGACAAGATATTCCTCTATAAGTCGGGAAAAGCCCAGCCGGTAGAGATTACTACGGGAATCCGTACGGAAGCGGAAGTACAAGTATTGCAAGGCTTGCAGGCAGGAGATACCATCATCACCTCGGGAACCCTGCAACTCCGTACCGGACTACCGGTAACACTGGACAATATCAATTGACAACTGTCAATTATCAACCGTTAATTATCAATTGTAAAGAATGAATATATCCGAATTAAGTATACGGCGACCGGTACTCTCGACAGTACTTACCCTGATAATCCTGCTGTTTGGCTTCATCGGCTACAATTATCTGGGTGTACGCGAGTACCCGTCTGTAGACAATCCTATCATATCAGTATCCTGCTCCTATCCGGGTGCCAACGCCGATGTCATCGAGAACCAGATAACGGAGCCTCTGGAGCAGAACATCAACGGTATTCCCGGCATACGCTCCCTCTCCAGTGTCAGCCAGCAAGGCTCATCACGCATTACAGTAGAGTTTGAGCTTTCCGTTGACCTGGAAACCGCCGCCAACGACGTACGTGATAAAGTGTCGCGTGCACAGCGCTATCTGCCTCGCGACTGTGACCCTCCTACCGTATCAAAAGCAGATGCGGACGCCATGCCTATACTAATGGTTGCCCTCCAAAGCGACAAACGTTCCCTACTGGAGCTCAGTGAAATAGCCGACCTGACTGTCAAGGAGCAGCTTCAGACTATTTCAGATGTAAGTAGTGTAAGCATCTGGGGAGAAAAGCGCTATTCCATGCGGCTTTGGCTGGACCCCATCAAGATGTCCGGCTATGGAATCACTCCTCTGGATGTAAAGAATGCGGTGGACAACGAAAACGTAGAGCTCCCTTCCGGAAGTATCGAAGGAAACACTACCGAGCTCACCATCCGTACGTTGGGTCTGATGCATACAGCCGAAGAGTTCAACAATCTTATCCTGAAGGAAGACGGTAACCGTATTGTCCGCTTCAGCGACATTGGACGTGCCGAACTGGGACCAGCCGACATCAAAAGTTATATGAAGATGAACGGTGTGCCCATGGTAGGTGTCGTAGTAATTCCGCAGCCGGGTGCCAACCACATTGAAATAGCCAACGCCGTATATGACCGCATGGAAAAGATGAAGAAAGACCTTCCCGAAGATGTTCATTACAACTACGGTTTTGACAATACCAAGTTTATCCGCGCTTCTATCGACGAGGTGAAGCAGACGGTGTATGAGGCCTTTGTACTGGTTATCATCATCATTTTCCTCTTCCTGCGCGATTGGCGTGTGACGCTTGTGCCATGTATTGTAATCCCCGTTTCGCTGATTGGAGCTTTCTTCGTCATGTATCTGGCCGGTTTCTCCATCAATGTGCTCTCCATGCTTGCCGTGGTGCTTGCCGTGGGCTTGGTGGTGGACGACGCCATCGTGATGACGGAGAACATTTATGTCCGCATCGAGAAAGGGATGCCACCGAAAGAAGCCGGCATAGAAGGAGCCAAGGAGATTTTCTTTGCCGTCATCTCCACTACCATTACGCTGGTGGCGGTATTCTTCCCTATTGTATTCATGGACGGTACGACAGGACGACTGTTCCGCGAATTCAGTATCGTGGTCTCCGGTTCGGTGATTATCTCCTCCTTCGCCGCATTGACTTTTACGCCGATGCTTGCCACCAAACTTTTAATCAAAAGGGAACAGCAGAGCTGGTTCTATCGCAAGACCGAACCTTTCTTCGAAGGGATGAACCGGGTATACAGCCAGTCACTGGCCGCCTTCCTGAAACGGCGCTGGATTGCCCTGCCCTTCACCATCGTCACCATCCTGCTTATCGGAGTCCTTTGGAATACTATCCCGGCTGAAATGGCGCCATTGGAGGACCGTTCGCAAATCAGTATCAATACAATGGGTGCCGAAGGAGTGACTTACGAATATATCCGCGACTATACCGAAGACATCAATCATCTGGTGGACTCCATTATCCCGGATGCAGAAGCGGTAACAGCGCGTGTATCCAGTGGTAGCGGTAACGTACGTATCACACTGAAAGACATGAAAGACCGTGACTATACCCAGATGGAAGTTGCCGAAAAGTTGTCGAAGGCAGTGCAGAAAAAGACCATGGCACGCTCTTTCGTACAGCAGTCCTCCTCATTCGGAGGACGGCGCGGCGGTATGCCCGTGCAGTATGTATTGCAGGCAACCAATATCGAGAAATTGCAGGAGGTGCTCCCCAAGTTCATGACGAAAGTCTACGAAAATCCGGTATTCCAGATGGCAGACGTAAACCTGAAGTTCAGCAAGCCCGAAGCGCGCATCAACATCAACCGTGACAAGGCGAGTATCATGGGCGTAAGCACCAAGAACATTGCCCAAACTCTGCAATACGGCTTGAGCGGCCAGCGTCTGGGCTACTTCTACATGAACGGCAAGCAATACGAGATACTGGCCGAGATCAACCGCCAGCAACGCAACAAGCCCGCCGACCTGAAAGGTATCTATATCCGAAGCGACAACGGGAACATGGTGCAGCTGGACAACCTGATAGAGCTGACCGGCGGTATCGCCCCTCCGAAACTGTACCGTTACAACCGTTTCGTGTCCGCCACCATCTCCGCGGGGCTTGCCGACGGGAAGACCATCGGGCAAGGACTGGACGAAATGGACAAGATTGCCAAGGAGACGCTGGACGAGACCTTCCGCACCGCACTGACCGGAGACTCCAAGGAGTATCGCGAAAGCTCCTCCAGTCTGATGTTCGCCTTCATCCTGGCCATCGTGCTGATTTACCTGATTCTGGCCGCGCAGTTCGAGAGCTTCAAGGACCCGCTGGTTATCATGCTGACGGTGCCTCTCGCCATTGCCGGCGCGCTGGTGTTCATGTATTTCGGAGACATCACGATGAATATATTCAGCCAGATTGGCATCATCATGCTGATTGGTCTGGTAGCAAAGAACGGTATCCTGATTGTGGAGTTCGCCAATCAGAAGCAGGAAGCGGGTGAAGACAAGATGCGAGCCATCAAGGACGCCTCCCTGCAACGTCTGCGCCCCATCCTGATGACGAGTGCCTCCACCATCCTGGGACTGATACCACTGGCATTCGCCACCGGCGAAGGCTGCAACCAGCGCATCGCCATGGGTACTGCCGTCGTAGGCGGCATGCTCATCTCCACACTGCTGACGATGTACATCGTGCCTGCCATATATAGTTATGTATCAACGAACCGAAGTAAACTGAAGACCGAATGAAACGCATTGTTTTAATTTTCATAGCCACTGCCTGCACAGCGCTGGGCCTTTATGCACAGCCTGCGCCTACCTACACCTTGAAGTCCTGCCTGGAGCAAGGATTGCTGAACAACTACTCCCTGCGCATTGTCCGCAATGAAGAGCAGGTCAGCAAGAACAACGCCACACTGGGCAATGCGGGCTACCTGCCCACACTGGGCCTCTCCGCCGGCTACAGGGAACCATAGACAATACCGAGACCAAAGCCCGAGCCACCGGAGAGACAACCAAGGACAACGGAGTGTTTGACCAAACTCTCGATGCAGGCATCAACCTGAACTGGACCATCTTCGACGGTTTCAACATTACCGCCAACTACCAACGGCTCAAGGAGCTGGAACGCCAAGGCGAGACCAATACGCGCATCGCCATCGAGGACCTGATAGCCAACATAGCCGCCGAATACTATAACTATGTGCAGCAAAAAAATCCGCTTGAAGAACTTCCGTTATGCCGTATCGCTATCCAAAGAGCGCCTGCGCATTGTGGAAGAGCGTTACCACATCGGTAACTTCTCGCGCCTGGACTACCAGCAGGCCAAAGTGGACTTCAATGCCGACAGTGCCCAATACATGAAACAGCAGGAACTGCTGCACACCTCACGTATCCAGCTGAACGAACTCATGGCAAACAAAGATGTAGACCAGCCGTTTATCATACAAGACAGCCTCATCAACGTGACCGCCTCCCTGAACTTCGAGGAGCTGTGGAACGCCACCCTCACCATCAACGCCTCACTGCTACGTGCCGAACAGAACAATACCCTGGCCCGTCTGGACTACAAGAAAGTCTGCTCGCGCGACTACCCATACGTGAAGATGAACGGCGGATACGGCTACACCCTCAACAAGTATGACATCTCTGCCAACAGCCGCCGCAGCAACCTCGGTCTGAACTTCGGCGTCACGGTCGGCTTCAATCTGTTCGACGGCAACCGGCGCCGCGAACGCAAGAATGCCCGCATTGCCGTACAGAATGCTCGCCTGGAACGGGAGCAACTGGAGCAGGCCCTGCGCGCCGACCTCAGCAACCTATGGCAGGCCTACCAAAACAACCTGCAAATGCTGAACCTGGAACGCCAGAACCTTGTGGCTGCCAAGGAGAACCACGAGATTGCCATGGAACGATATATGCTGGGCAACCTCTCGGGAATCGAGATGCGCGAAGCCCAAAAGAGTCTGCTGGATGCAGAAGAACGTATTCTCTCCGCGGAATATGATACCAAATTATGTGAAATCTCCCTACTGCAAATCAGTGGAAAAGTAGCGCGCTATATGGAATAAGCAATATAATCCGTACCTTTACGCCCGATTTATCAGAATTGAAGCACAATGGGATTATTCATCAGAAAGCCATTCGAGGCACTGCAAGCGGAGGCGAATGCCTCCGGAAAGAAAACATTGAAACGTGTACTTGGTCCGTGGAGCCTTGTTGCCCTGGGCGTGGGAGTCATCATCGGAGCGGGTCTATTCTCCATCACCGGAACGGTGGCGGCAGGCTATACGGGACCGGCCATCACACTGTCCTTTGCCATTGCCGCACTGGGATGCTGCTTCGCCGGACTATGTTATGCGGAATTTGCATCCATGATACCCGTAGCCGGCAGCGCATACACCTACTCGTATGCCACGATGGGCGAACTCATCGCCTGGATTATCGGGTGGGACCTGGTACTGGAATACACCGTAGCCGCAACCACGGTAAGCATCAGCTGGAGCCGCTATCTGGTCGTCTTTCTCGAGGGACTGGACATACATCTACCGCAAGCCCTCACCGCCTGTCCCTGGGATGGTGGAGTCGTAAATATCCCCGCCTTCCTTATCGTCGTGCTGATGAGCCTCTTCCTGATACGGGGTACGGAAGGCAGCTCCATCTTCAACGGCTTCATTGTATTCCTGAAGGTTTCCGTCATACTGATTTTTGTCATACTCGGCTGGAAATACATCAATACCGACAACTATACACCTTACATCCCTGCCAATACGGGCGTACTGGGCGAATATGGCTTCTCCGGCATCCTGCGAGGAGCGGCCATCGTATTCTTCGCCTTCCTCGGATTCGATGCCGTGAGCACAGCCGCCCAAGAGACGAAGAACCCGAAACGGAATATGCCTATCGGCATTCTGGTCTCCCTGCTGGTATGCACCGTGCTCTATATGGTTTTTGCCCACGTCATGACGGGAGTGGCACACTACACCGCCTTCAGCGGACAGCAAGGCATTGCTCCCGTTGCCATAGCCATAGAGCACATGGGGCAGGCTGATGCGGCAGGTATCATCCAGCCGGACTATCCCTGGCTGAACCGTGCCATCGTGCTGTCCATTCTGTTCGGATATTGCTCCGTCATCATGGTGACGCTGCTGGGACAGAGCCGCGTATTCCTGAGCATGAGCCACGACGGGCTGCTGCCTCCTTTCTTCTCGCATATCAACGAAAAGTTCCGTACTCCGGCACGCAGCAACCTGCTCTTCATGGTACTTGTGGGCCTGCTGGCAGCTTTTGTACCCGCACGGCTGGCCGGAGAGATGACAAGCATCGGCACGCTGATGGCCTTCACGCTGGTCTGTGCCGCTGTACTGGTAGTACGCAGAACCATGCCTGACGTGCCCCGTTCCTTTAAAACCCCACTTGTTCCACTTATCCCCATACTGGGTATTCTTACTTGCCTTTGCATGATGTTGTTCCTTCCTGCCGATACATGGATACGCCTGGTGCTGTGGATGCTCATCGGTCTGGACATCTACGTGGGCTACGGCATGAAGCACAGTAAGCTGGAGCATGGAGGCGACACCCGCCACGGGCAGGTGACCTTGAACATGATTGGACTTATCCTTGCCGTTCTTTGTGTCATCACCGGACTGTGGCACCAACAGACTGTGGGATGGGGAGAAAGCAAAGTGCTGCTGATTATCTCGTTTGTTTTCGCATTCACGCACTGCGCTTACTATATGTGGAGAATCTGGAGGAGATAATAAGCCCTAAATCTCCTCCTTTAAAGATAAACAATCTTTCATCCAAACTACCCCAGCACCCACTTGGTCCGCTTCCCGAAACAACGGTATGCCATTGCCACCAGAAACCAGGAAGTACAGAAAGCGACGACTGCGGCACAAGGTATCTGAAGATAGATAGGAACATGGATAGCACGCATCAGGACTACGCTCGGTCCGGTAAAGAAATAGTGTATCATATAGACTCCAAAACCACAGAGCGTCAAGTTTGCCAATGCTTTCTTGATGCGCTCCGAACGGAAATTGGCCCGCTTGCAAAGCATAAACACGGGGATGGTCATCATTACTACATTCAGCGAACAGTAGGTGAAGAAGAGTTCGAGCATCTCATCCGTAAAATCCGGCAAGGAGGTCATACGACGGAAACCAAGGAATGTTACGGCATAGCCAATGGCAAACATGGGAATGCCGATGCCACAGAGTTGCCGGCCCGTCCAGTTATGGTTCCTCAGATAATGGCCCAACAATAGGTAGCCGTTAAAACCGGCAAAGTAATACAGCATACCGAACGAGTTCCACGAGCAAGTCCCTCAAAGGTACGGAGCGGCAAACTCGGTATAATAAGGCAGCAGCAGTGTCACTCCCCATGCTGCAAGAAACCATAGTTTGGCACGTTCCGAGGCCTTCTCCACCCATGCCGAGAATATCGGAAGATAGAGATAAAGCCCTATCAGCAGATAGATATACCACATGTGTACATCCAATAGAGAGAAATTAAAAGGCATTTCTGCAATATATCCCAGGCTCACTGCCAGAGACTGGCGCATCACTTCCTCACCCGAATAAGGGAAGAAATCCAGAATCACTTTCGGCTCCACTCCCAGCAGTCCCGTTATCCAGGGGAACAGATTGTAAATCACAGACCAGATGAGGAAAGGAAAGAATACGCGGGGGATACGTTTCTTGTAGAATGCCGAGGCGTCACCCCGTACCGGCAACAGCAATGCACCGGTAATCATTACAAAAAGCGGTACGCAAGGACGGAGCGCCGCACCGTAGACAGCTCCCCAGAACTTGATGTCAACAATGTCGGGCGATGTGCCCGGATAGAAGTTAAAAGGGTCTGTGCAATGGCAGCAAACTACTGTAAACATTGCAACAAGGCGTACCACATCCAGCCATACGATGTGTTGTGCCGGAGTTTGTCGTGTAAGAGTCAGTTCCATGTTTTATTAAATTGGTTGTTTGGAGGGCTAAAGATAAAGAAGTTAACTGAGAAATGAAAAGGAGAATGTAACAAAAATACGACAACAAACGAGTTTCAGTTTTATTCTCCTATAGAGAACAATCTGTTTTATCAAGGCAGAACAGAGTGTTCCAATAGGGAAGAACACTTTGTTCCAACATGAAAGAACAGTTTGTTTCAATAGGAAGAAACAATTTGTTTCAACATAAAGGAACAGTTTGTTTTGCTTGATGAAACAGAGTGTTCTATGCCGCGAAACACTTTGTTTTCCTCTACAAAACAAAAAAGCCGTAACAAGATTTTCTCCGTTACGGCTTTCCTTATATTATGCCTTTCTAAAAGGCTTCTGTTTTACTTGCTGCAATTCCAGGGCTTCAGTTGCTTGAAGAAATCGTTGCCCTTGTCGTCCACCAGGATGAATGCAGGGAAGTCCTCCACCTCAATCTTCCAGATAGCTTCCATACCGAGTTCGGGATATTCCACGCACTCAATGCTCTTGATGTTGTTCTGTGCCAAGATAGCGGCAGGACCACCGATAGAGCCCAAGTAGAAACCGCCATACTTTTGGCAGGCATCTGTCACTTGCTGGCTGCGGTTACCTTTGGCAAGCATAATCATGCTGCCGCCGTGGCTTTGGAAGAGGTCTACATACGGGTCCATACGTCCGGCAGTAGTCGGGCCCATGGAGCCGCAAGCCATGCCTTGAGGAGTCTTGGCAGGACCGGCGTAGTAGATGGGATGGTCTTTGATGTACTGCGGCAGGTCTTCGCCACGGTCCAGACGTTCTTTCAGCTTGGCGTGTGCGATGTCACGGCCTACGATAATGGTTCCATTCAGAGACAAACGGGTGGAAACCGGATACTTGGTCAGTTCCTTCAGAATATCGGCCATCGGCTGGTTCAAGTCAATCTTCACCACGTCGCCTTCACCGGCCTTACGGAGTTCTTCGGGAATCAGTTCACCCGGATTGCTGTCGAGCTTTTCAATCCAGATACCTTCTTTATTGATTTTACACTTGATGTTACGGTCGGCAGAGCAGGAAACGCCCAGACCCACGGGCAGGAAGCGCCGTGACGCGGCAGGCGGATGATGCGGATGTCGTGAGCCAGATACTTGCCGCCGAACTGGGCACCGAGGCCAATCTTATGAGCTTCTTCCAGTACCAGCTTCTCCAGTTCCACATCGCGGAAAGCGCGGCCGAACTCATTGCCGGTAGTGGGTAGGTTATCGTAAAAGTGAGTGGAAGCCAGTTTCACAGTCAGCAGGTTCTTCTCGGCAGAAGTACCGCCGATAACGAATGCGATGTGATAGGGAGGACAAGCTGCCGTACCCAAAGTCTTGATTTTTGAGATAAGGAAGGGAACCAATGTTTCGGGGTTGAGGATAGCCTTTGTCTCCTGGTAGAGATAAGTCTTGTTGGCAGAGCCACCACCCTTGGTTACGCAGAGGAACTCGTACTCCATACCTTCCGTAGCTTCGATGTCAATCTGTGCGGGAAGGTTGCACTTCGTATTCACCTCATCGTACATGGTGAGGGGAGCATTCTGCGAATAGCGCAGGTTCTCTTCGGTATAAGTCTTGTAAACACCCAGTGAGAGAGCTTCTTCATCACAGTAGCCGGTCCATACTTGTTGTCCCTTTTCGCCGTGGATGATTGCCGTACCCGTATCCTGGCAGAAAGGAAGTACGCCTTTGGAAGCTACTTCTGCATTGCGCAGGAAGGTGAGTGCCACGTATTTATCGTTATCGCTTGCTTCGGGGTCACTCAGAATCTTAGCAACTTGCTCGTTGTGCGAACGACGCAACATGAACGATACATCACGGAAAGCCGCATTAGCCATTGCCGTCAAACCTTCTTTTTCAATCTTCAGGATAGGTTTTCCTTCAAACTCGCTTACTGACACGTAGTCTTTTGTAAGCAGATAATACTCAGTTGTATCTTTCCCCTTCTCAAACATGGGCTGATACTTGAACGGAGGTGTTGTTGCCATAATTACTCGTATATTTAATGTTTAAAAGTGATTCGGGTAGCAAAGGCAGCACAAAACCGCCTTTACCGAGCAAAGGTAAAAACTATTATTGAAATAATTCTTTAATTAGAGTAAAAACGCAACAAATCATAATTAATTTTCTGACACCCGCTGCATCCGCCCTATCAGTTCATCGCCCAGCGCCGTCTTCACCTCAATGTGTTTCAGCACAGCCATTACAAACGGATTGCTTTCAAAGTCGCCGCGTACCTGCTCAAAATCGAGTTCCTTTTCCAAGCGTGAGCCATCAGCTCCAAAGCCCGTCATGGAAGCCAGTGAAAATTCTTTCTTAGCATCCTCATACACCATGCGGTCGAGGCCAACTACTGCTTCTTTCCATTTTTCGACAATATGTATGACGTCTTCTGCCGTCATACCTTCCGGCTTGATACCATAGAACTCTTCCAACTTCTCATACGCCCAGGTCCATTCGTAGGTATAGTAGTTGCTGTGCATCTTCTCAAACTCGGCATTGATAGACTTCAAGCGATTGACTTTGCCGGACTCAATACCGTCTATCAGCGCATCTATCTCACTCTTTGGGGCTATCAATCCGGAAATATCCACCCATTCGCCGCTGCCAATGGCAGTATCGGGCTTCAAACGGGCACGTATTTCTTCATTGCTCCGGAAGTCAATGCCTTCCAAGCGCTTGATGACAGAGTTTCCGAGGAACTTATGAATGGCTATTTCATAGAAGCGGATACCTTTCACCAAAGCCGAGTTACGTATCTTCGCGCTATGGAAAGAGTAGATGTCCGACAGCTCGCCACTGGCATGACGCAGATTCTGCAACGTTTCCCGTCCCTTGAACATTTTCTGCACCGTGTAGGGGCTGAGAAGATTATAGTTGATGTAATCCAGTTTGTTCGGGTCGGTACGCCCGTCACGTTTCGGCCACTTCTGGGCATCACGGATGGTACCCACACTACGCAGGTTGACACCGGGTACAAGGTAGGTGGTATTATTCTGCTCTATCAAGTAAGAGAACGGCAGGTTCGAAGTATCAGAATGGTTGACATGGCGCCCCATTACCAAGGAAAACGCTCCCACCCTTGCAGGCCACAAGATGTACGAATCGGAAGTCGTCTTGGCACCACGCTCCAAAGTGCCTTGATGGATAGGCCCTAACTTATACATATGGTTGCTCTGATTGGAACCCGAACCGGCATTCATGAATGAAAACATACCGGCAATCAGTAAAGTGGACTTATGATGCGTCACCGTAAACGGTCCGGCAAAGATAGCGCACGCCTCCCCGTTCTCTCCCTGGCAGTTGCTGAAAAACAAAGAATCCGAAGCAGAGTAGTTGTGTCCCAACTTGCATGCCTGCCCCACGAAGCAGCGGCTCAGCATAGCTCCGTCATCTACATGAGACCCGGTAGAGATGATGAAATCATCACAAATCACCCCATGCCCGATGTGTACCGGCGCCACCTCGTTGCTGTTGATGCTTCCGTTATACAGACGGCATGTACCACAGATGCGGCAATAATCACCGATGCGCACATTCTTTATGGAACCGGTGTTCAATATCATTACATGGTTCCCGATGCTTCCTACAGCAGAAGCATGTTTGTTGGAATAAAAATCCGTGATTTCCTTCATCCGTGCAATCAGCTCCGGGCGATGGCGGTAAAGCGCCAGAATATAGGCTTGGTGTGCGGAGAGTTTATCATTAATCAGCACCTCACGGCCTCCCGTCTCATTCAGGACAGACACTTCTACCCCGTTACCGAACTTCGACACACCGTCTACCAGAATAATATCCACATTCTCAATGAAGGTGTCATGCCCTATTTCATAATTGGCAATGTAGTTCTGGATATTCTCAATGCAACAGTTATCTCCCACCGTTACATTATGCAGCGTCACATGCCGCAAACCGGAATGCTTCCTGATTCCTCCCGGCAACATAAATTCTGAATGGAACACTCCCAAACACACCTCACCCGAAAAACGGGTATGATGCACAAATTCCGTTGAGAACTCTTCTGCAACGGTTACTTTCCCCCAATCATCAGCCAGACATGACTGGCTCTTCAACCGGAGAATTTCATCTTCGGTCAGTCTTCTGTAATTCATCCTTATAACGAGTTATGAGTTATGAGTTATAAGTTATTGCCTTTGCCGGCACTACCGATTCAAACCGCTGCCAGCAAATAACTCATAACTTATAACTCATAACTAAAATTAAACTTCTTCTTCGTAGGTCTGATAAAGAAAGTCATTATAGGGGTACTTCTGCACGTGCAATTCCTTCACACGCTGATAAACTACACTCTTCAGTTCCTCCAAATTGATCTTCTCACGGGCAGAGATAAAGAGGCAATTATCCTCCATCTTTGCCATCCAAGTCTTCATCAGTTCCTCGAGTGTCAAGTTTTCCTTTGTTCTGGGGGTAAGGTCGTCAGCCGCTTTCTCTATATAAGTATAAGCGTCTATCTTATTGAATACAAGAATCATGGGCTTACCGGCTGCACCGATATCCGCCAACGTCTTGTTCACAACTTCTATCTGTTCTTCAAAATCCGGATGAGAGATGTCTACGATATGCAACAGCAAGTCCGCCTCGCGTACCTCATCCAGAGTAGACTTGAAGGAGTCTACCAAATCCGTCGGCAATTTACGGATAAAGCCCACCGTATCGGATAGCAGGAACGGCAGGTTCTCAATAATCACCTTACGCACCGTAGTATCCAACGTGGCAAACAGCTTATTCTCTGCAAAGACTTCACTTTTCGAAAGCAAAGTCATCAATGTGGATTTTCCTACATTGGTATATCCCACCAATGCCACACGAATCAAGCGTCCGCGGTTCTTCCGCTGGGTAGACTTCTGCTTGTCAATCTCAGCCAAGCGCTCCTTCAACAATGACATACGATTCAAAATAATACGACGGTCCATTTCCAACTGAGTTTCACCCGGACCACGAAGTCCCACAGAGCCTTTACCTCCACCGGCACCAGATCCACCTCCCTGACGTTCCAAGTGAGTCCACAAACGTTGCAGACGAGGCAGCATATACTTGTATTGCGCCAGCTCCACCTGCGTTTTTGCATTGGCAGTCTGGGCACGCATGGCAAAGATATCGAGAATCAGGGACGTACGGTCCAGTATCTTGATTTTGAGTTCAGCTTCTATATTGCGTATCTGCTTGGCGGAGAGTTCATCATCAAAAATCACCATGCCGATTTCGCGTTCGGCTTCTTCTTCATTCCGGATATACTCTTTAATTTCTTCCAGCTTGCCCTTGCCGACATAAGTCACGGAATGCGCTGCATCCAGCTTCTGGGTAAACCGCTTCACTACTTCCGCCCCGGCTGTCTCAGCCAAGAATGCAAGTTTCAACAGACGCCCGTTTACATCATATAGATTCAACCTGTGGGAATTCTCCGGCAAATGAGCAACCACGGTTTCCTGTTGCTTATCACAGAAAGCAGTAAATTGTATTTCTTGCTTCGTCTCTATAATTGAAGTAGGATCAGCCTTAACAATAATCTCATTCGTGGTATCAGGACCACCACGAACCACTTTCCATTCGGCATCATTTGTTCCTTTGTAGACTGCAACAATACGATCACCGGGTTGTGGAGTCAATGAGATTCTACAGGAAGGAGCAAAGGACACTGTATAATATGTCTGCATACTTGGAATATCCGAAATTCTTGATATAAATTCTCTTATATTCAGATTCTTATCAACCATAGCCAAAGCTACTTTTCCCGAGAACGAGTCCAATCCCAAATTCCAGAGGAAGCCGCACTTCACAATAAAGGAAGAATTTACATTAAATTGAGTTTCAGAGGTTTCCAAGCCGGAATAATAAGTCCCATCTTGAGATTTCCCAGCAAGCATGGCCAATAATGTTTGATAGCTTGAATTTCCCTCCGCCGGCTTTAGCCCGAACAAAGCGTCTTGATTCGCGACAAAGCCACCGCCAGTACTACCACCTGCTCCCTGATTATTCGGATTCAAAGCTGAAATCAGGAAATAACCATTGCTATAGCCACTCCACCCCCAATTTACTCTAAAATAATCCTCCGTTGTATATCCATCCAATATGAATTGATGTCCTTCATTACTAAGAGTAGCTCCACCGTAAAGCACAGGGCCTACTGTCATTATTTCATTTTCCAGCATTTGTATCCACTCTGCATCCGAATACCATTCACGACGAAGACACAACATGCTTTTATTGTAATTCATATACTCTGCCAATCCATGAACAGCTGTCAATGTAGAGGCACCGGTTCCACCGGCAGAAGCGATATTAAACTGTGATTGAGCCATAACACCACAGTCGTACATCAAAGTTGCAACTTCATTTTTAGAAATCTCGGATGAATTCCGATCATATTGAAGTGGCATATCGTTCCAAGCATAAGTATGTCCCAAAGTTCTCCCCGATACATTTTGGTGAATTTTAGCTCCACTAACTAGCGCCTCATAACTATAAGCTGGAAGAGTACCCGTTCCTGCATTCGGGCATTGATGATATCGCATCAATATAGATATAGCCGTTGCCACACACCCTGTAACAGTCTGGGTGCCTTCTATTTTAGGACAAAGCGTATTATAAGGACTCTCTTGATCCCACTCCGCCGTTTGATACTGCTTTACCACATCTCCGGTTGTCATATCCGACACCCCTCTCCACGCTTCATATACAACATCAGAAGTATTCAGTCCCGTCTCTCTTGCCTCGTTAATCTGTTCTTTCAGCCCATTCATCCAACTTTTCAGATTAGAAGGCATCCCATCTACCACAAAGCTATTTGTGAAAAAGAATAACCTAGTACAGGCATAACCACATCATCTCCGGCAATAATAACAAAACCTTTCTGGTCGGTACTATTAAAAACATAGAAAGCCGGAAGATTCCCTGCACTACGGGTATTCGCATCTTCCCCATCCCAAACTAATTGTAACTGTGGAGACGCAGCAGTACTACGGGTTTGAACATTCGTTTTAAAGAAATCGGTAGCTAAAGCATGAGCTTGCTCTGCTGTTACATTATCAGCAAGAAGCCGATTTGCAAGAAGAATAAATAGAAAGAGTAGTGTACACCTCATTATAGTTAGGGGTTAATTGTTTTAGTAGCACCTCAACGAATGATACAAATCACTATCTTGTTGTTCATTAGAAAGACAAAATTACTGAAATATATGGTTCGTCAGATGATTTTGAATACTTTTTTTTGATGATCCTATCGCAAATGAACGTTTTAAAGTGAAAATCGTTCATTAGAATAGAAAAAACAAGGCCATCCTAAGTTAATAGAATAGCCTCGTTCCACTACTATAAATATATATATAGTCTAACGTTTCATAAATTTGCTCCGGTATATCTTACCATCAGTTGATTGCAATACTACAATATAATAGCCTGCATCCAACCCTCCTACCGGAACAGAATACTCTTTCTTATCCCCGGACTCTTTTGCTGTATCATTTGCTGTCCGGACAGGTTATAGACAGAAATCACTCGGGCGGCATGAGAAGTACGGATATTAAGAATATCTTCTACTGGCTGCTGATAGATAACTAATCCATCCTTATCGGCTACCTCATCCTCAATACCGGTAGCCGGTCCTACAGAAAAAAAGAGTGCTAATTGTCACAAGGTCCCCATTGGTACCCGATTTATACAAACGAACAGCATGCCTTCCTTCACCTAGACTCAGAGGAATTTCCATCACAAGATTTTCCGTCAGGTCTGCCTCCACAAATACATTCTGATAATGTACACTGTATGGGTAACCCATGGAATTTTCATAAACTGCCGCTACCAATGTTCCAGTATATACGTTTCCATCGCCAGACAATGACAGATCAGCCAGAAATTTCAAGGGCTCACCTACTTGAAGTTGTTCCTTCTCCAAACGTGATTGGCTCACTTTCAAATCTGCGGTTCCACGCACCTCCTTTATGGTGACCGGATTAAACTCACCGACAGCATACGTACCTCCTCCCCAATCTATGCAGGGGCAAATATAATAATCTCCAACAGGAATATTAGTAGTCACAAGGTTCTTAGTAATAGCCAAGTCTCCGGATACAACCAGTTCTCTATTAACTGTGCCTGGTTTTATTTCGACCTGTGCATCTCCGACTATTGCAACAAAGCTCGGGGTTTTATCTGCAGTAAAAAGCGCAACCCCTACTGAACCATAATACTCATCCGATGTACTTTTATTAGAAACCAATATTTTGAAATCCCCTTTGAGACCACTATATAAGCTATGGGCTAATTTCACACTAACCTCCATGTCTTCTTCAAGACTTAGATTACCACTGAACGGAGTCAAAGTACATTTATTACCGCTTACAACAAGAATGAGTTGTGCTTCAGAACCCACGTAACTACGCACACGGCTCCATGTTGCTTCGCGCTCATCTTTGGTAGCTACATATACGGAATAAGTTCCATCAGCAAAATCATTAGGTATTTTCAGATTAGAAAAAGAATAAGTATTATATCCTTCATACGTATTTATCAGCGTAGCCAAAGCCGTCTGCCCTAAAATTGACTGTTGACCATCTTTTTCTGCTATTACTGCCAACTTACTATTCTTGCATGCCACACTCATATTAAATATCTCAGTAATCGTCAGTTTAAACACGTCTCCCTTAGTGACTTCCTCTTTATTTGCTGCTAACTCCGTCATAAAAAAATGAGAAGTAAAGTTTGAAGTAGTAGTAGGCGGTTGTATCCCTAAATACATTCCCTGACCTCTCGTAAAGCCACCTCCAAGATTGCTTCCACCACCAATACCGGGAGAATCCGGATTTAAGGAAGCAACTTCAAAGTAACCATTATTCATTCCACTCCATCCCCAATTGACATGAACCATATCCTCTTCATTATACCCATCAAAAACAAACGCATGACCTCCATCATCCGAAGATCCGAAATAGTAAACAGGACGCTTCTCGTTAATTTCTGATTTAATCAGGTTCATCCATTCGGAAGAAGTAAAATATTGACGATATACCAAGCCCAAATTACCATCATATCCAAAGTAGTCAATTAAAGCCTGACCTACCTGATATGAATAGGCTCCCGAAGCAGATGGTGAATATTCCATATCAACGGCAATACCACAGGCAGACATTAGCTGTGCAACGGCATTAGCCTGTGTCGTAGTATAATTACCTTCATATTGCGGCAACATGTTATCCCAGTCAAAGTAGTATTTCCATAATCAAAAGAACATTCAATTCCACTGGAAGTTTTATAAGAATGGGTACCTTTTCCTTTTACAGGATATTCATGATATTTCAAAATCATAGCCATTGCCGTAGCCACACATCCCGTCACACAACGCTCTTGTTGATAAAGAGGACAGGCATTATTGTACGGTGCATCCTGATCCCAGCATACACTCTCCAGCAAAGGAGATACAGATGCCGGAAAACTTGTTTTAGTAAGCAGTTTAGGTTCAGTAACCGCTTTTTCGGCGTTACCCAGTTGAGCATAAGCGGCATTATACAGTTCCAACCACCCAAGTATATTTATCGGCAAGCTTTCAGTTATGAAACTTCCATTGTCCGAATAGCCCAGTACCGGCTTCATACGGTCATCACCGGATACTATAACATAAGCAGACTGCGCATAGTTATAAATATAAAAAGGCTGTTCCTTCCACACTACGGGTAGATGCAGATTTTAGCAAATCATTAGAGACTGCCACCAATTGCACTTCACCGCCATTACGGGTTACAGCCCCGATGACCGCATAAAGAAAGTTCGTGCAATAGAAAGAGCTTCTTCCGGAGAGCGTTGGGCCGTCCATGCCGATAAGTTACACAAAAGAACCAAAGACAGGAGTAGTAATTTCTTCATAGGCATCATTTATTAGAATAATTAAATAATTATTAAGTAACGAAACCGCAAAGTTACAGAAATCTGACACTCCACAAATATTTCCCGCTACTATTTTGCAAATTGATAAAAAATAGGGGTGTATCCGTAAATCCGAATACACCCCATTCTCTTTTCCTATTTGATAATGTGCTTATTAGTTCACCGGAGTCGGAGCCATTGCAGCCGGATTATTGTCAGCCTCTGTAATAGCACTGTTCACAGATGTTTCAGCCTCAGGAATACGGTAAATCATGATAGGAGCCTCAGCAGCAATCTCAGCAAATGTACTGTTGATAGGATAGTTAGCTCCCTGGCGGATAATAGGTTTCTTTAAACGCAAGATGTCGAATAATGCAAAACCTTCACCCCAAAGCTCAATACGGCGCTGGAACCAAACTTCATCGATAAATGCGTCCAAAGAACCGGCAGTACAGGTATAAGACGGATCACGATATTGTCTTACGAACTCTTCCAATTTCTGCTTACCTGTAGCCAGATTATCCCGTCCAAGAGCTTCTGCTTCAATCAGCTTCATCTCTTCAACACGCATCAACGGCCAGTCTTGTGCATTGTTGTATCTGCGAAAGTTCCATTGTCAGGACCAAACTTCACATTTGTATTAGGGAATGTTCCACCATTAAACATACCGTTTGCCCAAAATATTCAACGATAGTCTTCACTCAAGTCCGTTATTATCAAACAATGAAGTGCAAATCTTTATTATCTACCCACCAACCTTTACGTACATCCGTTTCTGGTATC